>Ga0209772_10000306_pt1 | contig 12500 bp, 13 predicted proteins | sample BogFormECP03_OM1_FD_188235 | JGI IMG/M metagenome (GOLD analysis project Ga0209772, IMG submission 188235) | Bog forest soil microbial communities from Calvert Island, British Columbia, Canada - ECP03_OM1 (SPAdes) (version 2) | ecosystem: Environmental > Aquatic > Freshwater > Wetlands > Bog ... | reverse complement strand
GGAATAGCGATGACTCAGCAGAACGAGCAAACGGCCGCCATTCGCGTAACCCGCGAAGCCCGCGGCCGCGTCACGGGCGACGGCATCGAACTCGCGTTTGGGTATTGGCCGGGACGCGGCGAGCCCGTCGTCGCTCTTCACGGACTAACAGCGTCCTACGTCAATTTCATCGGCATCGCCGAGCGGCTGGGCGGAAGATCTCCGCTGCTAGGCCTCGATCTTCGCGGCCGCGGCGATTCCGATAAGCCGCAGGGCCCCTACGGCTTCGCGCAACACGCGCGCGATGTCGCCGCAGCAATGCGCGCCATGAAACTCGGCCCCAGCGTCATCGCAGGCCACTCGATGGGAGGCTTCGTCGCCGCCGCTCTCGCAGCTCAAGAGCCCGCGCTCGTCTCCGCACTCGTCCTCATTGACGGTGGCTATCTGCCATCCATCAGCGGCGCCGCCCCGAATGAATCGCTCAACGCCGCTCTCGCAGAACGCGTCTCGCAACTCACGCAAACTTTTCCCTCGCGCCAAGCCTATCGCGAACACTGGCGCGCCAAACCGCACTTTCCCCCAGCCGATTGGAATCAATGGGCAGAAGCCTTCCTGGATTACGAAGTCGCAGGCGAATCGCCGGTGCAGCCCAAAGCGTTCCAAGCCGGCGTGGTCGCTGATCTTGCGGAGGGTTTCCGCCGCGACGAAATGGCCGAGCGCCTGCGCGCGATTCGCGTGCCGGTGATTCTGATTCGCGCCGAAAGCGGCTTCCTCCCGGACCAGCCGCCACTCTTTCCAGACGCGCTAGCCGCCCAGATTCGCGAACTCGTTCCGCAACTCGAGGATCACAAGATTCCCGGCACTACGCACTACACCGTTGTTCTAGGCGAGCGCGGCGCTTCTACTATTGCGGATTTAATTCAGGGAGTGGTGGAGCGGAAGAAAGCATAGCTCGCCGGCCCAAAGCCGGCAGGTTCTAGCTTCCCGGTCTTTTCTTATCCACCTTGAGCGTCATCTCAAGGTCCTTGCGCGAATCAAAGCTGGAGATATTGCGGTTGCCGGAAATCAAATCGCCCTTCTCCGCGTGAATTTCGTAATCCACATTCGGATCAAGCCCGCTAAACCGGTATTTCCCAGCCTCATCGGCGATATAAGTCTTGATGGCTTGTGACTTGAGATTTTTCAGGTAAACAACCGCAGACGCCTGGAAATTATCCTTCCCGTCCATCACTGTGCCGTGAACGGTCTTCAACTGCGCGTTTTTCTTATCCTGCGCCTTATCCTGCGCGCCAGCCGCAATCGCGAGCGTGAGCAAAAGCACCAGACAGACCGCCGCGCGTGAGCTGAGAGTATGTGGCTTCACTTGCCCTCCGATGGACTTCGCCTGTTGAGATGAGCGGAGAAGGGGCAAAGATGCCGGAAGCCCGCCCGCGCGGAGTTACTCGGCCTCGTCTTCGATTAAATCGCCCGGTTCTTCCACAGCCACTTCCGCGTCGCCCTCGGCTTCTTCTTCCTCTTCATCTTCGTCGTCTTCGGTGAGAGGAATCACGTGCACAGGGTGCACCTGCGTCACCTCGAGCTCCACGTCGCATTCCGGGCAACTCAAAATTTCGCCTTCTTCCACTTCGTCTTCATCCAGATCCATCTCAGCGTCGCATTCGGGACATCTGACCACGGCCACTACCTCCTTACGGCGTCGCTTCGAGAACTACGGGGCGTATTATATACCGCGCCTGTCAAGCTTTGCCGAGTGGAGCGTACACAATTGTCACCGAAGCGTGAATATCCCGTATTACCGGTGGTAGGAGTAGGCGGCGTGGTAATCCACGAAGGCCGCGCCCTGTTGATCAAACGCGGCAGCGAGCCGCTGAAGGATCAGTGGTCGATTCCCGGCGGAACTCTAGAACTAGGCGAGTCCATCCAGGAAGGCGTACGCCGCGAACTGCTCGAAGAAACCGGAATCGAAGTCCGCGTCGGAGAATTAATCGAAGTCTTCGACCGCATTTTCCGCGACGCAGCCGGCAAAATCCAATATCACTTCGTAATCGTAGATTATCTCTGCGAAAAAATCAGCGGAGAAGCGCATGCCGCAAGCGATGTAACCGACGTAGCCTGGGTCCGCGAAGAAGATCTCTGGAATTACAAATTAACCGAAGCCGCCACAAGAGTAATAAGAAAAGCCTTCGCCGGCGCTACTTAATCCCCAGCCACCACCTCCGGCACTCGACCAAACCGCCGCTCGCGCAAACCAAACTCCCCAATCGCCGCCTCAAGATCCGCAGCCTCAAACTCCGGCCACATCTTCGAAACAAACACCAACTCCGCATAAGCACATTCCCAAAGCAAAAAATCGCTCAACCGGTGCTCCCCGCCAGTGCGAATCAAAAGATCCACATCCACGCTGGATCGACCCGCATGCGTAACTTCCCCCAATCGCCGCCCAAATTCCGCCTGCGAAATCTCCAAACTCGAAAGCATCCAGCAAGCCGCCCGCAAAATCGAATCGCGGCTCGAGTAGTCCACCGCGATCCTCAATTCCAACCCGCGCCCCTGCGAAGTAATCTCCTCAGCGGCCTCAATCGCAGCTTTCAAAGAAGGAGGAATCCGATCGCGCCGCCCAATCACGCGAATACGCACGCCGCTAGCCGCGCAGTTCGCGGCTTCTCCGAGCAAATAACTTTCGACCAAGTCCAGCAGCGCGATCACTTCATTCGCAGGCCGCTGCCAGTTGTCTCCCGAGAATGCGAAAAGAGTAAGCGTTCCGACGGCCAGCCCCGGCGCCGCTTTCACCACCCGCCGCACCGCCTCCACGCCAGCCCGATGGCCCTCGGACCGCGGGAGCCCGCGCGAGGCGGCCCAGCGTCCATTCCCATCCATCAAAATCGCAACATGCAGCTTGGGGAAATTCTCAATCAACAAAGTTCTTTCATCTATAAAGTGCATGGGTAAAATTTTTTCCTTCCTAACCTTCTCGCGTAGCCCGAATCAGCGCTTCCATATGATCCAGATATTTTTCCAGCGCCCGCCGCCCGCTGGCCGTCAAACGGTATTCCGTGCGCGGCGTGCGTCCAGCAAATGATTTCGTGCATGCCACGTACCCGGCGTCCTCCAGCTTCCGCGCGTGCACGCTCAAATTCCCGTCGCTCGCATGCAGCAGATCCTTCAGCTCCGAAAACGTCAGTGATGAATTTGCCGCCAGCGCGCTCACAATCGCCAGCCGCGTCCGCTCGTGAATCAACCGGTCAAGCTGCGTGGCAGAAACTTCGCTCGAAACGGGCGTAGCTCGCAATTTCGCATTGGCCGCCGGTGCTGCCCTCCGTCCGGCAAACTTCTCCAATCGCGCCGCGTTCGATTTATCCGCCATAATTTCTCGCAATCACCGCGCCAAAAATAATATGCAGCCCGCCGAATCCCGCCGCCAGAAAAATGTTCCCCCAATTCGCAGGCGAAAATAGCGCCACTGTGCCCAGCACCATGAAGCAAAGCCCCATCAATGGCACCACTCGAATCGAGAATGCTCCGCCCGTAATCACGCCCGTGCCGTAAAGCAGCAACCACACGCCAGGAATCGCCCAAATCAATCCGGCGCGAAACAAAATCACCGTGAGCAGCGCGGCCACAAACACTGGCGGCGCAAAACTCAGTGCAAATTTTCTACCCGGCCCCGCCAGAATCGGCACATTCGCCCGTCGCGCCTTCGTCAAGGTAGTGAAAGATGCAATTCCGAACGCGACAGCCGCCTCCGCAAGCCAAGTAATCAACCAGCTCGCCGCGCTAGGCTGCCGCGAAGCCACCGCCGCCGCCCCGATCGCGGTAATCCCCATGGCCACGCCGCCCCAACCAGGCACCGCGGTAAACGAAGAAGCGCGTTCCATCGTCTCGCGAATAAATCGCAGGTTATCGCGCGCCCGGTCATCCATCGCCACCGGAGCAGGGCGTAAGGGTCGATTGGAAGGCAGCGTATCCATGTTGGTAGCCTAGCAACGACACGCCTTTCTGTCAAGTACTTTGTTTCGCAAAGCTACTCCGTCCTTCCGCCCCCTCTGGTATTCTCCTTCTGGGCGATTCTTTCGAAAGGATCCACCAATGACTTCCAAATTTCTTCGCAGCGCGGTCGCAATTCTTTTCTTCTGCGCGCCAGCCTTCGCGCAACAATCCGCCGCACCCGCCGCAAAGCCAGAATCCAATCCCATCTCGAGCCATCTGCGCGACGACGTCGCCGACAACGCCAAGAACATGGTCGCCGCGGCCGACGAAATGCCCGCCGACAAATACAATTTCAGCCCCACCCCGCAGCAAATGACTTTCGCGCACCTGATGGTGCACGCCGTCCGCCTAAATTACGGTGTGTGCTCCGCCATTTCCGGCCAGGCGAAACCCGACGTAAAAATTGCGGAGGCCGACGGCAAAGACAAACTAGTAGCCGCCCTAAAAGTCTCCTTCGATTACTGCACCACCGCCCTAGCCAAGGTGGACGATTCCAATCTAGGCGACTCGCTACCATTCTTCGGCGGCCGCACCATCTCTCGCGGCGGCATGATGATGACCCTCTCCGCCGAATTCGCCGACCACTATTCCATGGCCGCCATGTACCTGCGCCTAAATGGCCTGCTACCGCCCACAGCAAAAAAATAACGCAACGTGGAGTCTCGCGGCCTGCGTAGGTTTCGTAGCGGTGGGCTTCAGCCTAGCATCTTACGACCACAAAAGTCGGCGAGGGCGATAGTCGTCGGCGGACTAGAGCGTCAGGCAAATCCAAGTATTGCCAACTGCTCGCTCCGGTCTCGATTGTGGCTGTGGGGTGTTCATACTCGTCGGATGTTGGCAGAGACGCCCTTCGACAAATCTCAGGCCAAGCCAGCGGTACGTTTTCACTTCGGATACCGCCCCAAAATCGCATTCCACCGAATCACCAATAAATCCAAAAACATCTTCACGCTATCACTATAAACATTTACCTTAGTAGCCGGATCATGCGCCCAGCGAACCGGCACCTCCACACAACGCAATCCATGCCTCTGAGCCAAAAATAAAATCTCCGGATCAAATCCAAATCTCTCAATCCTCTGCTGTTCAAAAATAACGCGCGCCCGCCCCATCACAAACGCCTTGAATCCACACTGCGTATCCTCAAAAGGCAATCCAGTAAAAATCCGCACAAAGCGATTGAAAATAATCCCAGCAATCTCCCGCAATCGCGATTGATGCACGCTAATCAACCGCCGGTCCACGGCCCGCGATCCAATAGCCACATCCGCATCACCCAAAGCCGCCAGCAATTTATCGAATTCCTCAATCGGCGCAGAAAGATCGGCATCGGTGAAAAGTGCAATCTCGCCGCGCGCCTCCAACATTCCATGCCGCACGCTGTAACCCTTCCCGCGATTCGCGCCATTCGAAACCAGCCGCACCCCGCGCAAAGCGTCAGGCCAATGCAAATCAGCCTCGCGCGCAATCTCAGCCGTAGCGTCCGTCGAGCCGTCGTCCACCACCAGCACTTCGGCCTCGAGCCCGCGTTCCAGCAAATACGTGCGAATTTTCTCCAGCGCGCGCGGCAAACGCGCCGCCTCATTGAAAGCGGGAATCACAATCGAATATTTTGGAGGAGGACGCTGCATGCGAAGGCCGCGCCCGATCAGACGGGCTGCAGATGCCGCTCCCAAGCCCGCGTAGCAAGAATTTCTTCCATCTGCGCCAAAGCAAAGTCCAATTCCTCATCGCGATTATAAAAATGCGGCGACAGCCGCACCCCCGCCGCCGGGCGGTAGTCCACCAGCACGTCCCGCGCTATCAATTCACTTTTCACTTCCTTGGCGTGCGGACACTCCACCGAAATCGTTCCGCCGCGTTCCTCGGGATCGCGCGGCGAGTTCACTTTCCAGCCGCGCGCCAGCGCCCCATCCATCAATCGTTGCGTCTGCCGCTTCGATTTCGCGCGGATTTTCTCAATGCCCACCTCGGCAAGAATTTCCAGCCCCGGCTGACAAGCATAAAGCGCAGGAACTTGCGGCGTGCCATTTAGAAATCGGAAAGAATCCTCGCGCATGTCCACAGCCCCAACTTCAAATTCAAATGGCCGCCGGTGCGCGCTCCATCCGGTCAAGGTCGGCGAAAGTTTCTTCCGCAAATCCGGCCGTACGTACAAATAACCGACGCCCGGCCCGCCGCAAAGCCACTTCAAGCAGCCGCCCACAGCAAAATCTACATCCAGCCCGCGCACGTCCACGGGAATTGTCCCGGCCGCCTGAAAGCAATCAAGAATCACCATCGCGCCAACCCGATGCGCCTTCTCCACAATCGCGCGCGCATCCACAATCGTAGCGCTACGGAAAAGCACCAACGAAATCGGCACCAACAAAGTAGTTTCATCGATCGAAGCCAGAACTTGGTCCAGCGGAGCGTGAATTCCATCTTCGCTTTTCAAAATTGAAACGCGCGCCCCGCGCCGCCGCTGCTCCAAATAAAAATAAATGATCGAAGGAAATTCCAAATCCACCATCACCACTTTGTTCCGCGGCCCCGAAAAATCAAAACAGGAGGAAACAACAGCCTCCGTAATGGTCACATTCTGATGCAGCGAAATTTCCCTCGGCCCCGCCCCAATCAGCTTCCCAACTTTATCCCCGGCCGTGACCGCCATCTCCCACCAACCCTCTTCCCAAGCCCGCACTCCGCGCGTCGCCCAAGCCTCCGCATAATCATTCATCCGCGCGTAAACCGCCCGCGGCATGGCCCCCAGCGAATTGCTGATCATGTAGGTAGTGCGTTCGAGGATCGGAAATTCCTCGCGCCATTTCAGCAGCTCATCCATCTCGTTTTCCTCTGGCGTCGTTTTCTTCAGCGTGCGCAGCCTTCGCACCGCGCGCCCACAAAAAATAGCACAGAGTTATCAGCACCAGCCAAGGCAATCCCGCATAAATCGTGATCTTCATCCCCGGAATCCACCAGGTCGAAATCAGCGCCCCAACAATCGCCAGCAACCCGGCCACGGAAGTCCAAGCGCTACGCGGCGCAAATCGCATCGGCAATTCGCGCCCTTCGCGCGCCTGTCTCCGCCGGAATGCCAAATGCGTAAGAAAAATAATAAACCACCCAAACAGTCCTCCGAAAAACGACGCCCCCAGCGTATACACGAACGCCGTTTCCTGAAATCGCAGCTCCACAAGCAACGCGATAAACATCCCCACGCTCGAAACCAGCAGCGCCGCCAACGGCACTCCCCGCGCATTCACCCGCCCGATAAATCGCGGTGCATAACCGCCCCGCGAAAGCGAAAAAATCATCCGCGAAGTCAGATAAAGATTCGAATTCATGCTCGAAAGCGCCGCCGTCAACACCACAAAATTCATCAACGCCCCGGCATGCGGAATTCGCACCGTTTCAAACACGCGCACGAAGGGACTTTCCGTCAACCCAGCCTGCGTCCAAGGCATCACGCCCACAAGCACCGCAATCCCGCCGATATAAAACAGCGCCAGCCGCCCAAACGTAGCCCGCGTCGCACGCGGCACCGCAACTTGCGGATCGGTTGCCTCTCCCGCCGCCACGGCAACCGTTTCGATGCCGATATAACTAAAAATCGCGATGGCCACGCCCAACACCACTCCCATCCAGCCGTGTGGCAGAAATCCGCCATAGCCGGTGTAATTCGTCGTACCGAGCGCATTAAATCCGACCCCGAAAAGCAGCGCAGCTCCCAGCAAAAGAAACGCAATAATGGTCACAACTTTGATCAGCGCAAACCAATATTCAAAAGTCCCGAAATTCCCCACGCTAGCCGCATTCACCGCCACAATCGAAACCGAAAAGAACAGCATCCACACCCAAGCCGGCACTCCAGGAAACCAATACCGGCAATAAATCGAAATGGCCACGACTTCGCTGCCAATCGCCACCGAAGTCGCCAACCAATAAGCATAGCGAATCGAAAATCCAGCCCAAGGATGCAAATAAATTTCCGCAAACACCCCAAACGATCCAGCCACCGGATGCACCAAAGTCATTTCCGCCAGCGCCCACATCAAAGCCAGCGCCACCAACGATGCCGCCGCATAACTCAAAATCACGCCAGGCCCAGCCAATTTCACCGAAACCGCGCTGCCAAGAAACAATCCAGTTCCAATCGCCCCGCCCAAAGCAATCATGGAAATCTGCCGCGCACTAAGCTCGCGATGCAACCCCGCTTCGCGCGCGTCAATCGCCTGACCGTTATTTTCGCGTTCCATCATGGGCGCGCCATAGTATCAGCGCACGAAGCGCACAGCGAGCGCTCTGCTATACTCGCGACTCTTCGCACCCCAACGGAGCCGCACATGAAGGCCAAATCAAAAACCACTCAGATAGACGCGCACACCACTCCCGATCGCCGCTCTTTCCTCGCGTTTTTCTCCGGCCTCGGGCTTTCCTCGACGCTGTTCCCCGGCGTCCTCTGGGCAAAACTCGAGACACATAGTTCCGCGGACCCGCCGCGACCGCCAATCACAAAATCAATGTTGCGCGAAGCTGCAACTGTCGCCGGCACCTCTTTTAGCGATCAACAACTCGATCGCATGCTCAACGGCGTGAATAAACTTCTCCCCGTGTACAACGATCTGCGACAAGTTCAGCTCTATAACAGCCTCGCACCCCCGCTCTATTTCAATCCCATCCTTCCCGGCATAAAAATCGATCGCATCAAGCGCCCCACGCGCGCAAGCACCCCCGCACAAGTCGCACGCCCGGCCAATCTAGAAGACGCCGCCTACTGGCCAGTAACGCAACTCGCACAATTAATCCGCATCAAGCAAGTAAAGTCCGTCGAACTAACCGAAATGTATCTAGCGCGCATGAAGCGCCTGAACCCGAAGCTACTTTGCGCCATCACCATCACCGAAGATCTGGCCATGCGCCAAGCCCGCCAGGCCGATCAAGAAATCGCCGCCGGACATTACCGCGGCCCGCTGCACGGAATTCCCTGGGGCGTCAAAGATCTCTACGCCGCGAAAGGCTATCCAACAACGTGGGGCGCCGCGCCATTCAAAAATCGCATCATTGATATGGACGCAACGGTAGTAGCCCGCCTAGCCGAAGCAGGCGCCGTCCTGATCGCCAAACTCTCCACCGGCGAACTAGCCCTCGACGACATCTGGTTCGGCGGCCAGACAAAAAATCCCTGGGATCTCACGATGGGCTCGCAAGGCTCGTCAGCAGGCCCAGGCTCCGCCACCGCCGCGGGCTGCGTTGGCTTTTCGATGGGCACAGAAACCCACGGTTCAATCGTCGCGCCCTCCGCAATTTGCGGCGTAACCGGCCTGCGCCCCACCTTCGGCCGAGTAAGCCGCCACGGCATCATGGCCCTAAGCTGGAGCTGCGATAAATCCGGCCCCATGTGCCGCAGCGTAGAAGATTGCGCGTTGGTTCTCGACGCGATCAATGGCCCCGACGATCACGATCTCGCGGTGCAAGACGTTCCCTTCAATTGGGACGCCAATCTAGATATCAGCAAACTCCGCGTAGGCTATCTAAAAGCCGCCTTCGAAAACACGCGCCAAACCCCGCAAGTCAACGCCAACGACGCCGCCGCGCTGCAAAAAATCCGCAGCATGGGCCTGAATCTCATCGAGATCACTCTGCCCGCACATTCCGAGCTGAATTTCAGCACCATCATGTTCGGCGAATCGAACGCCGCGCTGCACGATCCCTTCGAAACGCACCCCGCCGAACTCGTGCGCCAGGACGAAGTGACCGCGCAAAACACTTATCGTCTGCTGCCCTCAACCGAATACATAAACGCAAACCGCGTGCGCACGCTGCTGATGCAAGAAATGGTGCAGGTTATGGCGGATATCGATGTTTACATCGTCCCGTTCGACTACGGCGACTACACGCCCAATCCGGTCGCATCGCTGAATTCTTCGGTGACGAATTTAACCGGCCACCCCTGCGTCGCAGTCCCGCACGGCTTCGACGAAAAAAACCATCCCACAAGCCTGACCTTCATAGGCAAACTCTACGGCGACGCCGAAATGCTAGCCCTAGCCCGCGCATATCAAAATGCAACGGCCTGGCACCTAAAGCATCCAAATCTTTGATCTTTGGCCACCATGCCCGCTAAAATCCTCACTCCCCACATCCGCGACGCCGCCGAATCTCTCCCACGCAAAGAAATGGAAACCCTGCAACTCGAGCAACTACGCGCCGGCATCACCCGCGTCTCAAAATACGTCCCGTTCTACAAAGAAAAATTAGCCGAATCAAAAGTCACCGCCGAAAGCATTCGCTCGCTAGCAGATCTGTCCCGCTTACCATTCACCACCAAATCCGACCTACGCGACCACTACCCCTTCGGCCTGCTAGCGGTCCCGATGCAAGAAGTAATCCGCCTCCACGCCTCCAGCGGCACCACCGGCCGGCCCACCGTCGTCGCCTACACGCGCAACGACATCACTCTCTGGTCCAATCTAATGGCCCGCGCCTACGCAGCCGCAGGCGTAACCTCAAATGACATCATCCACAACGCCTACGGCTACGGCCTCTTCACCGGCGGCCTCGGCTTCCATTACGGCGCGGAAACAATCGGCGCTACAGTTCTCCCAATTTCCGCCGGCAACACCAAGCGCCAACTAATGCTAATGCGCGATTTCGGCAGCACCGTCCTCTGCTGCACTCCGTCCTATTCTCTTCTGCTAGCCGAAGCCGCCCGCGAACAAGGCATCGATCTCCGCCAGCTATCCCTAAAAGTCGGTCTCTTCGGCGCCGAGCCGTGGTCTGAACGCATGCGCCAAGAAATCGAAGCTCGCCTCGGCATCACCGCGCTAAATGTTTACGGCCTCTCGGAAGTAATCGGCCCAGGCGTTTCCGCGGAATGCACCGCCAAGCAGGGCCTGCACATCAACGAGGATCATTTCATCCCCGAAATCATCGATCCCGCCACCGGGCAACCACAACCCGATGGCGAACCAGGCGAACTAGTCCTAACCTGCCTGACAAAAGAAGCTCTGCCGCTAATCCGCTACCGCACCCGCGATCGCACCAGCCTAATCCGCGAAAAATGCCCCTGCGGACGCACAACGGTACGCATGGACCGCCTAACCGGCCGCACCGACGACATGCTAATCATCCGCGGCGTAAATGTTTTCCCCTCGCAAATTGAATCCGTCCTGCTAGAAACCGGCGCCGTCGAGCCGCACTATCAATTAATAGTAGATCGCAACGCCGCCCACACCGACGAACTCGATGTGCTAGTCGAAGTGCCGGCCGAGGTCTTCGGCAATCAGGAGCGTCTCGTTCAACTAGAAAAGCGCCTAAGCCAAGAATTGCAAAGCACGCTAGGCATCCAATGTAAAATCAAGTTGGTCGGGCCGCACGAAATCGCCCGCAGCGAAGGCAAAGCTATCCGAGTGCTCGACAAGCGAAAATAGCGCCGGCGTCCGGAAATAAGAGGCCACCCATGAAACTAGAAACGATGCACTTCGAATCCCGATCCCAAATCGGCTACCTAACTCTAAATCGCCCAGACATCCTGAACGCCATGCACTACCAAGGCGCCCTGGACCTAAATCGCATGGCGGAAATGATCCGAGAAGTCCCCAGTCTCCGCATAATCCTAATCCGCGGCGCAGGCCGAGCCTTCTGCACCGGCATAGACCTAAAGCAACTAACCGCCGGCCAAATTCCCGCCAGCTATTACGAACTATGGGATCGCGCCCTACGCATCCTCGAGCAATCCGAAAAAATCCTAATCTGCGCCATGCACGGCTACGCGCTCGGCGGCGGCCTGCAACTAGCCCTGGCCTGCGACATCCGCATAGCCACAGAAAATTGCATCCTCGGCCTGCCGGCAATCAAAGAAGGAATAATCCCAGGCCTGGGCACCTTCCGCCTGCCACGTTACATCGGTCTAGGCCGAGCAAAATGGATGGTCCTCTCAGGCGAAAATATAGACGGCCAACGCGCAAAAGAAATCGGCCTGGTAGATCACGTAGTCCAGGCCGAGACTTTCGGCGACGAAACCGAATCCCTGGTAAAAAAATACGCAGCAGTCTGCTCCGAAGGCACCGTTCAATCCAAAATTCTGCTAAACATGCCCTTCGACATGCCCCACGGCCAATTCTTCGAAGAATACCTACGCCGCCAATCAATGGCCCTAAACTCCCGAGATCACAAAGAAGCCCTAAAAGCCTACAAAGAAAACCGCGATCCAAAATTTTCCCAGTAGGGGAGGGTGCTTTAGCCCTCCCGCAGTTCGGCTCCGCTCTCGAACAAACATGTCGCTCCGCCGAGGCCCCCGCAATTCCAAATAAATTTCATTCGTGACGCGTTTCCACCGCGTGCGCTACGATGTGCCGCGCTCCACAGATAAGCGCGCGCCGATGCGACAGCCGGTCCTCAACGATGTTCTATGATCTCTCGCCAGTCTGGATCTCTCTCGCGACCAGCATCGTCGCGACCGCCATCACCCTAGTCCTCGGCGTATCCGCAGCCTCCTGGCGCGAACGCCGCAGCGGTACAGCCTACGCCATCTTCGACGGCATCGCGCTCCT
>Ga0209772_10000305_pt1 | contig 12524 bp, 10 predicted proteins | sample BogFormECP03_OM1_FD_188235 | JGI IMG/M metagenome (GOLD analysis project Ga0209772, IMG submission 188235) | Bog forest soil microbial communities from Calvert Island, British Columbia, Canada - ECP03_OM1 (SPAdes) (version 2) | ecosystem: Environmental > Aquatic > Freshwater > Wetlands > Bog ... | reverse complement strand
CTTCTCCACCGCGCCTTCCGTCTTCCTGCGCCGCTCCTCGAGCACTCGCCGCAGGGGCTTGTGCACAATCGCCGTATAGAGCCCGTAAAGCAGCGCCACCAGGATCACCGTCGGCACCGATCCGAGCAGTAATTCGCCTAGTTGTCGTAGCGTTTCATCCATTGATCGCTGCTATACAGGAAAATGAGGGCTATGAAAACTGTTAAGTCTAACGTCCGAAGGAGTTTATGTCAACGGAAGGGCTGGATTTTCAATCGATTCCCGGGATGGACAAGGTCTCAAAAAGGGAGGAAATCCGTTTGTCAAGCCCTTATTCCCGGGCCATGCAGAAAAGCCGCAACTAATCCTTGACTTCCCGGTCAAGAGGACTAGCATTGAATTATCACCTCCGATCCAATTCAGGATCGAATGGGCCGATAGCCAAGGAATGTCACCGCTTCTTGGTCGTCGGCCCATTTAACTTTTGTCCGCTTTGAGTAGGATAGAGTCTTACCGCCGCTCATCTCAAAATGGTCGGGGTCAGGGTTTCTTTGGCGGAGCGCCGCTTCCGTTGGCGCTTCTTTTGGATTTCTCTGCGTTTGCCTTGGCCTTTTCTGCCCTGGCTTTCTCTGCATCTGCCTTGGCCTTTTCTGCCTTAGCTTTCTCCGCAGCCGCAGAATGATCGGTTCCCGGCGGCAGTCGCGTCAGCTTCGCGACGGCGACAAGCGGCGGCCGCCCGTGATTCGCTGCGAAGAACTGCCTGTGATCGTTCCTTGCCGTGCTTTCCCGCCGTACTTGCTCCTCCAATGGCTTGACGTGCTTGTCCCGCTTCGCGGCCAGCTCGCTCGGTGTCGGCTGTTGTTGAATGCCGCCTGGTCCACCGTTGTAACTGACTCGGTTACGAGACTTATTTGCGCTCCGGTGGTAACCGCTGCCGTCATAGCCGAAGCCGTAATCGATGCCCCCGTAGAAACCGTGGTGTGGGCCCCAGTAGCCGTGGCGCCACCGGTAGCGTCCCTTGTGGTATTCCCAGTAAGGGGGCGTCCACACGTCACCGCCGGGCGGCGTCACCCACGCCCCCGGCACCCAGAAGTAGTCAGACTGAACGTAATCGTAATACCACGAGCCCGGCGTCCATCGGGAGCCGCCGCCTGGATCGGAAGGCTGCGCGTCCTCCACCGGGAGCGATGGAGGCGGCTGCGACGCGTACACGTGCGGATCATCCGGGGAGTCTTGGCTCGTGGCCGAATCATTACGGCTGTCGTCCGCCGCAATCGGCGTTTCTTTTTCTTTTTCCGCCGCAATCGACGTTTCTTTTTCTTTTACAATCACCTCTTGGAACGTACCGCTTTTGCCGCCACCCTTGTTTGTGGCGTTCAGCCTGTACATGGTCGTCTGTTCGGGCTGGATCATTCTTTCTCCGGTCGGGGGCACTTGGCCGAAAGGCTCCAGCTCGATGTCGTCCGCATTCAGGACATCCCAGCTAATCGTGACGGTGCCGCCCTTACTTACCTGAGCGGGGATAACGGAGAAGAGACGAACCTCCGGCTTAACTGTTGATTGGCTTTGAATCTGGCTAGTGGAGTCGCTGCGAATATGAGTCACAACTCCGCCGGCCAGCAGAACAAGGCCAAGCAGACCCGCAACCATCCGCCCCAGCCTGTCTGGCTCAATCTTGCCGGCGACCTTGCCCACTGCGCCGATGCCCAGGAAGAGCAAACCAGCGATGATAAGAATGTTCGCTAACGGAGCGTCAACCAAGTGCCCGAGGAAATCCACAAAAGGCTCTCCTTCTCAAGGCGTCAGGCCCTAAACCCAAAATGACGGACCTGCTGATTGCGGGGGACAATGCAGGATGTCAAATGCAAGCGGGGAAATTATGTACCGGATGGGGCTATAACGCAAGTCCTAAGACGGCCTGTATGTATGTGCGAGCTTCGGACGAGTTCACTGAAGTTAGTATCTTCCGACTATCCAACTCCGAACTCCGGCTAACTCGAGTTATAACACCAACGGCAGAGTCCTTATTCCACCACCCACTCCCTGACTCTCCGCACCACCGACTCCGGAGCCTCCACTTCCAACTCCACCGCTCCATCCTTGTACTTCCGCGAATAAATTCGCGCCTTGGCTTCGAGCAGGGCCAGCGTCTTCCCTTCTTTCTGCGGGACGCGCAGATGCACGCGGCTGACGCGGTCTTCTTCGATCATGGCATCGATGCACGCGAGCAGCCGATCCAGGCCGGTGCCTTCCGCGGCGGACACATACACTGTCTTTGTTCCCTCAGATCCGGCATCGTCCCGCTGATCATCGTTCATTAAACTCTCCGCCACTTCCATGTCCAGCAGATCGACTTTGTTCATCACTCGCAAGCGCGGCTTTTTCTCCGCTTCCAGCTCTTTCAGGACAATCTCCACCTGCGCATCCTGCTCGGCGGAAAGCCGGCTGCTGGCGTCGGACACGTGCAGAATCAGCGAGGCCCGCTGCACTTCCTCCAGCGTGGCGCGAAATGCCGAGACCAGCGTGTGCGGCAGGCTGCGAATGAATCCCACCGTGTCCGACATCAGGATCTTGCGCTTCGAGGGCAGCACGACTCCACGAATCGTCGGATCGAGTGTGGCGAACATGCGCGGTGAGGCCAGCACCGCGGCCCGCGTCAATGCGTTAAACAGCGTCGACTTCCCGGCGTTCGTGTATCCCACCAGCGCTACGGTCGCTACGGGAGCCGATTCCCGCCGCTGCCGCTGCTGCGCCCGGATGCGGCGCACGTTCTCCAGTTGTTGTTCCACGTGCCGCACGCGCCGGGCAATCTTCCGCCGGTCGGTTTCGAGCTGGGTTTCACCGGGCCCGCGCGTGCCGATGCCACCGCCGAGCTGCGACATCTCCACCCCGCGGCCCGCCAGCCGCGGCAGCATGTATCGCAACTGCGCCAGCTCCACTTGCAACTGGCCTTCGCGCGTGCGCGCGTGCCGCGCAAAAATGTCGAGGATCAACTGCGTGCGGTCGATCACGCGGCGGTGAACAATCTTTTCAATATTGCGCTGTTGCGAAGCGGTTAGATCGTGATCGAAGAGCAGCAGGTCGGCATTCACCGACGCGGCCGCGCCCGCAATTTCCTCCAGCTTGCCCGCACCGATCAAAGTTGCAGGGTCTGGCCGGTCGCGGCGCTGCAGAATTTCGCCGACAACTTTCGCGCCCGCGCTCCCCGCCAGCGTGCGCAGTTCGGCCAGCGACTCTTCCGCGTCGAATTCCGGAATGCTGGGCTTGTTGGTGCTGGACTTTGCCGGTGCGTGCGCTGGCATCCCAGACTTCGCCCCGGCCGCCGTCGAAACCGTCGCGGCATCCCGCGCCGCCTGCGCCTGTGCGGTTACCTTAGCTCCGCCGCGCCCGCGCGTGCGCAGGACAGCGCGGTCGCCTCGCCGATGCCCGAGGAGGCGCCCGTCACGGCGACCACCTGCTTCGAGAGGTCGATGCTCATCCGCCGAGCTTAGCTCGCCATGCTCACCCACCCGCGCGTGGCGCCGATACAAGCATGCGCACACGCCGATCCTTTCGAGCCGCCTGCGGGTTTGGGATCCTAGTTGCGAGGGCACCCACTTTGTGGGAAGCCGGGAAGGTACGCGCCCAGCAGGCGTCGAACGACATTGTAGAAGATCTTCGTCCAGGGTAATTGACAACACAACTACTTCGGCGTATAATTCCGACTCCAAGCATCGGATTAAGAAGGACGCCCATGTCAGATTCAGCAACAAACACAACCCCCACGCTAGACCCGGCCGTCGTCGCCCAACCGGGTGAGACCGACGTGGACACCGTCGCAGACGGTGCGTCAGTGGCCGCCGCCGAGCGGCTGGACAGCCCGATCGAGCGCCTCGACCTCGGCACGTCCGACACGTTCATCCCGGAGTCCGTCGACCAGCTGCTCGCGCACTCGCGCCGCTATCCCCTACTCACGCCGGCACAGGAGATCGACCTGGCCCAGCGGATCGAGCGCGGCGACCTGCACGCGAAGGAACTGCTCGTCAACTCCAACCTGCGCCTCGTCGCATCGAACGCCCGGCGCTACCAGAACCAGGGCCTGCCGTTGGGCGACCTGGTCCAGGAGGGCATGCTCGGGCTGATCCGAGCGAGCGAGAAGTTCGACTGGCGCAAGGGCTTTCGCTTCTCCACCTACGCAACCCTCTGGATCCGCCAGGCGATTCAGCGCGGGCTCGAGAACTCGGGACGCACGATCCGCCTGCCCGTCCACGTCGCTCAGCGCTCGCGCAAGGTCGGGCGAGTGGAGCGCGAGCTGTCGGTGCGCCTCGGGCGCGAGCCCACACTCGAGGAGCTATCGCAAGAGACCGGACTGCCGATCGACCAGGTGGAAGAGGTGCGCCACCAGCGTGCGGCGCTCGTCAGCCTCGATCAGCAGATCGGCGAAGACGGCGACACGGCCCTTGGCGACCTGCTGCCCTCCGACGTCGAGGCGCCCGAGGAGGTCGCCTGGGACAACGAGCGCGAGCGGATCGTCCACCGGGCGATCTCGCAGCTGCCGGAAACCGAGCGCAAGGTTCTGACGCTGCGCTTCGGCACCGGACGCGAGGAGCCACAGACGCTCACCGCGATCGGCAAGCGACTCGGGTTCTCCGCCGAGCGGGCCTCGCAACTAGAGCAGCGCGCGCTGAAGAAGCTCGCGGAGTCGCCAGAGCTGGCGGCGCTCCGCGAGGCCGCATAGCCTGACGGTCACGGCCGCCAAACCCGTCGACCCGACCTCGTCAGCAGTTGGGTGCCAGCCGATCGGGGATCCCCCAGGGATCTCCGATCGGCTACCCCTGGGTGCTGGTTGCTCATCCGCTCCGTGCGTGGCCCTCGCTGGGCCTAGGATGAGGCAATGGCGGAGAGGTCGTTGTGGGAGCGCATCGTCGCATGGACGATCGCTTTCGGCGAACGGGCGCTGGCTCCGGTCGAGCGATTCATCGGCAGGCGCTCGCTCGTCGGCGATGCGACCTTCTTCGAGCTCGATCGCTTTCCATGGATCGAGCGCGTCGAGAGCAACTGGAGCGTGATCCTCGAGGAGGTCGAGCGGCTGCTCGAGGATCAGGCGGAGCTGCCCAACTTCCAGGACATCTCGAAGGACCAGATCGAGATCACCGACGACGACCGCTGGAAGACCTTCTTCCTCTACGGCTACGGCTTCGAGGCCAAGCTCGGCGTGCAGATGTGCCCGCGTACCGCGACCCTCATGCGCGAGATACCAGGGATGACCACGGCGATGATCTCCATCCTCTCACCCCACAAGCACATCCTCGCCCACCGCGGCCCGTACAAGGGCGTGTTGCGCTACCACCTGGGCCTGATCGTCCCCCGCGAAGCCGCCGCCTGCCGTATACGTGTCGGCGAGGACATCCGCCATTGGCAGGCGGGCGAGAGCATGATCTTCGACGACACGTTCAACCACGAGGTCTGGAACGACACCGAGGAGACACGCGTGGTCCTGTTCGTCGACGTCCTGCGTCCGCTGCCGTTCCCCGAGTCGTTAGTCAACCGGGCGATCGTCAAGGCGATCGGCTATTCGCCGTTCGTGCTCGACGCCAAGCGCAACCAACGGGCGTGGGAAGCGCGCTACCTGGAGCGCCGCCGCGCTCAGACCCCTGAGACGTCGAGCCCGGTGCCCTGAAGCAAGGCGTTGGCCTGGTTGTTGAGGATCGTGAACTCCCCCGTCAGGATCAGCACGCCGAGCGCGATCATGACCGCGCCGCCCGTGGCGATGATGACGGGGAAATGGCGCTTTACGACGGTGAGCGCGTTGGTCATCCGCTCGAACGCGAGCGCGATCAGCAGAAATGGGATCGCGAGGCCGGCCGAATAGAAGGCGAGCAGCAGAGCTCCGTGGGCGGCCGAGCTGGAGATCGCGGCTTGGGTGAGGATCGCGCCGAGCGTGATGCTCGTGCAGGGCGTCCAGGCGATCGCGAAGGCCGCGCCCGCCACGACCGGCCCGCCCCGCCCCGCGAGACGTTGCAGCCCGTCGGAATGCCATGAGAAGTTGAGAGCGCGGACGAACGGCGTGGCGAGGAACACCATGCCCATCAGAATGATCACCACCCCGCCGACCTGCTCGAGCGTCTGTTTGTGGGCGTTGAGCGTCGAGCCGATCACGGTCGCGCTCATCCCCAGCAGGATGAATATCGCCGAGAAGCTCGCGATGAACAGAAGGCTGGGAACGAGCACGCGGCGCGCGCTGACGCCGTCGCTGAGATCGGCGGGCGTGACGCCGATGACCGTCGAGAGGTAGCCGGGAACGAGCGGCAGGACGCATGGCGAGAGGAAGGAGACGAGGCCCGCGGCGAGCGCAAGCGGGATGCCGACGCCGGTGGCGGTGTCGGATGCGCTCGCGATGATTGGCTGCAGGTGGCTCATGGTTGGCCCTTGTACACAGGATGGCCGATAGTGGCGCGCTCGCCTGGGTGCGCGCTTGCCTGCTGCGCCGCGCGCAGCTCGGCCACTTCGCGCTCGAGCCGCGCGACGCGTTCCTGCAGGTCCTCGACCTCATACGGGTCGCGCTCGTCGGGCCGGCTGACGGTGGCGGGCGGGGACGGCGGCTGGCGTTCGTCCTGCTCCTCGGCCTCGCCCTGGAGCAGCTGGGCATAGCGCTCCTCCTTGTGTCCCGGGCGGCGATCTAGCCGCGCGACGAGCTCACGCTCGATCAGGCGATCGAGCGTGTCATGGACGGCCGCCAAATCGTCGAATGGGTGCATCCGCTCGGTGCGCTGCTTGAGCTCGCCCGGAGTTTGAGCGCCGCGGAGCATCAACACGGTCATCATCGCCTGCTCGGCTGCGTCCATCGGCAGCGCTTCCGCCAGCAGGTGGCGATACTTGGCCGTGCGGCTGCTAGCGCCGCTCGCCAGGCGGGTGAACCCGCGGCGCTCCAGGCGGTGAAGCGCGTCGCGGATGACCGCGTCGTCGTAGTCGACGACCGGGTCGCGGTTGGTCGACTGGTTGCACCCGAGCCGCAGCGCGTTGAGCGATAGCGGGTAGGCGTCGGGCGTCGTGCGCTGCTTCTCGAGCAGGCAGCCGAGAACGCGCGTCTCGCTGTCGGACAGATCCATCGTCCTTAAGCCTACGTTCTAGAGTCAGCCATGTGAGTCATCAGCCCTTCGCCCAGGGACATGGCGAGGGCGGGGGCCGCCGATCGGGGCGCGCAAGCGGATCGAACGCCGGCCAACGCCCCGAGGACGTCCCCCAAAAACACGTCCCGCTGCGACGCATCGGCCGGCTGTTCGTCCCCTATCGATTGCGCCTCGGCCTGCTGCTCGGGTTGATCTTCCTCGGCTCGATCCTCAGCGTCGCCTCGCCCTTCCTGCTGCGCGAAGCGGTCGACAAGGGCATCATCGAACACGACCTCGTCCTGCTTACCTGGCTAGTCGCCGGCATGGTCGCGTTGGCGGTGATAAACGGCGTGATCAGCGTCGCGCAAACGTGGATCTCAAATCAGGTTGGCCAGCGTGTGATGCACGACCTGCGCGCGGCGGTCTACGCGCATCTGCAGCGCATGTCGCTGGCGTTCTTCACGCGCACACGCTCGGGTGAGGTGCAGGCGCGTATCGCCTATGACATCGGCGGGATCGATGACGTGGTGACGAGCACTGCAACCTCGACCGTCTCGACGGTCGCGACGGTCACGGCGACGATCGTCGCGATGTTCGCCCTCAGCTGGCAGTTGACGGTCTTCTCGCTGATCCTGCTCCCGTTCTTCGTGTGGCTCACGCGCCGCGTCGGCAACGAGCGCCGGCGCATACAGTCGGTGCGCCAGGGACGTCTGGCGGATATGTCGACGCTCGTCGAGGAGTCGCTGTCGGTGTCCGGGGTCCTGCTCGGCAAAACGATGGGCCGCTCGCAGGAGCTCGTCGATCGCTTTTCCTCGGAGTCCAGCGAACTGGCCGATCTGGAGGTGCGCGCGCGGATGGCGGGGCGCTGGCGGATGGCGTCTGTGCAGATGAGCTTCGCGATCATGCCCGCCGCCGTCTACTGGTTTGCGGGCTACAGCATCGCCCATGGCCACAACGTGATCTCGATCGGCACCGTGGTGGCGTTCACGACGCTGCAGACACGCCTGCTGTTCCCGATGCAGCAGCTGCTGTCGGTGGGCCTGGAAGTACAGACCTCGCTGGCGCTGTTCGGGCGCATCTTCGAGTACCTGGATCTGCCTGTGGACATCGTCGAACGACCGGGCGCGCGCACGCTGAGCGACGTGCGTGGCGACGTCGAGCTCCAGGACGTGTGGTTCCGTTACGCGCCCGAGGCTCCTTGGACGCTCGAGGAGATCGCCGCCGAGGTGCCCGCTGGGACGCGCACCGCGCTGGTGGGCGAGACCGGCTCGGGCAAGACCACGCTTGCGTATCTCGTCGCCCGCCTGTATGAGGCCCAGCGTGGCTGCGTGAGCATCGACGGCGTGGACATCCGCGATATCACCCTCGACTCGCTCGCCGCGACCGTCGGCCTCGTCTCGCAGGAGACCTACCTGTTCCATGCGTCGATCCGCGAAAACCTGCGCTTTGCCTGCCCTCAGGCGAGCGACGAGGAGATCGAAGACGCCGCCAGGGCCGCCCAGATCCATGAGCTGATCTCCTCCCTGCCCGAGGGCTATGACACGCCGGTAGGCGAGCGGGGCTATCGCTTCTCGGGCGGCGAGAAGCAGCGCATCGCGATCGCCCGTACGGTCCTTCGCAACCCACCGGTGCTGATCCTCGACGAGGCGACCTCGGCGCTGGACACCGAGACCGAGCGCGCGGTGCAGCAGGCGCTCGATGAGCTCTCCCGAGGGCGCACGACAATCGCGATCGCACACAGGCTCTCGACGATCAGGGACGCCGATCAGATCCTGGTGCTCGACGCCGGGCACATCGTCGAGCGGGGCACGCACTCAGAGCTGTTGGAGTTGGGAGGGCGCTATGCGGCGCTGCTCAGCGACCACGGCTCCGCCGACCCTCTCCTTGGCAACGAGCCGCTCCCCTCGCGCGTATAAACCATTGCTATCACTGGCTGCGAAGAGAACTCCTAGGCGGTGGCGTCGATGTTGAGGCGCACGTAGTCGACGACCACCGGCGTGCCGAGCCGGTGAAGGACGTCGTCCATGAACGGCTCGCGCAGCCCCTCGGGGAGGTGCTGGAAGTGCGGGCCGAGGACGATCGTGGAGAGGAACTCGCGTGGATGCTCGGGCGTGCGTGGCGCGGGCGTGAGCCAACACTCGGCTGCGCTGAAGCCCGCTGCCAGCAGCCGCTCTTCGGTGATCTGGGCCCCGGCGTAGTTCCAAGGCGGCTGGAAGCCGGCGAAATGCCGGGCGTAGGGTTCATGGGCGAGCACCTCTCGCGCCTCGCCGCGGAGACGGTCGATGTTGCCCTCTCCCCCACACTGTGCGACCAGCCGCCCGCCGCTGCGCAGGGCGGCGCGCAGCCGACGAAAGAGCCGCTCGTGGTCTGCGATCCAATGGAAGGTGGCCGTCGAGAGGATCGCGTCGACGGGGTCGTCGAGCTCGAGCTCGAGCAGGTCGAGCAGGCGGATGTCGGCAGCCGGCCCGAGGCGTTCTCTGGCGGCGTCGACCATCGAGGGGGATGCGTCGATCGCGATCACGCTGCCGCGTGGCAGCCGCTCGACCAGCGCGCTGGTGATCCGTCCAGAGCCGCACCCTGCGTCGAGCACCGTCTCATCGCCGTCGAGCTCGAGCCGCTCGAGGACCTCGAGCCCGAGCGCCTCCATCGTGCCGGAGATGCGGTCGTAGCTCTGCCCGTCCCATGTGCGTGCTGACATACGAGCGTATGCTATCACGCATGTCCTGTCTCGCTCGTCGAGGTGCTCCCTTCCCCTTGATAGCGTGTCGGGCGAAGGCCAGCGGCGCTTTCTTGATGGCGTCTTGGGCGAAGGCCAGCGGCGCTTTCTAGATGGCGTCTCGGGCCAACTCGAGCAGCGCTTTCGAGAGCTGGCCGCCCTGCCACGCCAGCGGCGAGACACCTCGGTCCTCGACGAGCAGGCGCGCACCGGGGATCGCCTCGGCGTAGCGTTCGCCGACGGCCAGGGGATGCGTTGGATCGGCCTCGTCGCGAGTGGCGATGACGAGCGTTGGCGCCGCGATGCGCGCGAGTTGCTCGATCTGCTCGAACGGGCGCGAGCGGGGCACCGCTTCCAGCGCGTCGGCGACCGCCAGCGGATGCTGATGCGCGGAGAGGCGCTGGCGCACCACCGTCTCGACGGTTGCGCGCCACTTGTCGGGCACCTCGGAGAAGTCATAGGCGGCAAGGAAGCCCTCGACGCCGTCCTTGCGCAGCCCGTTCGCGAGCGCGTCCCAGCCGGCGTAGGGGCCGTGCTCGCCGGCGGCGATCGCGTCGGGGCCCTCGGCGCGGGTGGGGTCGTAGGCCGGGGTGATCAAGCCGAGGCCGGCCACGCGGGCAGGGTGATCGAGAGCTAGTCGGATGAGCGTGTGCGCCCCCATTGACGCGCCGGCGAGGAGCGCACGCTCGATCGCGAGCTCGTCGAGAACGGCGAGCAAGTCACGGGCGAGTCGCTCATAGCCGTAGGCGCTCGGATCGGGCGCAGGTGTCGAGCGCCCGTGGCCGCGGGCGTCATAGGCGATCACGCGGTGGTCGGAGCGCTCGAGCAAGCGAGAGCCCATGACGACGTAGCGATGTGTGGCGGTGAGCCCGTGGAGCAGGACGATCGGGGGGCCGGCCCCGGACTCCTCGCCGGACAGCGTGACGCCGTCGTCGCTCGGGATGCTCAGCGCGCGGCTGTCAGGCATGCGTGGCGGCGTGCGCCCGCAACAGCTCCGCGGAGCGCTCCGGGCGCTCCCAGAAAAACAGGTGACCGACGTCCTCGTAGATCTCCAGGCGCGCGTCGGGCATCAGCTCGGCCATCATGTGAGCGTTGTGCACCGGCAGGATCTCGTCGACGGTGCCATGGATGAGCAGCGTTGGCGGCGTCACCTCGCTCAACCGCGCGGAGGTGTCGTGCGCGATGCACGCGTTGGTCTGCTCGGCGATCACGGCAAGGGCGACGCGACGGCGCAGGCTGACCTCGCAGAAGCGAGCCCAGGCGGCGTGGTCGGCTGCGAAGCCGGGCGAGACATTGGCTTCCCAGGAGGCGCGAACAATGCGTTCGGGGTCCCCCGACTGGATCGCCTCGGCGAGGCGTTCGCGAACCTCGCGGCCGGTGTGTACGCTGCCCGGCCCGCCGCAGTAGGTGCAGCCGAGGGTCAGCGTGACAACTCGCTCGGGCTCGGCGAGCACCAGCTCCTGGGCGACCATGCCGCCCATCGAGATGCCGAGCACGTGCGCGCTGTCGATCTCCAGGGCGCTGAGAAGCCCGGCGGCGTCTTCGGCCATCTGGCGAATCGTCAGCGACGCCTCCAGGCGGCTGCTGGCGCCGACGCCGCGATGGTCGTAGACGATCACCTCGAAATCGCGGCGCAGCTCGGCGAGGAACGGCTCGCCCCAGTGTGAGTAGGTGCCGCTCCGGCCCATGATCAGAAGCAAGGGCGGGCCAGACCGACCGGAGGGCGGCGCGGTGCGCTCGTAGTCGAGCTCGATGTCCCCCACGGCGATGATGGCCATCCGCGGATCCTACCCGCACGGGCTCAAACGGGCAACGCGAGCTGGTGCTCGAGATCGCCCTGGCCGCCGGCTCCTTGGGCGACCGCGTGGGTCTGCGCCGCGCCGCCGCGGGCGCCGGCAGAGTGAAGACCGGCAACGCGCACTCCGAGCAGCCGAACTGGCCGCGACGGGTTGTACTCGCGCAATAGTCGAAGGGCGACCGCGCTCACGAGCTCCGCTTCGCAAGTGGCCTCGGCGACGGTGTGGGCGCGCGTGACGGTGGTGAAGTCGTCGAGGCGGACCTTGATCGCGATGGTGCGCCCGCGGCGCCCGTGGGCAGCGAGTCCGGCGCACAGCTCCTCGGCCATCAGCGAGAGCTGCTCGCGCATCTGCACCGGGTCGCTGACGTCGCTGTCGAATGTGCGCTCGCGGGACTCTGAGACGACCTTGCGGGCGGCGCCGATCTCGCCGTCGTGTTCGAAGCGAGCGCGTCTGCGCAGCTCACGCCCGAGGTTTGCGCCGAAGCGCTCGACGAGCAGCCGCTCGGAGACGTCGCCGACTGCTGCGAGCGTGGTGAGGCCGAGCTCCGCCAGGCGCGCGGCGGTCTTCGGCCCGATGCCCGGCACGAGCGCGGGTGGCGATGCGGCGAAGCGGACGCAGGCCTGCTCTCGGCTGAGCACGACGAAGCCGGCTGGCTTCTCGGCGTCGGAGGCGACCTTGGCGACGAGCTTGTTCGGGCCGATTCCCACCGAGCATCGCACTTGCACGGTCGCATCGATCTCGGCGACGAGCCGGCGCATCGCTGCGCGAGGCGCATAGAGGCCATCGAGATCGAGGTAGGCCTCGTCGAGCCCTACGACCTCGACGCGCTCGACGTGTGCGCGCACCAGCGCCATCATTCGCGCCGACACGTCGCGGTAGGTGGTGAAGTCGGGCGCCAGGAACACGGCGTCGGGGCACAGGCGGCGAGCTCGCGCGGCGGGC
>Ga0209772_10000304_pt1 | contig 12536 bp, 10 predicted proteins | sample BogFormECP03_OM1_FD_188235 | JGI IMG/M metagenome (GOLD analysis project Ga0209772, IMG submission 188235) | Bog forest soil microbial communities from Calvert Island, British Columbia, Canada - ECP03_OM1 (SPAdes) (version 2) | ecosystem: Environmental > Aquatic > Freshwater > Wetlands > Bog ... | reverse complement strand
ACATCTGGTAATGCACCTCGGCGTTGTCCTCGAGCGTTTGAAATCCATGCGCGAAGCCCCGGGGAATGTAAAGCATCTTGCGATTTTCGGCCGATAACTCGACCGCAAAATGCTGCCGGTAAGTCGGCGACTCCGGCCGCAAGTCGATAATCACGTCGTGAATCCGCCCCATGGTGCACCGCACAACTTTTACTTCCTCAAAAGGCGCGGCCTGATAGTGCATTCCGCGCAGCGTGCCTTTGCGCGGATTGAACGAAATGCTCGACTGTTCGATGGCCGGTTCCAGCCCGTGCTCGGCAAACTCACGCCGGCAAAACATGCGCGCGAAAAAGCCGCGAAAATCTTCGTGGCGCTCGGGCTCGATCACGAATGCGCCTTTCAGAGCTGTCTCACTGAATACCAAAATCCTGCCTTCCTGGATCACGGAAAGCGTGTTTGCGTTCTCCGCGTGCGTTAGCGTCTAAATTCCAGCGAAAACGGCTGTAAATTCATGATAGCAGCTTTGGGCGGAGCTCAGGTTCCCGCCGCGCCCCCGCGTTCCAAGCCCGCCCGCTCTAAACGTGCGCCGGAGTCTGCCAGCGGAGGTTGGCATCTAGCTGTCCGGTCGCCAGCAACCGGCGAATGTGGTCAATTCGCTTGTAACGCGGCCCTTCAAAATCCTCGAGCTTCAAATCCGCATCCTTGCAGGCTTTGTAAAGTTCCTGCGCGCCCAGCCGCAGATTCCATTTCGGCTGGAAATTCGTCAGGGTGCGCTTGATCTTGCTGAAATCCACGCGATAGCAGCGCGTATCCGGCCCGCCATCCGGTGAATACTCGATGTGGCATCCCGGCACGGTCTGGCGCACGATTTCCGCCATATCGCGAATCTGATAATTCTCTTCGGTGATGCCCACATTGAACGCCTGATTGTGAATCAGCTCGCGCGGCGCCTCGAGCACCGCCAAAAACGCGCGGCAGATATCCTCGATATGCACCATCGGACGCCACGGCGATCCGTCGCTCTTGATCAGCACGCGCCCGGTCGTCATCGCCCAGGCCACCAAATTATTCAGCACGATATCGAAGCGCAAATAAGGCGACACTCCGTATGCAGTCGTATTCCGCAAATACGTCGGACTAAAACCCTTGTCCGCCAGGGGCGCCACTTCTTTTTCCACCAGCACTTTCGAGTGCGCGTAAGGCGTAACCGGATTGAAGGTCGCTTCCTCGGTCAAAAATTCCTGCCCCGCCGCTCCGTACGTGCTGCACGACGAAGAAAACATAAATCGCGGCACTCCCGCCTGCTTCGCCAATTGCGCCAGGCGCACCGACGCCTTGTAATTAATGTCATAGGTCAATTCAGGATTGATATCGCCCAGCGGATCATTCGAAAGCGCCGCCAAATGCGCCACCGCGTCGAATCCCTTCAAATCGCCGAGTTCCGCGTCCCGTATATCCTTTAATATAGACGGGCATTCGGGGACGGTTCCGCGAAACAGGCTCTTGACGTAGAGATCGGTATCCATCCCAACCACATCGTGCCCCGCATCCTGCAGCACCTTGACCAGGAGAACGCCGATATAGCCATGATGACCGGTTACGAGTACGCGCATTCGATTCTCCGCCCTAGATTTTGAAAAATACTTGATTGAATGATTTCCACAGCCAGGCCCATTCTGGAACTGTGGAAAACTCGAAGCCCCCAACCCTGAGGAGATGCCACAGACGCACTCCCCCTCAAGAGTCCGGGTAAAGCAGCTAACGTTCCATTAGTCCAGCCCGGCCGCGCCCGTAAAGCCATACAATTCAATAATATCCAGACCGTCCGCACCATCTCTCGCACCGGCCCAATCTGGTCCGGCACATTCATGCCAAAAAAATGACAAACTCCGGAATTCCCTTTCGGCCCCAACTAGGCAGCCGCAGGGCAACTTTCAACCCAGTTTCAACAGGCTCCCACGATCCATGCGGCACCATCTCACCGCGCTAACGCTCGCACGTGGAAAGTCCTGCTGATCCGAGTATAAAAGAACCAGAGTTGCCGCGACCGGGAATCTCAACAAGTGATACCTGCTCGTTATCGCTCCCGGCAATTCCGCCGCGGCCGCCGGAGCGCCATGGCCAGCCCAAACGCGATCGGCGCGATCGCACAGCTCTCCGCCATCACTCGAAATCTCTCACAAGTGATTCATTCGACGCACTTACCCTTGCGCGTCTGGCGCCGTGACAGACCATCGGCTAGACTCCAAACTCGGGTCGCCGTAACTGCGGCCAAGGTCGGGGGGAAAAAGCAGCGTGGGGGTGTCGACACATCCATTGGAAGTCGGCGTCGCAAAGCCACGACCGCGCATCCCGCAAGCCGCGCGCAGCGTCATTACTAATTGGCTCACCTACATCGTCAGCGGCGTAGTCAGCTTTTTTCTTTCCCCATACATAGTCCGCCATCTCGGAAATTCCGCTTACGGCATCTGGGTTCTACTAGTTTCGCTCACCGGCTATTTGGGCTTTCTCGATCTCGGAATTCGCGGCGCGGTCACGCGATACGTCGCGCGCTTCCACGCCGAAGGCAATCACGAGCAAGCCAGCCGCACCGTTTCCTCTGCCTCCGGAATGTTTCTCCTCGGAGGCTTCGCAGCTCTAATCGTCTCGGCGGCCTTCGCTCTCTTCGCCGTTCCGCATTTCGATATTCCGCGCGCGTATTTGCTCTCCGCTCAATTCGTCGTACTGATCGCTGGAGCCAACGTCGCGATTTCGCTGCTAAGCGGCGTCTTCGGCGGAATTCTGGTGGGCTTGCAGCGATTCGATATTCACAACTCGGTGGCTGTCGTGAGCATCTCGCTGCGAACCATCGCGATCATCCTTGCGCTGCGAGCCGGCCGCGGTTTGATCACCCTGGCGCTGATTCAGTTCGGCGTAACGCTCGGCGAATTGATCATGGGCTACATCTTTAGCCGCAAGCTCTATCCGCAATTGCGATTCGCCATCGGCCACATTTATCGCGACCACGTTGCGCTAATTTTTTCCTTCGGCATTTTCGCCCTGCTGCTGCAAGCCTCGAACTACCTGATCTATTACACCGACGCGATGGTCATCGGCGCCTTCCTGCCCGTCAGCATGATCACTTTCTTCGCCATCGCCGGCAATCTCACCATTTATGCCCGCGATCTAGTCGGCGGATTCAGCCGCATCATGACTCCAATGGTCAGCAAGCTAGAAGTAGAGTCCGGCAACGAAAAACTGCGCGAAACCTCGATGAAAGCCGCGCGCTATTGCGCCATCGCCATCCTTCCGGTGTTTGTGACCTTCATCATTCGCGGCCATTCGTTCATTGGCCTGTGGATGGGGCCGTCTTATGCGGATTTATCCGGCCACGTGCTTTGGATTTTGAGCGTGCCCTGGTTCTTCGCGGCAGGCGCCGCCGTTTTTGCGTCGGTGATGCTTGGCATCAGCCGTCACAAGCCAGTCGTGCCGGTGGCCATCGCCGAAGGACTGTGCAATCTGGCGCTCAGCATAATCCTCGTCAGAAAAATTGGGATCATCGGCGTCGCGTGGGGAACAGTAATTCCAAATATGGCCACCAGCATATTTTTCTGGCCATGGTACGTGAGGAAAACGCTCGGCGTTCCAATCGGCGAGTATGCGCGCACGGCGTGGTTATTGCCCACCGCGTCGCTAATTCCATTCGCGATCTGCAGCTATCTCGTGGGCCGGTTTGCGCCGGCGCCCACGCTTTTGATTTTCTTCGTGCAGGTAGCCGCTCTGCTTCCCATCGCGGCAGTCGGCGCGTGGTACATCGGTCTCAACCGTGCGGAGCGCGAAGCCTATGGGCCGCATCTGATGACGCCACTTTTTGGCGCCGTCCGCCGCACCTAGCCCGAAGCTTCGTTTCCGTTTCGCTTTTCGCGCAGCTTTCGCCCCAGCGCCTCTTCAATCGTCTCGATGCGCTTTTCCAGCCGGTTTTCGTAAGCCACTTCAATCCGCTTCTGCGCCAACGCAGCATCGTGATCGTTCAACGCCGCCTCGATCCCTTCCACCCATTGCTCCGGCGTTTCCGCGATCCGCACCACTCCTCTAAATTCGCGCAGGCTCATCAGCGGCGGCCCGATCACCGGTTTTCCCGATGCCAAATATTCGTGCAGCTTCAAGGGATAAATGTAGCGAGCCCAACCATCGGTGCGGTAACACATCATGCACACGTCGAGCCCCTTGATGTAATTCGGCAGCAGTTCCCGCGCCTTCGACCCCAGCATGTAAACATTAGGCCGCTTGCGCAGCAACTCGACATCTTCGCGAAATCCCGCGCTGCGCACATTCACCGGTCCCACCAGCACAAACGACCAATTCGGCCGCGCCTCGCTCATTTCCAGCACCAACCGGAAATCAATCTTGTCGTTCAGATTCCCAATGTGCCCGATGCGCGGATGAGGCACCGCCTCGAGGTCCGCCGGCACCGGCGTTTCCGCCGCCCGCGATCGCGAGAACAACTCAAAGTCCGCGCCCATCGGCACGTTAATCGCATTGCCATAATGATTCTTCTTGTCCATCAGCGCCGGGCCGCTAACAAAAACAATATCCACATGGCTCAAGAGATCGTTTTCCTGCTCCAGCACCTGGTTTCGCGCGTGCTCGCTCAGGCCCGCAAAACTCGCAAACTCATCATCCGCGTAGTAACAGCTAACCGCCTCATCAAATCCGCCGACCACATCGGCAAAGTGTGGATGCCAGACGAAAAGCACCACATCGCGGAACCCCAGTTTTTTGGTGATTCGCCGCACGTGCCGTTCCCGCAGATACGCCAAAATCTTTCCCATCCACGGGTATTTGTAAATCTCGAAAAGGTATTTGGGAAAAACGAGGGTGTACAAATTATCTTGCCGGTGCACCAAGCCGCTCGCTGGCAAACGTTTGCGCTCCTCGGCATTGAAAACCTGCGAGCGCGAAAACGGCGGCGAGACAAACAACACCTTGTGTTCTTTCGCCAATAGCGACATCACTTGATGGCGGCTCTGCCACAAGTCGTCCCAATAATTCAGCGAAAATGAAATGTAGTCCAATTTAGAATCAGGGCAACGAGTGGCGCAACAATATCACTTTAAGACTCTTAAACCTACATAACAGCGAACTGCACCCCGCGACCCGGCGCGCTGCCGCAACCGCAATTACGGGATGCTTCTGACGCACTGCAACACGGCGCTTTTAGCGCGCCGCCACGTTGTCCGCAATTTTTTCCAGCTGATCCAGGGGAATTTCCGGCAATCCGTTTCCTGTGGCCGAGGAGGATTGTTGCTCCATCTCTCCGATCAATGCACCCATGGTTTGAAAATTAAAATCGCGCAGCAACCCGCGCAGTTTCGTTTCCAGCCCGCGCAGACCGAGATAGTGCCGCATCCGCGCCGTCACGCTGCCTTTCATGCGCGGCTGTCCCGTATCAATTTCCCAGGGATGCACGTAAACGCACGCCGGCTGTCCTTCCCGTTCATTCAAAAATCGAATTCCCCAGCGCGTGTACCAGTAAGGAAGCAGCCGCAGATACGCGCCGCCGCCAAAAGGCGACCGCGCGCCGCCAAGCTCCAGCGTCGGCATCGGAAATTCGACGATCGTGCCGCGCGCCGTGGGCACTCGAAACGGCGTTCGCGGCCCCCGCGGCATTCCGTAATTCGGATGATCGACGGGAAAAATGCTGGAGTCGTAGCGGAAACCCAACTCGATCAGAATCTCAAAGGCCCACAGCGAATCCTTGGTGATTGAAAAACTCGGCGCGCGGTAGCCGATGATCTTGTTACCGATGATTTGTTCCAGGCGATCCTTCGCCACACGCGTATCGTCGCGAAATTCCGCCGCGGTCATTTCGAAAATCCGCCGGTGCTTGTCAGAATGGCAAGCCACTTCGTGCCCGCGCCCGGCAATCTCGCGAATTAATTCCGGATAATTCTCCGCCACCCAACCCAGCGTGAAAAATGTAGCCTTGCAGCCAGCCTCCTCCAGCAGCGCAAGCACTCGCTGCGTACTCTGCACCACGCGGCTCGCATACCCGTCCCAATTCCCGCGATTCACGCTCTCAAACGCGTTAACGTGGTAGTAGTCCTCAAGGTCAAAACTAAGCGCATTTTTCATCGAAGGTTTAATTATAGCTTTAGCGAGCAACCCCCAACCCCGAAAATGCAACCCACCAACTCAAATGGTATCCTTGCACCGCTCTTTTCTTTTGTAGGGGAGGGTGCTTTAGACCCTCCCACTTTTCGGCCCGTATTTTTCGCAAACATGCGAATCCTAACCTACAGCTCCATCCTCCCAAATTCCCAACAACCGACCCAAGGCATCTTCACCATCCAACGTCTAGGCGCGCTAGCACGTCGCCCAGGCAATCAAGTAGATTTCGTAGCCCCCGTCCCGCATGTCCCAGTCTGGCTAGCAAGAGGCTCCCGCGCGTTCTACCGCCGCATCGCACCAAAAGAAACCATGGAAGGCCTGCAAATCTTCCACCCGCACTACGCCCTGATCCCAAAAATTTCTATGACCTGGCACGGCCGCCTAATGTACATGGGCAGCCGCAAACTCATCGAAAAACTCCACCAAGAAAATCCCTACGATCTTCTCGACGCGCAATACATTTATCCTGACGGCTACGCCGGCGTCCTGTTAGCCAAAAAGTTAGGCATCCCGGTCGTGCTCTCGGCCCTCGGCACCGACGTAAACATATTCCCCAAATTCAAACGCATCGCCCCAAAAATAAGCTGGGCCCTGAATGAAGCCGACGGCATTCTAGCCGTCTCCAATTCCCTGAAAGCAACAACAGCAGCAGCTGGCGCCCCAGCAGAAAAAATCCGAGTAATCGGAAACGGCGTGGACACCGCCCGCTTCCATCCGCAAGATCGCACCGAGGCCCGCCGCGCATTACGCATAGAAGGCCCTGGACCGTTCGTAATCTCGGTAGGCACCCTAGATCCAAACAAAGGCCACCAGTTGCTAATCGCCGCAGTAGCCGAGCTAACCGGCCGCTACCCAGCTATGAAAGCCTTCATAGCCGGCGAAGGCCCCTATCAATCCGCGCTAACCGCACAAATCCGCGAAAAAAAAATCGCCGATCGAGTGTTACTGATCGGCAAGCGCCCCCACGCAGAACTAAATTCCTGGTTCAACGCCGCAAATGTTTCCTGCCTGCTGAGCGAGCGCGAAGGCTGGCCCAACGTGCTCCTGGAATCGCTAGCCTGCGGCACCCCAGTAATTGCCACCCGCGCCGGCGGAATCGCCGAGGTAATCACCTCGCCAGAACAAGGCACGCTAGTAGAACGCAACGTGCCCGCGGTAACCGCCGGGCTAGACGCCGCGCTAAAACACGAATGGGATCGCCCCGCGATGGTAGCCTACGCCGCCACCCGCACCTGGGATCGCGTAGCCGAAGAAATCGAGGAGTACTTCCAGTCAATCCTACAAGCGAGGCCGCCCGCGAAACAATAGCATCACTCGATAAACGCCCAGCTTCACAAGTTCCGTCGCAAATTCCAAAGCCGAAGCGCGTGCCTCCGGTTTCGTAGCGGCGGGCTTTAGCCTGGCATCCGCTGTATAGGCAGGCTCCCTCGCGCCACCATCCGCATCGTCGTCCAACCCGCGACTTCCGCCTTCAATTCGCGGCACGGCAACCATTCGAAATTCCACGTACGGCGGCAACAACACGCGGCAACATAACGCCACACGCCTAGCATGCACCGCACTCGTAACCACAATCACGGAACGAATCTCACCCCGCCGCGTTAAGTAAGCCGAAAGCCCCTCAATCTCCCGCAAAGTCCCAAACCGCCGAACCGCAATCCGCTCCACCAGCGGCTCACCCTCACCAAACAAAACAAAAAAATGCCGCTCAGTCGCCGGAATTTCCTGCGCAATCGGAAGCAAATCAAACGCCACAGGCAGCGGTAATTCTTTAAACCCGCGCACCTCAAATCGCGCCACACTAAAAAGTAAGCCGGACGCAACCCCATCCCGAAATAATTCCAACGCAAAGCGCTTCCGCACCCCGCGCCCTGCCAAAACAAATATCAAGTCAGCCTTAGACAATTGCGGCAAAATCCAGTAGGGGAGGGTGCTTTAGACCCTCCCACCTTTCGGCCCCGTTCAACACAAGCAACCAGTTCACATTAGGCAACGCTTGAACCAATCAATCGCGCTCCATTCTGTTCCAATGTCCGCAAAGTAACCTCCAAACTCAAAATCCTCCCCCATTCCTCATCCAGCACAAAATCCCGCGACTGCGCCCGCCGCAAAAACCCCGCGAGCCCTCCTGGATCAAGCACCGCAGCAACGCGCATTTCGTTCGGCTCAAGCAACCCCCGAATTTCCTCCCGCCCCCACATCCGCATCCTCTCCTCCGGCATCCATCCAGGCGTCCCCCAAACCGCCCCACGCAAAAGTTTCGCGGCAACTTTCTTCCCGTAATAATTAACCATAGGCGCAAACCGCCAAAAATTCCCGACAGTCATAGGCGCCGCAGGAGGTCCGCTCTCAAGCGGAAAGTTAGCCCAATCCGGCGCATACTCCGCCAAAATCCGCCGCACCAAATTGCTATTCGCCCGATCCCGCGCCCGCACCGAAAGCAAACTCTCCAACACCGGCCGAAACAAAAACATAGTCAGCGCGGGCCAAATGCGATTCGTGCTACTGGCAATGCGCCCCTGCCAGCACTGCATGCGCATCAAAATATAAGTAGCATCCAGCTGCATCGTATTCGTAGAACCAGCCAAATCCGCAATCGTCCGGCTAATCACGCCGGCAAAATGCTCCACCAAATCCACTTTCTCACCAGCCCGAAACACCGATCCATCGTAAGGTTTCGCCACATAGCGCTTAGCCGCCACCATCCGCGCATCAAGGGGCTGGCGCGCCCCCATATGCGGCATCAGAATCTCCCACCAATTGCCCCGCGCCACTTCGCCAAGGCATCCGTTCGCGCTGGCATCGAATCGCGCCGCGAGTGTCTCGTGCACCCACTCGATGCGCGAATATTCCACCAACTCGTATTCGCCATCGGTAAGCCGCAACGCATTGCGCAATTGCCCTGCCCCAATGCCGGTAGGCGCCTCGAGATACAAATGCTCGAAGCCCGCCATTTTCGCGAGCCCGTTTGAAACTCGCACGTCGCCACTGTCCGGCGCACCTGACACGGTAGCCGCCAGGCGCGTCCCAGCGGCATGATAAGCCGCCGCGGAGAGCCGCGAATCGTACCCGCCCGTCAAATCGCAAACAATCCGTGGAAATCGCTTCGAAATTCGGCCCACCGCACTGCCGAGTTCTTCCCAAACGCGCCGCGTGGCATCCCGCCCTCCAAGCGATTCCGCCTCGACGCTGGCCGGAGACCAATAGCGTTCCACCTTCGGAGTCAAATCCGCGCGAGCAAATCGAGTGATCGCACCGGGGCCAAATTTCCGCACCTCGCGAAAAAGACTGCGATCTTCGTAAATAATTCCCGTAGCGATGAATTCCTGATAGGCGATCGCATCCAGATGGAAATCTTCCAGCGAGGCCAGCAGCAGCGCCGATCCCGAAATCGCGAGGCCGCGATCGGTGCGCCGCCAATAGCAATGACTATTCCCGATGATGTCGGTGATCACGCTGACTTCGCGCGTGCGCCCGTCCCCGATAACGGCCACGTAGCTGCCATCCACCGAGAGCGCCAGATCTCGCGCGCTCCCGCGAAGATAGCGATCCAGCAACCGCCCTTCCTCCCCACTTGCAAATCCATCCGCATGAAACCAAACGCCCAGCGTCGCCAGCCAGCTCCCGGTCGCCGCGTCCATCGCGATCGCCGATCCGGTGCCATTGAATCGCGCGAACGAAGCAGCATCGAACCACTCCGACCGTCGCTCATCGTTCTGCGTCACCCCAAGCAGCGGGCGCGCACGCTCGATTCCGTCGTGGAAAAGAGCCGCGGATTGATCCGGCCGCTCCAGCACCGGCAAGACCACGAAAAAATTTCCCAAGCCAGCTCCAATCCCATTCGCGAAATCAATTTTCAGCGCGGAACAACTCAACCTAAGTCATGCAATTCGAACTGTCAACGCTCGCCCAGCCCGGACTTTCCGTTCACGTACTACGCCAGCCGTACTATTTAATTTGGCGAAAAAACGCGTTACGCTCGAAACGGAGTTTGTATGCGAAGAAGTAAAACCAAATTCGAGCGCGCGGTTTGTCGGGGCATGATTTCTTGCCCTGAGCGAAGCCGAAGGGGAGTCACGCCACAGAAGCCGCTAAGTCAATCCGGCTACAGCCGCAGAGGTGCGTCGGACGCTCAAACACTAGAACGGGACACTCCCAATCTGTTGCGATTAAAAACCACCTCACTCCTTTGTTTTCAGTCACTTACGGAAGTTTTTAATCGTACGTTGTTGCGATTAGAATTTCGCGGCATCGGCAGCGCCGGCTCGTTCCACCGCGCGATCCATCATCGCCGCGAGCTCAACCTAGCCGGACATCCCAATCCCAAAATGCCGTTCTGCACACAACCCCAATCTTTCCCGCGAGCCAAGCGCCGCCGGATTGCTAAAATGAAAGGTGCGCGATCCTAAAATTCGTTTCTCCGCGGAGTTCAGATGAGTCGCTCGGTCAGCATCTTCGGCCTCGGCTACGTAGGCGCAGTCACCGCCGCCTGCCTCGCCCACAAAGGCCACAAAATTCTAGGCGTGGACACGAATGCTTCGAAAGTCGAAGCTCTCGAAGCCGGCAAGAGCCCCATCCTCGAACCGAAGATGGAGGAAATGATCGCGGAATCCAACCGCGCCTGCCGCCTCCACGCCACCACCGATTCGAAACGCGCCATCGACGAAACCGAAATTTCATTTATCTCCGTAGGCACTCCCAGCCAGCGCAATGGCAAACTCGACCTCGGCGGCATCGAACACGTCTGCCGCGAAATCGGCGAAGCGCTGAAGAAAAAGAACGCCTATCACTGGGTCGTACTGCGCAGCACGATTCTTCCCGGCACAACGGAGAGCGTAGCCATCCCATTCCTCGAAAAATCCAGCGGCAAAAAAGTGGGCCCGGATTTCGCCGTCTGCTTCGTCCCCGAATTCTTGCGCGAAGGAACCGCCGTCAGTGATTTCTTCGAGCCGCCCTTCACCATCATCGGCGCCGCCGCAGGATGCGATGCCGGCCCGGTCCGCGAACTTTTCGATTGGGCCAAGACACCGATCTTTCAGACCACGCCGACAACCGCCGAAATGGTGAAGTACGTTTGCAACGCCTTCCACGCGCTAAAAGTCGGCTTCGTGAACGAAATCGGAACAATCTGCAAAGAGCTAAATGTGGACACGCAAGCCGTGACCGAAATTTTCACTTCGGACACGCAGCTCAATGTTTCCACCGCGTACCTGAAACCCGGCTTCGCGTTCGGCGGCTCGTGCCTGCCGAAAGATTTGCGCGCGCTAACCTATCGCGCCAGAGAACTCGATCTAAAGCTCCCGCTGCTGGAATCGCTGCTCCCCAGTAACAACGAACACATCGAACGCGCCGTAGAATCCGTCCTGCGCACAGGCAAGAAAAAAGTAGGCGTCCTAGGCCTGAGTTTCAAATCCGGCACCGACGATTTGCGCGAAAGCCCGCTAGTGCACTTGGTGAAGCGCCTCCTAGGCGAAGGCTGCAACATCAAAATCTGGGATCAGAACGTCGCGCTAGGCCGCCTGATCGGCTCGAACCGCCAATTCATCACCGACGTGATCCCCCACGTGGGCAGCCTGATGCACGATAGCGCGCGAGAAGTGATCCTATCGTCCGAAATCGTGCTGCTCGGCACAAAAGCCATCGACAAAGACATTCTCGCGGCCACACTGCGCCCCGACCAAGTCCTGATTGACCTGGTGCATCTCGAGAAAAAAGGCCGCCTCTCGAACCACGAACTCTACGAAGGCATCTGCTGGTAAGGATCCCAGCATGAAAATTCTGTGGGTGAAGTCCGGCGACCTGGTGCCGCTAGACACCGGCGGAAAAATCCGCAGCTTCAATCTGCTCAAAGAGCTGGCCAAGCAGCACGAAGTGGATTTTTTCACCTTCTACCCCGAGCGCGAAAACGACGGCCACCCCGCGCTGAACGAATATTTCCGCAAGGTCTATTGCATCCCGCTTTCGATGCCGAAAAAATATGGCATCGGCGAGTACATCGGCTACGCGCAAAATCTTCTCTCGCTGCAACCGTACTCGATGACGAAATATTGCCGGCCGCAGGTAGCACGCCAACTGCGCGAGTTGCTGAGCCGCGCGCTCCGAACGTGCCGCGATCGCAATCCAGCCATCACGTGTTCGGTAAAGCTGCTCGGCGGGATGAAACCCAGTGCGACTCTGGTTTAGCAGGGGCGCGCCCTGAAAGCGGCCGTTGGGCGACTGAACCAACTCAGACAGTAAAAATAATCCGCTTGAGAGCAGGCTCACATCCGCGGCGACGGCGACGCCATGTCGCCTGCGATGGTACAAAGCCATGACCACGGCAATCGCACCGAGTGCTCCAGTAGCGTAGTCCACGATCGCGGAGCGATACCAGAGAGGCGGATTCCCGTCACCGCCGGCGCGCATCT
>Ga0209772_10000301_pt1 | contig 12568 bp, 13 predicted proteins | sample BogFormECP03_OM1_FD_188235 | JGI IMG/M metagenome (GOLD analysis project Ga0209772, IMG submission 188235) | Bog forest soil microbial communities from Calvert Island, British Columbia, Canada - ECP03_OM1 (SPAdes) (version 2) | ecosystem: Environmental > Aquatic > Freshwater > Wetlands > Bog ... | reverse complement strand
CTACCATCACCGCCTGCGCCAGGTTGAGCGACGGATATTCAGGCGCGGTCGGAATAGTTACCAGCCGATGGCACAACTTGAGCTCGCGATTAGTCAGCCCGCGATCTTCGCGTCCAAACACCAGCGCGATTTTATTCGCGCCCGCCAAGGCTTCGAGTTCCACCGCCGCCGCCCGCAGCGGAACCGCGCGGCTGCGATAACCACCGCGGCGGCTGGTCGTGCCGACTGCAATCGAACAGTCCGCAAGCGCATCCGCCAGCTCGGGATAAATGGTCGCATGCGCCAGCACGTCGTCGGCATGCACCGCCATCGCGACGGCCTCGCGACTTTTCAACGTGCCGGGCGCGACGAGCCGCAGATCGTCGAAGCCCATATTCTTAATCGCCCGCGCCGCCGCGCCAATATTGCCCGGAGACTGCGGCCGAAAGAGCACGAACGTAAACCTGTCCCGACCGGCCATCTCCCCGTTATGCGTTCAGGCGCGCGCGAAGGGAAGGGCCGCCACAGGCACTACAATCAGGCGCCGAAGATCGCTAACTTGGATTGTTCTCATGAAGATCATCTCCTTCGGCGACGTGCACATGGCGACTCGCAACCTCGACCGCATGACCGAGGTGATGAGCGATTGCGACCTCGTCATCCTCTCCGGCGACCTGACCAACTTCGGCGGCGTCGACGACGCGCGCAAAGTCCTCGACGACGTCCGCCGCGCATGCCCCGCGGTGCTAGCAGTCCCAGGCAATCTCGACCGGCGCGAAGTCATTCCGTTTCTCGAGGCCGACGGCATCGCGCTGCACGGCAAGGGTCTCGTGAAAAATGGAATCGGCATTTTCGGATGCGGCGGGTCGAACATCACGCCGTTCGGCACTCCGACCGAGCTCACCGAAGACGAAATCTACGCGACGCTGTGCTCCGGCTACGAGGCCGTTCGCGACGTGCGTCCGCTGCTCATGATCTGTCACACGCCGCCGTTCGACACCAAGTGCGACCGCATCCTCAGCGGCAAGCCCGTCGGCAGCACGGCCGCGCGCCGCTTCATCGAGGAAGTGAAGCCCGACGTTTGCATCTCCGGCCACATCCACGAATCCGCCGCCGTCGATTGGATAGGCACCACGCAGATTTTCAACGCGGGACCGTTCAAGGGCGGCGGCTATATAGTTGTGCGCAGCGGCGCGGGCGCCGATCATCGACTGGACGCGAGGCTCGAATTTCTTTGACGTGCCCGCATTGTCCCGCGCCGATCAATCGATTCGCATGTACGCGGGCAAGCTCGCCAACGGATGGCCGCTGGTGCTGCGCAACTCGTTCCGGCTACTGTGGCGCTTTCGGCCGGGGCGCGCGGCGAAATAGCGCGGAGATTTCTTGAAGGGAGATTCGTTTCAGCATGGCTGCGACTGACGACATTCGCTTGAGGTTCGATCACGTTTCGATCGCGGTGAAGTCCATCGACCGCGCTTACGATTTCTTCGCGAAATATTTTCCGATCAAGCTGCGCGGCGCCAAGTCGCTCGACGATCAGGTCAGCGGATCGTTCTACTGGCAGGATTTCCATTTCGGCGGCTTCGTGGTCGAGCTGATCGAGGACCCGCCCGGCAAGCCCGGCTTCGTCACCAAGTTCATCGAGCGGCATGGCGAGGGGATGCATCATCTGTCGATCGAGACCGACAATCTCGACGCGCTGGTCGCCAATCTCAAGGCCGGCGGCGTGCGCGTGGTCGATGAGCAGAAGTACGAATCGGGCTCTGCCACAGCCTTTATCTCGCCGCGCTCAGCCTTCGGCGCGCTCATCCAGTTCTGGCACACGCCGAACTGGGAGCAGGCGCATCCCAAGCCGGCGCCCGACGGCCTCGCGTATTTCGATCACGTCTCGCTGGCGGTCAAGGACATTCCCGCCGCCTACGATTTCTTTACGCGCTACTTTCCCGGCACCAAAGTCAGCCACGAAATTCACACCAGCAATTCCGAGGGCAACTTCGACCTCGGCCATCTCGAGGTCGCCGGCTTCAAGCTCGAATTCATCCAGAGCCCGGCGCGCAAGGTCGAAAACGATTTCGTCGGCAAATTCATCGCGCGCTACGGCGAGGGGATGCATCACGTGTCGATCGATCTGAAAGATTTCGATGAGACCCGTGAAAAGCTCAAGCGCGACGGCATCCGCGTTGTCGACGAAAAACGCAACTGGCGCGGCGAACGGCAATATTTCATCTCGCCCAGCTCCGCCTTCGGCGTCCTGATCCAAATCTGGGACGGGCTGCAGTAACCGCGATGCTCCCCGACAACGAAAACGAAAACAAAGCCGCCGCGCCCGACGCCTCGGCGTCGACCGAGCCTCCCAAAATCTACTTCGCCGCATGCGGCACGCTATGCGACATCTTCTGGTGGGCCCGCCGCAATCCTCCGGCCGAAGAACCGCAAGCGTCAGCCGTTTCGCCCCTGCCGAAAAAATAATCTTAACACTGGGTGCAGGGCTCAACCCTGCCGAAGGAAGCGTGAAACCCATCGCGGGTTTCACTACAATCACTCGCGCTCATGATCACCGCCGCTTTCTTCGACGCCGCCGGCACTCTCTTTGAGGCTCGCGAGCCCATCGGACGCACCTATGCCCGCCTTGCGCGCGACTTTGGCCTCGACGCCCCCGAAGATGCCGTCGCCGCGAGTTTTCGCCATGCGTTCGGTGCCGCTCCGGGCCTGGCCTTCGGCCTCGGCCTGCATCACGTTGAGCTCCGCCGCCTCGAGCGCCGATGGTGGCATCAGCGGGTCGCCGAAACCTTCGCGCCGCTGGGCGCCTTTGCCGACTTCGAGGCGTACTTCGACGCGCTGTTCGCCCATTTCGCCAATCCCGCCAGTTGGATTGCCGATGTTGAAGCGGCGGCCGTCCTCGAACGTCTAAAAAATGATGGACTCAAACTGGGCGTGATCTCCAATTTCGACTATCGCCTGTATCGAATTCTCGACGGCCTCGACCTGACCCGCCACTTCGATTCGATCACAATTTCCTCCGAGGCCGGCTTTGCCAAGCCGCGGCGCGAGGTTTACGAAGCTGCCCTCGCACGCGCCGGGGTCACCGCGCACGACGCGATGCATATCGGCGACTCGGAGCATCTCGATTTTGCGCCCGCCGCGGCGCTGGGGATGGGAGCAGTGTTGATCGATCGCGACCAGCGCAATGCGGCGCCGTCGATCGAGGGCCGCACGGCGAGGATTTCCTCGCTTGCCAGCGTCCCTGAACTTGCGCAAGTATTTGGACTCTCTTGACGTTACCGTCGCGTTAATCTTAGTTAGGGCCACAATTTCCCTTGGGAACAGCATTTGGGGATTAGACAAATGAATCGTCCGCTTTTTTCGCATCGCCTTACGGCGGTGTTAATCGCATTTTTCACACTCGCTTTGACCGCAGGCATCGCGGCCGCGCAGAGCGCCTCGCAGCTCGAGGGCGAGCTTTCGAGCTTGCAGGGCCAGATGTCGTCGGCCGAGTCCAACGAATCGACGGCGGACGAGGTAATCTCGAAACTCGACAACGCCGAAGCGGACTTCGCCAAGCTCACCTCGAGCGGCAAGGTCGACAAGGGCGCGCTGATTCCGATCTTTCATCAGCTCGACGAGATGCTCGATCGGATTCAGACGGTCTATCTGAAGAAGAAGGACGATTGCATCAACACGATCGACAACGGCGGGCAATGCGACTACGACAGGCCCGAGCAATACGCGCTGCGTGCCGCCTATCCGCTCGCATGGCTGCGGTTCACGGCAGCGACGACGCTGTTCGACGACAATGCCGAACAATCGAAGAAGCTGCTGAACCAGGCGATCGAGGGATTCACCAACAGCATGCTCGCGATGCCTGATCCGAACCTGATTCGCGAGAACACCCTCGGCCGCGCCTACTGCGAACGCGAGCTGGGCAAGTTCGATCACGCCGAATACGACCACGCGATCGCCGACTTCAAGAAGATCATGGAAGACGGCACCGGCACCCAGCAGTACGCGGCGGCGCGCCAGGGACTCTCGACGACTTACGCCAAGATGGGCGATGCGAAGATGGCGGCGGAGACGCTGCCGGTCGGTCCGGTCGGCAAGGGCGCGTCTGGCCAGTTCATGCTCCAGTTGCAGACGCTGTTCAGCGCCGAACGTGCCACCAGCAATCCGGCGGAGAAGGCCAAGTATCATCAGCAGATCATCGAGCTGATGAAGACCAAGGAGAACGACAAGGAAGGATGGGCGATCGACGTCTCGGCCGCGTCGAAGTTCCCGCAGAACGCCGTCGAGGAATTCGGCAGCTCGAACGACCCGTTCGAAAAATGGCTGCTCGCCGCCGTGCTGCTCTCGCGCAAGGATGAAGCCGGTGCGGCCAAATATTATTCCGAGGCGTGCGACAGCGGAAAATATCCCAAGGCTTGCAGGTTCGCCGCTGATATCTATCAGCGCGAGAAGCGTTTCGACCTCGTCCAGGAGATGCTCACCAAGATTGCACAGCAGGGCGGCGGCGACGCGTCGCAGGCCACCTTTTTGGAGTACAGCCTCGATCACGACCGCTGGGAGAAGAGCGGCCGCAAGGATACTGCGCTCGAAGCCAAGTGGGTGAAGGACGCGAACGATTACCTGCAGAAAGCGCCCAGCGGTGAGCATGCCGCCGAGCTGCAGGTGGCGCTCGCCGAGCGCTTGCAGCGGCAGGGCGACCTCCTCGGAGCCGCCGATATGTATTCGAAGGTCAAAGGCGACCCCGAGTTTACCTTCACCGCCAAGTTCAAGGCCGCCGAGTGCTACTACAAGATCCTTGTGGGCGCAGGTGCTGCGGCCAAGGACAGCAAGACGGCATCCAAGATCGATACCGATCAGTTAAGAAAGCAGGCAGTTGCGGATCTGAACGAATCAATCAAGATGGGACACGAAGCCGAGGCCGCGGCCAAGACTCCCGCCGCCAAGAACGCCGTGCGCGAGATTCGCGGCGAAGCGACTTACATGCTCGCCTCGATCCTTGAAGAAGATCAGGAGCACGTCGATTACGCGCAGGTTGCGCCGCTGCTGGTCGGCTACGAAACCAACTATCCGATGATGAGCGCGAAATTCCAGGACGTCATCGACTGGCGGATCACGGCGCTCGATCACTTGGGGCGCTACGACGAGGTCAATACCGACGTTGCCGCATTGGTTGAGCGGAGCAGCAACGACCCTGCCAAGCAGGATTTCGTCAAGGGACTTGGAATCGAATTCTGGAAGACCGCGCAGGCCGCCAAGGACAACAACGACGAGAAGACGTATCTCGCCAATGCGAGGTTGACGGCGACGGCATACAAGGGCTTCGCCCAGATGGCCGCATCGGGCAAAATCCCGGTCAAGAATCTGACCGGCACGCTGTCGATCTACGGACAGGCGCTGCAGGCAACCGGCAACACGCAGGAAGCGGATCGAATCTTCGAGCAGGTCGTGAAAGCCGATCCGTCGTCGCCCGATGCGAACGCGGGTCTCGCGCGCCGAGCGCAAGCCCAGAAGAACTGGAAGGACGCGGTCAACCTGTGGACCACTGTCGAGAATACCGCCGCCGAATCCGATCCTCTGTGGTACGAGGCCAAGTACCAGCTCGCCGTGGTTTATCACGAGCAGGGCAACAACCAGGGCGCGTGCAGCAAGCTGGCGCAGACTCGCACCGAGCATCCGACTTTGGGCTCGGAAGAGATGAAGGTCAGGTGGGACAAGCTCCAGCGCTCGCTCTGCCTCGACCACGCGGGCAACTGACGGCCGCGATGCTCAAGAAGATTCACCACGTCGGCGTGGTCGTGCCGAATCTCGACGAGGGTCTGAGATTCTGGCGCGACACGCTCGGCCTGCACTTCACCAAGAGCGCCACGATTGAAGAGCAGGGTGTTCGCGCCGCACTGCTCAAGGCGGGCGAGAGCGAAATCGAACTGCTCGAGCCGCTCGACCTCAACAACGCGGTCGGCAAGTTCCTCGCGCGGCGCGGCGGCGGTCTGCATCACGTATGCTTCGAAACCGACGACGTCGCACGCGAGCTCGAAGGCGCGCGCGCCAAGGGAATCCAGCTGATCGATCAGAAGCCGCGCAACGGGCTGGCGGGAATGATCTGCTTCCTGCATCCCAAGGCCACCCGCGGCGTGCTGGTCGAGTTCGCGCAGCCACCGGCGGAATAGGAAAGAGAAGGGCATGCCGATTTACGAATACCGATGCGCCAGCTGCGACCGCTCATTCGAAGCGTTCGTCCGCCCCGGCGACGACGGCGCGCAATGCCCGCATTGTCACGGCTCAAAGCTGACGCGCGAAATGTCGACGTTCGCGGCGCGCGGCAGCAATGGCGACGCGGCGGCCGCGGCCGCCTCCGCGATGGCGACTTCCGGCACGTCGAACGGCGGCGGCTTCACCGGCGGCGGATGCTGCGGTGGCGGATGCGGCTGTCACTGATCGTCGCGCTCGCAAAATACTAACTTCGTTCCAGCAGCCAACGCGCGATTCGTTCGCCGACGACCAGCGCCGGGACGTTAGTGTTCGCGCGCGGTATCACCGGCATGACCGAAGCGTCCGCGACGTAAGCGTTGTCGAGCCCGTGAATTTTCCCGCGCGAATCGACCACCGCGGATCGATCGCTCGCCGGTCCCATCCTGCACGTCCCCACCGGATGGTAGTAGTGGTGGCAGTTGGCCCTGACGAACGCCGCCACCTCATTGCGCGTCGCGATGGTGCTGCCCGGTGAGAGCTCCTCGCCGATCAGCGGCGACAGTGCTGGTTTCGCGGCTATCTCGCGCGCGAGCGCGATCCCGTCGAGGAGCACGCGCAAATCTTCGTCTTCGGGATCGGACAGGTAGCGATGGTCGATGATCGGCGCCGCTGACGGGTCGGCGTTCGCGAGCTTCAGCGCGCCGCGCGAGCGCGGCGTCAGGCACGCAACTTCCAGCGTCCAGCGCCAGCCCGCTGGAGCTGCGGCGACGTGTCCACCGACCGGGTAGATGTGCAGGTCGAACGCCTCGGTACATCGCGAGGATCGCGCCTTGGCGATTGTCTGCTCCTCGGGCGTCCATCGATCGCGCGCAAACGCGGCCATCATCTCTTCGAGCGCGCGCGTCCCCCCGTGCCTGATTGAAACCAGCGGATGGTCATGCAGGTTGCGGCCGACACCGGGCAGATCGTGCGTCGCCGTGATGCCGGCCGCGCCAAGCTCACGCGGATCGCCGATTCCCGAGCGCATGAGAATCGCAGGCGAGCCGTAAGTTCCTGCCGCCACGACTACGCGTCCCGCTTCGACTCTGACCGGACCGTTGTGCCCCGCTACGACGATCGCACTCACTCGTCCCGATTTGATTTCAAGGCGGTCGCACGTCGTGTTGCCGACGACCGTCAGGTTCGATCGCTCGCGGACCGCGTCGAGATAGGCGAACGCAGTGTTCCAGCGGACGCCGTTCGCAATATTGGCCGGACTCGGCGCCATGCCGAGGTTCTCGTCGAGGTTGTTAAGGTCAGCGACGCGCGGGATTCCCGCATCGACCGCAGCGTCCAACGATGCGCGCTGGAACGGAGTGATCTCCGCCGGCTCGGGAATTCGAACGCGCAGGCGCTCGGAGCCGGCTTCAAACAGCGGCCGGAGTTCATCCGTGGACCATCCTGGATTTCCAAGCGCTGCCCATCCGTCGTAGTCGACGCGGCTGCCCCAGATAGCTGCGCATCCATTGTGCGACGAGCATCCGCCGATCACGCGGGCCCGCGCATAGTCGACAACGCGCGGCGCGTACAGTTTGCCGCTGTCGTAACCCCAGTCATGAGACAATGGGATTGTGACCGCGTCGGTGAGCTCCGACGGCCAGCGTCCCGCGGCGAACGGACCGTAATCAGGGCCGGCTTCGAGCAACAGCACGGACTGATCAGAGTCCTGCGCGAGGAGACCGGCGACGGCGGCTCCCGCGGTACCGCCACCGATCACAACGGTATCAGCGAATTTCGGAAGCGGCGCGGATGCGGAAGGCCGCTCCTCTCTTCGCGCCATCGTGGGTCAGCTCTCTTTGCGCGCTTCGAATTCTTTCTTCGCCGCCGCCAGCAGCTCAGGTTCCGCGAGCAAATCGTACGCCGTCATCGCCATCGCCTTCGCCACTCGAATCATCGCGTCGTAACCGCGCTGCGAGTCGGCGTGCGCGACGAACGCATCTTCGTGGCAATTGCCCTCGCCGCGCCGCGAAATCGCAAACGAAGGATGTATCGCGGGCATCACGTGACTGACGTCGCCCATGTCGGTGCTGCCGGTCGGCGTGTTCTCCGGCGCCTCGACCGATTTGGTGCCGAGCGCCTCGGTATGCGCGGCGTAACGATGCGCCATGCTCAGATTGTTGATTAGATTTTTGTAGCCGCCTTCGACGACGTGCTCGAGGCGCGTCCCGGTCGCCATCGCGGCGCCCTCGGCGCATCGGATCACCCGGGCGCCCATCTCCTTGGCGTACTTGCTGCTCTTGCCGCGCGCGAGGAACAGGCACTCGGCGCGCTCCGGAATGATATTCACTGCCTGCCCGCCGTCGGTGATGATGCCGTGGAGGCGCGAGCCGTCGCGCAGATGCAACCGCATCGCATCGACGCTCTGAAAAGTCTGGATCACTGCTGCCAGCGCGCTCGAGCCGTCCCATGGCGCCAGCGCCGCGTGTGCGCCGTGACCGTGAAACGTCAGCTTGAGATGCTGCGTGGCGAGCGCGGGCATCGTGCAGAACTCCGCGTCGGTAGGATGCGCCATCATGGCCGCGTCTACGCCGCGCAGCGCGCCCTGGTCGATCAGAATTATTTTGCCGCCGCCGCCTTCCTCGGCCGGAGTGCCAAGGAACACGACTCGCCCCGGCAGTTTGCCGGCGATGCTCTTCAAGCCCGCGACGGCGCTGAGCGCGGCGCCCGCGATCAGGTTGTGTCCGCAGGAATGGCCGTTGGGCAGCGCGTCGTATTCGGCCAGGATGGCGACCGCAGGACCCTTGGCGCCGAACTCCGCGCGAAACGCCGTCTTCAGTCCGCCGACTTCGCGCTCGACCTCGAGCCCCAACTCGGTCGCCGCCTTGCTCAGCAGGCCGGCGGCGAAATGCTCCTGGAACTTGAGCTCGGGTCGCTCGTGAATTTCGTGGCTGAGCGCGACCACCTTGTCGCGGTAGCTGTCGATCGCGCGGGCTATTTCGGCATGAGCGTCCATCGTCGTGCTCCTCTCGATGCGGTTAGCATTGTGAGTAGCACCGAAAACTCCGACTATCCAACCCGCCGCTCCGCGAGAACGCCGCGCGGAGTCAGCACCGCCAGCAAGACGGCGACGAATAGCAGCGCAGGCACGTCGCCCAGCAGGTGTCCGTGATGTTCAGGCATCTCGAACGACTGCATCAACATGATCGCGCCGTGGACGATGCTCGACCAGACCGTGAACCAGATGAGGCTCAGGTTTTCGAGCGGGTCGCGCGACGCCATCAGCAGGAACACGCCCAGCGTCGCGTAGATGCCGACGATCATCAGCGGGTAGTCCGAGTGTCCCGTGTGCCACGTCCAGCCGGACGGCCAGATGATCATCAGCGGATAAATGCCGAGCAGGAAAATCAGTCCAACTAAAATCAGCGCGACGCGCAAATACTTGAGACGAGCTTCATCAGCCATGAGAGTTTTCTCCTTTCAGGTTGGCCATTCGCGTCTATAGAAATCGATCATTTCGGGTTCAGCGCGTGGCGGGAATTCGAGACCATAGCGCGCGAATGCAGCCGATGCGAGACGGCAGATCTGTTGGAAGATCTCGATATGCACGTCTCGCATCGCGGCGCGATCGGCGTTGCGCACCGCCGTTTCGATTCGCTCGACCAGCCGCGCGCATTGTTCGCGCTGCTCGGGCGGCAGCAGCTTCGCGCGCGTGAACATGTTGCGATGGAACGCGCGACGATCATTTTCCAGCAGCATCAGCGGCACGATCGCAGTCTCCACCAGCAGTATTTCGTTGAAAAGAAATGTGTTGATTTGACCGCGCGCCAGGATTCTGATCGGCCAGGTCGCGCCCTGCATAAATCCCATCACGTTGAGTTCGAGCATGCGCTTGATCGCTGCGTCGCCCAGGTCGTCGCCGAGTTTGAAGCTCTGGTAAATTTCAGGCGCACCCCAAAGACGCTTCACGGCGATCCGCGGTCTCGCGGCCAGCACGCTTTCGCGCTCAAAGAAGACATCGAGCTTCACCGGCCCCGTCATCAAACAGCCGACGCCGAAGGCGCCCGCAATATCGAGCGACGCGAGGATCGGCGCGATTCGTTCGATCACAACGGCCCGCGAATTCCACACCTCGTCCCACGCGGCTTCGACGACGGCGAGGTGCAAATCGATGTCCGAGTAAGCGTCGCCGGAGCCGTCAGCGAGACTGCCCTCGAGCCAGCCTGCGGGGAAGCGCGCATCAGTCGAGAGAATCGCGACGGCGCGATCGACCATCTCGCCCCGGCGAACGGCAAACGGAACATCGTCGCTCATTGTAAGATCGCCAGTAGTCAATAGCCTTGGCCGATTCAAGCCTCGATTCGTTCTGAAACTTTGAGCGCGCGAATTCGTCAAAGGTATAAGTAGCACCATAGCTGCCGCGCTTGAAAAAATGACCGGCTTGCCCAACGCCGGAGCAAATAGGATCATTAGATCCGGAAACGAGCCGCCTCTATGCGGCGCCAGAAACCTGATGACGATATCTTCACGCATACGACGCAGCACGATTTCCGCGCTCGCCAGCGCAATTGTCGCGCTCGCGATGATCTTCGGCGCAGTCGCGCCTGCCGCGGCGCAGCAGCAGGGCATAACGGCTCCTCCGCCGCAGATCGTGATACCGCACAGTCAGGGCAAGGAAACCTCGACGCTCGAGTTGCCGTCGATGCCGGCGCCGCAGGGCGGCGGTTCGCTCAACATCCCGCCGACGGCGCCGCAAACCGGCCAGTCGCTGGAGGTGCCGACGCGCGAGTTGCGCCAGCAGCCGGGTTACGAGCAGGTGACGGTAACGGTGACCGAGCCGAGCGGCACTTACGTCACGGGACTGCAGAAAGAGGATTTCAAGCTCTACATGGACGGGCAGCAGCGCCCGATCGAATTTTTTCGCCAGGACCTGAACACGCCCGTTTCAGTCGGCATCCTGGTGGATACTTCCGGCAGCATGACGCCCAAGATTCCGCAGGCGCGCGCCGCAATTGCGCAGTTCCTGCGCGATCTGAACGACAAGGACGACGTGTTCCTGTTCGCGTTTTCGAGCCACCCGTTCCTGCTCCAGCCGTTTACGATCAATCATGACCTCGTGATGCGCCGGCTCGAATTGCTGCACGCATACGGGCAGACCGCGTTGTTCGACGTGATCATGGAAGGGCTGCAGATGGTGCAGCGCGGGCGCTACGACAAGAAAGCGCTGCTGGTCGTCACCGACGGAATGGACAACACCAGCGCGTCGACGGTGAATGACGTCGTCGCACAGGCGCGGCGCATGGGCGTGCTGGTCTACTCGATCGGAATCGGCGATCCCAACGGTGGCAGCGGTGGTGTGTCCGTGTCGATCGGACCGTTCGTGCTCGGCGGCGACGACAGCGAACATGTCGATGCCGAGACGCTGCACACGCTCTCGACCGAAACCGGCGCCAAGACCTACATCATCCGCGAGGCCGGTGACGGCGAGGCGCTGCGCAAAGCATGCGAGAACATCAGTCTCGAGCTGCGCGAACAATACACGATAGGATTTCTCGCGCCCGATCCGAGCGCCGGCGGATACCGCAGCCTGCGAGTTGACGTTCCCGGCAAATCAGGCGCCGATGTTCGCGTGCGCAAGGGAATCGATGTCGGCGCGGCACCGACGGGTCTGGCCGGCGGACCCTGACCGCGCGACATCTCCCGCTCAGGATTTTTTCGATGCAAACGGCGCGGCGAACACGCGATCCGGATCAGGCAACAGGTTAAGGAATTTCATTTCGGCGAAATCGCCGATCATTTGGAACCCCGAGAATGCCGCGTTGTCCACGCGGATTCGCCGGAAGTGCGCTAGTTCGAGCCGCATGAAATGGCACAAAACGGTGCGGATGATATCGCCGTGCGACACGAACAGGATGCGCCGGCCGCTGTTGTCGGTGATCGCGCGTCGCACCGCCTCGACGCCGCGCGATTGCACCTGCGCGATCGTCTCGCCACCGGGCGTCGGCGCATCCAGCGGATGATCGCGATAGTTCAAATACTCGGCATCCTCGATCAAGTCGTCGTACACCATCCCTTCCCAACGCCCGTACTTAACTTCGGATAGCTGCGGATCTTCGGCTATCGGAACGTCGCCGACGCCGGCCGCGATTATCTCCGCCGACTGCCGCGCACGCGCGAGCGGACTCGTGACTATCAACTCCGGCTTTAGCAGGCGCGCGAACGGAACCGACGCTTGCACCTGCGCGCGCCCGTCTGCGTCGAGTTCGATCGGATTGCGGCCCATCACGCGGCCTTCGCGGTTCCATGCGGTCTCGCCATGGCGCATCAACAGCGCGATTCCTCTCATGCCGGTGCCACCTTTCAATTTATCTGCGACGTAGAACGGACCCAGCGCCATCGAATCGCCTCGTCAAAAAATGTTACG
>Ga0209772_10000297_pt1 | contig 12631 bp, 13 predicted proteins | sample BogFormECP03_OM1_FD_188235 | JGI IMG/M metagenome (GOLD analysis project Ga0209772, IMG submission 188235) | Bog forest soil microbial communities from Calvert Island, British Columbia, Canada - ECP03_OM1 (SPAdes) (version 2) | ecosystem: Environmental > Aquatic > Freshwater > Wetlands > Bog ... | reverse complement strand
TCGCTCGCAGCGTCAGCGCCGCGCCGTACACGTTCGTTAGCACCATCTCGCGCCACTCCTCGGGCGTGCCCTCGAGGAAGCCGCGCGGGCCTCCGAAGCCGGCGTTCGCGAACGCGGCGTCGATCGAGCCGAACGCCGCGAGCGCCTCCACCGCCATGCTCTGCTGGGACTCCCAGTCCGTCACGTCGCAGCTGACCGCCAGCGCCCGCCCGGGGCCGCCGAGCTCCTCGGCGAGCGCCTGGAGGCGATCCTGCGAGCGGGCGGCGAGCACCACCCGCCAGCCGGCCGCCGAGGCCTGGCGGGCGCTCGCGGCGCCGATGCCCGAGGAGGCGCCGGTGATGAGGAGGACGCGGTCGTGTGGGTGGGCCTCTGTGTTCATGGGCTCTCAGCTCCTTGCTCTGGAAATTTGACGCACACCGGTATATCCGACATCCTCGTCTGACATCCGCGCTCGCGCCTGCTGCTGTCACGATGGGCGGATGCTTCACGATCGTGCGCGAATACATGTGCAGGCGGGCGGCGGCGGGGATGGCTGCATGAGCTTCCGTCGCGAAGCGCACGTGCCACGCGGCGGCCCCGACGGCGGCGACGGCGGGGGCGGGGGGGACGTGGTGCTCGTCTGCGATGAGTCGCTGCGGGACCTGCAGAGCTATCGCCGCCGTAGCCACTACCACGCCGGGCGGGGCGGGCATGGCGAAGGCTCTCAACGTCACGGCGCCGACGGCGAGACGCTCACGATCCGCGTGCCGCCGGGGACCGAGATCACCGCTGCGAGCGAGTCGGAGGGCGGGGAGGACCTCGCCGGGCGCCGCTGGGAGCTGCTCGTCCACGGGCAGAGCGCGAGCGTCGCGCGTGGCGGCAGCGGCGGCAAGGGCAACAAGCGCTTCAGCAACTCCACGCGGCAGGCGCCCCGCTTCGCCGAGCGCGGGCTGCCCGGGGAGGAAGGTTGGCTCGAGCTGAGGCTCAAGCTGCTCGCCGACGTCGGGCTCGTGGGGCTGCCGAACGCGGGCAAGTCCTCGCTCATCTCGCGGCTCACGCGCGCAGCGCCGAAGGTCGCCGGCTACCCCTTCACGACGCTCTCGCCCGTCCTCGGCGTGCTCGAAGGCGCCGAACGCCAGCTCCTGATCGCCGACATCCCCGGCCTGATCGAGGGGGCGAGCGAAGGCGCCGGCCTGGGGCACGACTTCCTCGCCCACGTCGAGCGTACGCGGCTGCTCGTGCACGTGCTCGACATGGCGCCCGAGCTGTCCTCGGGCGCGGGCGCCGACATGGCGAGCAACCACGCGACGATCGAGCATGAGCTCGCGGCGCACGACGAGCGCCTCGCGCGGCTGCCGCGCGTGCTCGCGCTGTCCAAGGCGGACCTCGTGAGCGCCGAGGAGGCAGAGCGGATCGCCGCGGTGTGGCGGGGTCGCCTCGGCGCCGAGGTTCCCGTGATCGTCACGTCGAGCGCCACCGGAGCCGGGATCCCAGAGCTGTCTGCATGGCTCCTGCGGAACGTCGCGCCGGCGGGCGTGGAGCAGCCGCGCGCGAAGCGCTCCGCGGGCGAGGAGGAGCTGGCCGAGCACATGGTCTTCCGCCCGGCTGGGTCGTCGGGTTTTCACGTCGAGCGGCTGGGGCCGCGCTCGTTCGCTGTGCGGGGCAAGGGCATCGAGCGGTTGCTGGCGCGCTATGACATCGACAACGAGGACGCGATGGGGTATCTGGAGGGACGCCTGCGGCGCATCGGCGTCCTGCGGGCGCTCGAGAGCGAGGGCTTTCAAGCGGGCGATGAGATCGAGATCGCCGGCGTCACGTTTGAGCTCGACCCGAGCTGACAAATAAGCTCCTCGGATGAGACGTCTGGTGGTCAAGCTCGGCTCGAGCGTCGTCATCGGCGACGGCGGCGAGCCGCGCGCGGAGGCGCTCGCCCACGTTTGCGACGCGCTCGCGGGTTTGCACCGCGATGGCGGGGAGCTCGTGATCGTCACCAGCGGCGCGATCGCCCGAGGCATCCGCGTGATGGGGCTCCCCGAGCGTCCGCGCACGATCGGCGAGCTGCAGGCCGCGAGCGCAGTTGGACAGGGCAAGCTCTACCGCGTCTACGACGAGCTCCTGCGCGAGCGTGCGATCACGAGCGCGCAGGTGCTGCTCACGTTCTTCGACATGAGCGCCCGCACCCACTACTTGAACGCCCGCCAGACGCTCACCACGCTGCTCGACTGGCGCGTGCTGCCGGTGATCAACGAGAACGACACCACCGCCACCGATGAGATCTCCTTTGGCGACAACGACTTCCTCGCGGCGCAGGTCGCGGTCCTGATCGGCGCCGACGAGCTGATCCTGCTGACCGACATCGACGGGCTGTTCAGCGCCGATCCAAGGCTGTATCCCGATGCGCGGATCGTCAACGAGATCGAGGATTTCGCGGCTCTCGAGGAGCTCGAGATCGGCCATACGACTTCCCCGCTGGGCTCCGGCGGGATGCGCTCGAAGGTCGTCGCCGCCGACATGGCGAGCGCCGCCGGGATCCCCACGGTGATCTGCAACGGCCTGCGCGCGGGCGCGCTCGAGGCGGTGCTCGCGGGGGAGCGCGAGGGCACGCGCTTCGCCGCTCGTGAGGCGCGCTACAGCTCCTTCAAGCTGTGGCTCAAGTACGCCAAGCCCTCCCGCGGCACGCTGCTGATCGATTCCGGCGCCGTCCGCGCGGTGCGCGAGGGCAGCGCCAGCCTGCTGCCCGTCGGCATCGTCGAGGTTCTCGGAGAGTTCGACGCCGGTGACGCCGTCGACATCGTCGAGCGCCAGGACGGCGAGGGCCCCGCCGGGAGAACGCTCGCGAAGGGAATCTGCAACTACTCCGCCGCCGAGCTGCGCCAGGTGATCGGTCTGAAGTCCGACGCCGTGCGCGAGATCCTGCCGCGGGCGACCGACGAGGCGGTCCACCGCGACTACCTCGTCGTCGATTGAAAATCGCGGTGTGCCGGTTCGGCACCCGGGCCTCGCCATCTTTCATTCACGCCGGATCGATGGTCGTATAGTGCCCGATGGTTGGGATGGTTGCTCATATCCGGCTGCCGCGGTTTGTCTGCATGTGATAGAAACCCGGGCGGATCGGCCGGCGAGGATTGGGGCGTGGGATGGGCGGTGTGTTCGGTGTGGCTGGGTGGCGGCGGCGCGGCGTGTGCCCGTCGGTTCGCTGGAGGCTGGTGGCGCTGTTGGCTGTGGCGTTCGCCGTGGCGCTGACGTTGTGTGGGTCGGCGTCTGCTTCGGGGCTGCCCGAAATCGAGGTCGCGCACATGCCGGAAATCGTGGAATGGGTTTATCGGAATGGGGCGCTGCCGGAAGATCCGTTGTCTTGCAAAGAAGTTTGCGCCGATCTATGGGCGGCCGAGCATCGGGGGGAACCGGGGCCGGGTTTTTGGAACGAACTTGGGCACTTCGAGACGGTGCAAACGGGCTTGTGGGGTTCCATGGCTCATCTCAAACGGGAACTTGGAAGCGAGATCTTGCTCGGTTTCGCGCCGCTCAGGGTCGGCTGGCACATAGGCTATGACTACGGCAGCGGCTCTAAGTTCATGACGGTCGAAGGGCCTTCGGCGCCGTCGCTGCGGTCGCCGTTCTGTCCCGAATCCTGGGCGACGAACTTCATTGCGCCTGGGGAACCGGTGGGGAGCTCATTTTATGAAACGGCGACTTCGCCTGGGAATGAGTGGTATTTGACTTGCGGAGATTTGGGGGAAATCATAGGGCAGGTGGCCGTTGCCGAAAACCCGGACAAACCAGGAGAAAACTGTGATGACAATGGCTTCCCGGTTACCGGCTGGACGGCGCAGGAGTGGTTGTGGAACGTATGTTCTGAGGGCTATGACGAACACGGCGAAGTTCGCGCTCCCGTGTACGCGCAGGCCTACCATCAGGAATTTCACTTCACCCGCGTGGAAGAATGGGCCCATCAGAATCTCGAAGGCGAAGACACGCGCAACGTCGAGACCGAAGCGCCGTCCGACCCCGGTCTGACAGCGGTTACGGCGGCGAGCGAATCCGGGATCGAAGACGACGCGCCTCTGCGTGATTGGCTTCAGCGGGTGTTGGACGGTGGCTCACAGCCGTTCCTCGTCTCTCCGGGCGAAGAATATGGGTCTGGCAACGAAAGCGCGCCGAACAAGGTGAAATGCCTTTTGGGAAAACCGGTCAACTGCGCGACGGGCGACGAGGTCGAGACGCAGAGCGATCTCAAGGTCGCGGGACGCGGTCCGGGATTGGGGCTCACGCGCGCCTATAACTCCCAGCTCGCCGTGACGCAGGCCTCGCCGGGTTCCTTTGGCTATGGCTGGAGCGGGTCCTACAGCGCGCATGTCGCGGTCGACGAAGAACTGGGCGAAGCTACCGTCTACCAGGACGACGGCAGCGCGATGAGGTTCCTGCGCTCCGGCGAAGCGTGGGTCGCCGCGGGTCCCTTGGTGCAGGCGACCCTGGCCAAGGAAGGCGCGGGCTACGTCTACACCCTGCCCGACCAGCGCAGCCTGCGCTTCAACAGCGCGGGGCAGCTTACGAGCGAGGTCGACCGCAACGGCAACACCGTGACCGTGAATCGCAACTCCGAAGGGCGTCTGGAATCGGTCGCCGATGGGGCGGGGCGCAAGATCACGCTGAAATACAACTCGGAAGGCCTGGTGGAAAGCGCCAGGGACCCGATGGGCCACGAAGTCAGGTACGCCTATGAAGCGGGGAACCTCAAGAGCGTGACCGAGCCCGGCGAAGCGACGCCCCGGTGGCAGTTCAAATACGACGCCTCACACGAGATGACCTCCATCACAGACGGGCGCAGCCATGCGCTGAGCATCGAATACGACGCCTCGCATCGAGTGATCGCTCAGACAGACGCGCTGGGGCGCAAGCGCACCTGGAAATACGCCACGACTGGGTCGAGCACGGAAACGAGCATCACCGAACCCAACGGCGCTGTGACCGTGGAGCAGTTCAACGCCGGCGGTCTGCCGGTGAGCGTCACGCACGCGTCGGGAACCGCGCTGGCGGCCACCACGAGCTACGAATACAACGAAGCGGACGATCTCGTGGCCGTCAGCGACCCGAACAAACACCTCACGAAATATGAATACGACGCGGCCGGCGACCGGACAAGCGAAACGGACGCGGACGGCGACGCAACGAAATGGACGTATGACTCCACGCACGACGTTCTGACGAGCACCACGCCGGCTGGCGAGACGACGACGATCAAACGGAACAGCCACGGCGACGCGGAAGCGGTCGAACGTCCGGCGCCCGGTGAAAAAACCCAGGCCACGAAATACAAATACGACTCTGCCGGCGATGTGGAAAGCGTCACCGACCCGCTGGGACGCACCTGGAAATACGAATACGACGGCTATGGCGACCGCAAGAGCGAAACCGACCCTGAAGGCAACAAGCGCACGTGGGAATACAACGAAGACTCGCAGGAGACCGCGACCGTGAGTCCACGCGGTTACGCCAAAGGCGCCGAAGCGTCGAAATTCACGACCAAGATCGAACGCGACAGCCAGGGCCGTCCCCTGACGATCACCGATCCGCTTGGACACAAGACCAAATACGCCTATGACGGCAACGGGAACCTCGAAACCCTGACAGACGCTAACAGCCACACGACGAGATACGCCTACGACGCGGACAACGAGCCGATCAAGACCGAAGAACCCAAGGGGAACGTCAGCGAAACCGGCTATGACGCGGCGGGCCAGGTCACGAGCGAGACCGACGGCGACAAACACACTACGAAGTACGTGCGCAACTTGCTGGAGGAGGTCACCGAAGTCGTCGATCCGCGGGAACGCAAGACGATCAAGGAATACGGCCCCGCGGGGAACCTGAAGAGCGTGACGGATCCCGCTAAACGCGTCACGACCTATGGCTATGACCCCGCGAACAGGCTCAAGGAAGTCGGCTACTCCGACGGCAAAACCCACGCCGTCGAATACGAATACAACAAAGACGGCGAGCCCACCGTGATGAGGGACGGCAGCGGGACCACCAGATACGCCTACGACCAGCTCGACAGGCTGATCGAAACCGAAAACGGCCACAAAGAAGTCGTCAAGTACGAATACGACCTCGCTGATGAGCAGACCAAGATCACCTACCCCAACGCGAAAGCGGTGATTCGGGCCTACGACAAAGATGGGCGGCTGGAAAAGATCACCGACTGGCTCGAACACGCCTCGACGTTCGCGTATGACCCGGACTCTGATCTGGCGACGAGCACGTTTCCGACGGGTACGGGCGACGTCGACAAATATGCGTACAACGAAGCCGACCAGATGAGCGAAGTCAAGATGAGCAAGGGCACGGAAACGCTGGCGTCGCTGCTCTACACCCGCGACGGCGACGGGCAGGTCAAAGCGGTCACGAGCAAAGGTCTGCCCGGCGAAGAAAAACCGGCATATGAATATGACTCGGACAATCGTCTCGTCAAAGGCGCTGCCACGGCCTACGAATACGACGCGGCGAACAACCCGACTAAACTGGGCGCCGGCAGCTACGGCTACGATGGCGCTGACGAGTTGGAAAGCGGCCCGAGCCTCAAATACAGCTACAGCGAAATGGGACAGCGCACCAAGACCACCCCCACGAGCGGCCAGGCGACGAGCTACGGCTACGACCAGGCCGGGAACCTCATCTCGGTCGCGCGTCCCGAAGAAGGCAAAACAGCAAAGATCGAAGACGCCTACGCGTACAACGGGAACGATCTGCGCATCTCACAGACCGTCTCTGCCACCACGAGCTACCTCGCGTGGGACATGACGGAAGGCATGCCGCTGCTCCTAAGCGACGGGACCAACAGCTACATATACGGACGAAACAACCTCCCCATCGAGCAAATCAACAATGGCACCGGGGCCATCACCTACCTGCATCACGACCAGGCCGGATCAACGCGGCTAATCACCGGCTCGACAGGGAAAACAGAAGCCACGTTCACCTACGGCGCATATGGCGAACTGACCGGCTCAACGGGGACGGCTACGACGCCGCTCGGCTACGACGGGCAATACACGAGCAGCGACACTGGACTTGTCTACCTCCGCAACCGGGTCTACGACCCGAAGACCGCGCAGTTCCTGACGGTCGATCCGCTGGTGTCGATCAGCGGCGCACCTTACAACTACGCGGGCGACAACCCTCTCACCTACGGAGACGCGGTAGGGCTGCTGTGGACACCGCTCGCTGGCGGCGCGGGCGGCGCTGATGCAGCCTGCGGCGCGACGATCGAGATTCCCGGCGTTGACATCGGCACCTGCGGAGCCGCCGGGATCGCCACAGGCGCCGCCGCCGTCGGCGCGGCCATAGGCGTCGTTACCGCGGTCGCGGGCAACGAAGGCGGCGACGAAGGCGAAGCAGAACTCAAGGCAAAAGAAGCCGAACGAGAGAGCTGCGGCAACCCAGCTACCCCGCCCGGATCGAAATTTGAATGGAAGGGCAAAGGAGAGCCAGGCAGCGAAGAAGGATCGTGGTTCGACCCGGAAACCCGCGAATACCTGCGGCCGGATTTGGAAAGCTCGCACGGACCACATTACGACTATAGGGCGCCGGATCAATCGCGGTATCGCATCTACCCTGACGGCCGGATCGAACCAAAGTAGCCATGACCGACTTGGCTAAACCCACTGAGGTAGATCAGACGGTCGCGCTTGACTGGCTGCGTCACTCGCTCGGCCAGGGAGAGGTTGAGGTGATCTCGCCTACGGCGCTCAACTTCATCGAGGAGCGCGAGGGTCAATCATACACGCTCGCCCCGGACACAGTTGACCCCGCGCGGCTTGCGACTCCTAGTGACGGCGGAGTCACTAAAACGGGGGATTCTCGGGCGGCCCTTGCCAAGGTGCTCGGTACGCTCGCCAAGCACGGTGCGGCTTGCGTGGTGGTCGAGGACGAGTTGAGTCTGAAGCGCCACCCGAAACCGAGCTTGGATGGGCTGTTGAAAACGGCATTTATCGGTGAACAGGTGATTCACTGGGCGGGACTTGAGGGGGGCGCAGAGGATGCGATCGTCGCGGTCGATCGGGGGTCGGGTGACTATCCGACGAACGCTTTTGTGACGTCGGTGTCGGCGCAGGAGCTTGGGCTCGTGGATGGCGCTGACCTGGATTCCAGCATCGCCGGCCGGGTGGTCGGATCGCTGATGGCCGTGGTTGTGGCAGCCTACGATGCCGAGACGTACATCATCTGGGAACCGAGCTAGCGACCGATCCAGTGCGGTCGATTGGCTCTAATGCATGATGAAAATGGTAAGCAACGTGAGGTCATCATTGTCCTCTCGGATGAGCTTGCTCCGAGGATGCCTGAGCTTGCGCTCGGGCATCAAGTTTGGGCAATACGGACTGCGGCCGCCGAGAAAGTTGCGCAACGGTTCTGGAAAGAGCATCCGCCACTCGGCGCGGAGGCAGGTTCAGGCGGGATCACTTTGTTCGCGGGAGAAGGAGATTTGGAGAAGGACTTCGTGGCGATCCTCGATGGCGTCGAGCTTCACCACGGTATCGCCGCTAGCGAGCGGCCAGCCGTCAGCGTGCTTCGAGTTTTGGGCGGGGCGTCCAGCGAGACGATCCGCGACGTGTTGTGCGCGCAAGGGTTCACTCGTATCGAATCGACGCCAGACGGGTTTCTTGCCCGCTGGCATCGTGAGTGATCCCGCTGAATCAGCGACGCGGATTATCGCTAGAGAGCCGCCATCCGACTCCACGCGGCCAACGATCTACGTTTACGGTCTGCGCGAAACCACAATCGAGCAAATCAACAACACAACAGGCACCGTCACGTATCTGCATCACGACCAGGCCGGCTCCACACGCCTCCTCACCGGCTCCACGGGCACCGCCACCGGCAAATGCAGCTACAGCGCCTACGGGACTCCTACCTGCGAAGGCAGCGCGACTACGCCGCTCGGCTACGACGGGCAGTACACCAGCACAGACACCGGGCTCATCTACATGCGGGCACGGGTCTACGATCCCACCACCGCACAATTCCTCAGTGTCGATCCCATGGTTGGGCAGACGCATGCTCCTTACAACTACGCCGAAGACAACCCGCTGGACGAGGCTGATCCCACCGGTCTCGGAAACTGGCTCAACTTGGGACTACCGTCTCCAGGCGAAGTCGCGGAAACCCTCAACCCGATCAAATACTACGAAGAGGAGATCGAATCCTACGAAAACGGGTGCGGGTACTTTGCATCCGTTGCGCACGGACTCGAAGGCGCAGTCGTCGGAGCGCTGGACGCCAGTGGTGCTGGCGAGGAGGAGCTAGGGGTCGAGGCCGCTGATCAAGGAATCGCGGGTGTTATCAAGGGTTACACCCAGCACGGTCTCGAACAAGCGATTGAGCGGGACGCCGGTAGAGGAGTATCGCCAAGCGCTATCTTGGACGCTGTGCGATCTCCGCTGTCGGAGACCGTCCAAGACGATGGCGCTACTAGGTATGTGGGCCAAAATGCTGTGGTCATCGTGAGTGAGGATGGGCGCGTCGTCACGACCTGGCCTACGACTTCGGCGGGAGTGCGCAACCAACCATGACCGAGCCATCCGAAGCACCTTTGTCTGCCGACATGGCGTCACTCCTGCGAAATATCCTGGAGCGACGTGATCGTGAGCTACTCCCTCTGGTGGACATTCTAGGTGTTCGTCCGCTCACCAAGGATGATCGGGAGGCGCTGAGGGGCGCGGTCGCGAGCGAACTAACGGTGTCGAGCGGCGGATTCGATAGCAACTACGAGCCGACGCCCTTTGGTCTCCAGTTGGAGCAGCTGATCGATGCGCTAGGCCACTGTTAGCACGACGAGGGGCGCGGTCAATGGCCAGTATCTACGTCTACGGTCTTTCCAAAACGAGTGTCGAGCAAATCAACAACAGCACCAGCACCGTCCAATACCTCCACCACGACCAGCAAGGCTCAACCCGGCTGCTGACCGGCTCCACGGGCAAAGTCGAAGGCAAATGCACCTACAGCGCCTACGGCACCCCAACCTGCGAAGGAACCAGCACAACGCCACTCGGCTACGACGCCCAATACACCAGCTCAGACACGGGCCTGCAGTACCTGCGCAATCGGGTCTACGATCCCGCCACCGCACAGTTCCTCAGCGTCGATCCGCTGGAGATGTACACGGGCGAGCCCTACAGCTACGCGGGCGATAACCCGCTCAACTACGGCGACCCACGCGGGCTCGCCCGCGAATCGATAGGCGAAGCCCCCTCCTGTCCCCCCGGGATCTGCTTCCCCTTCCCCAACACCAAAGAAACCGAACGCGCCATAGAAGCCGCCAAAGAGCTCGGCCACGAAATCGGACACGGCATCGAAAGCAGTGGAACGAAGTCACAGGCGAAGGTGAATCCAGCAACGAGGACACGCAAACCAGTCGAGTTCGGAATGTGGGGAAGCGTACACCGGCGATCAAGATTGCGCTCATGAAAATCGCGAAAGAAGCGAAACGCGACGGACTGTCACCGGAAGACGCGGAAGTGCTCAGAGAATGGGCCGACGAGTACGACGTGCCATTCCGTCGCGATGAGGGGCATCCAAATCGCCCTCTCTAGAATGAACCGCACTACAAAATTGGATCGCAGAATCACATCCCTGAGAGGTGATTGCAGTGCAAGGCGCGATTGATGATACCGGCGGCATAGTCGTAATCGTGACGAAGGCTGATGTGTCCGATCTTGTAAAGATGCTCGAGGGAGCACTCGGACGCCGGATTGCGTTCGATGGGCCACCCCGCGAGTATTTGGGGCGCGTGCTTGATGGTGTGACTGTCACGGTCAACGATGATGCTTTGGTGCGCGTACATCTAAAAGATGGCGACATCGTCATCATGGGATCGAGGGGCGCCCTTGGCCGACTGGCCTCAGAGTTGAAGCTATTTGTCGAAAGCGATGATTTGAATGATCCGGGAATGCACACCCATTTGACCCGGGACAAAGCATGGCGATGAGCCGAAGGGACATCTTGATGGCGGATGACAGTATCCCCTTAATGGTTGCTGGACCGGTTTACTAGTGGGTGGCGGTGGCACCCCGGGTAATCAGCCGAGTCCTATAGCCCGTGTGCAGCCAACAGTCGCGGGGTATCTTCATGTACGGTCGGCGCGACACGCGAATCGAGCAACTCAATAACTCGACCGTAACCGTGACCTACCTGCATCACGATCAACAGGGGTCCACGCGGCTGCTCACGGGCTCCACCGGCAAAGTCGAAGGCAAATGCAGCTACAGCCCATACGGTAGTCCGACCTGCGAAGGGACCGCTACGACGCCGCTCGGGTTCGACGCCCAATACACAAGCACAGACACCGGGCTCATCTACATGCGGGCGCGGGTCTACGATCGAGCCACGGCGCACTTCCTCACCCGCGACCCGCTGGCGACGATCAGCGGCGAACCCTACAGCTACGCGGGCGACAACCCGCTGAACAACAGCGATCCAACCGGCTTGCTGTTCGGGATCAGCCTTCCTTCGCTCGAAGAAATCGGCGAAGGGATCGCCGGCTGGGGCGACACGATCACGTTCGGCGGCACCGAGTGGGTCCGCGAACAACTCGGAGACAACAACATCGACGCCTGTTCGGGCGCCTACCAGACTGGGGGCTATGCGGGGCTCGTGACTGGCGTGCTCATCCCAGGGGAGGGTGAGGCCGAGATTGGCGCCGACGGGTTGTCCATCAGCGCCAAGATCGCGCGACAGATGGAGGCCCGCGGACGGACTGAGGATGAGATTCAGGAGGCGATCAGCTCCGGCGAGCAGGTCCCGGCTGTGAACAAGGCAACGGGCGATCCAGCGACTCGCTACATCAATCCCAAGACTGGGCAGTCGGTTGTCATCGACAATGGGACTAAAGAAGTAATTCACGTTGGTGGGCCTGGATTTAAGTATGGACCAGAAAGTGGAGATCTGCTGTGACCGAGCTTTTTGTGTACCTAATTGGTGAACAAGTTGACGTAAGGCGTCCTGTTCAAGCACTGCATCTCCACGACGATGTGTACGAGATCACTGATCAGGTCTACGACCGTGAGAGCGAGAAGTGGGAGTTCGAGCCCGGAGATCAAGTGGTCTGTGAGCTCGTCGATTCGGACGATGGCCCATCGCTCACGGCTACCCGCCGTGCTTGAGTAGTGCTCGGCCGAGACCTGTAGCTTCATCTATGGTCAGCCCCAGAATGAGGATCGAGCAAATCAACAACAGCAGCGGAGCCGTGCAATACCTGCACCACGACCAACAAGGCTCCACGCGCCTCATCACCGGATCGACGGGCAAAGTCGAAGGCAAATGCATCTACAGCGCCTACGGAACGCCAGCCTGCGAAGGCAGCACTAGCACGCCGCTTGGTCGCAACCGCCGCTGGGGACAAGCAACCGGGTTCGGACAAGCAACCCGGGTTCGCTCTCAGACTCGGGGCTGAACCTGCAGACGATCGTCTCTCTCTTCAACCGGATAGCCGGACCTTCTGAGACCCGTCTGACGGCTCGATCACGCTGTCGCGCTCTACCCTGTAGGCAATGGCAACGCTCGCCTCATCCGTCGCCGATACCTGCCGGGACGCCAAGCGCGCGGCGCGGGCGCTTGCGCAGGTCGACACCGGCGTAAAGGACGCCGCGCTGCACGC
>Ga0209772_10000296_pt1 | contig 12632 bp, 8 predicted proteins | sample BogFormECP03_OM1_FD_188235 | JGI IMG/M metagenome (GOLD analysis project Ga0209772, IMG submission 188235) | Bog forest soil microbial communities from Calvert Island, British Columbia, Canada - ECP03_OM1 (SPAdes) (version 2) | ecosystem: Environmental > Aquatic > Freshwater > Wetlands > Bog ... | reverse complement strand
CTCGGCCAGCCCGTCCCGCGGCTTCCGAGAGTGGCTTTGGCATCCTATTTCGAAATTAAGACACTATCCGCGGGCGATACCGCGGCCCGCTTTCGCGTCGTCCGTGATACCATCCGCGCACACTTCTTCCCGGGGGCTTCCATGCGCGGCCGTATGATGGATTTTCCGCTCACGCTGAATGCGATTCTCGATCGGGCGCGCGCACTTTTCGGCAAGAGTGAGATCATCTGGCGCGATCCGCAGTGCAGAATTCACCGGTACACGTACGCGGAATTTTTTCGGCGAGCGCGGCAGCTTGCTCGCGGACTGCTGCACGCCGGCTTGCGTCCCGGCGATCGCGTAGCCACATTGATGTGGAATCATTCCGGACACCTCGAAGCGTATTTCGGCATTCCCGCAGCAGGCGGCGTCCTGCACACGCTCAATCTCCGGCTGCACCCCCACGAAATCGCGTTCATCGCCAATCACGCGGAAGACCGGTTTCTGATCGTGGATGACGTACTTCTCCCGATCTACGAGAAATTCAAAGATCAGGTGAAATTCGAGCGCGTGATTGTGGTCCCTTTCAGCGGCAAGCCCGTGCCGGCGGGGATGGAGAGCTACGAGGATTTTCTAGCCTCCGGCGTGGGAGAAGAATTCCACTATCCGAAAATTGACGAGAACGATGCTGCCGCCATGTGCTTCACTTCCGGCACCACTGGAAATCCAAAAGGCGTCCTTTATTCCCACCGGGCTCTGGTGCTGCATTCCTTCGCCGAAGCCATGGTGGACGGCTTCGCGATCAGCCAGCGCAGCGTGGTCCTTCCAATTTCTCCGATGTTTCACGCCAATGCCTGGGGCGTGCCGTTCACCTGCGTGATGGTCGGCGCGAAAATCGTTTTTCCCGGACCGAACGTAGACGCCGAAAGCGTTCTCGATCTGATCGAATCGCAGAAAGTCACCATGGCTTGCGGCGTTCCCACCGTTTGGCTCGGGGTGCTCGCCGGACTTGAAAAACATCCGGATCGGTGGAGTCGCGAGCGCAATGTCCACGTCGCGTGCGGCGGCACGGCTCCGCCCGAGGCCATGATTCGCTCGCTCGACAAGCACGGCTTTCACCTGACGCATCTCTGGGGCATGACGGAGACCACGCCGCTGGCAACCACTGGCGGAATTCGCGGGCACATGCTCGAATGGGACGAGGAAGAAAAATACCGGGCGCGCGCGTCGCAAGGCTGGGCTTGTCCTTTCGTAGAATTGCGCGTGCGTGCCGACGATGCAATTGCACCGTGCGACGGCAAAACTCCCGGTGAGCTCGAGATTCGCGGCCCATGGGTCGCCGCAAGTTATTACAACGCGCCTGAAACATCGAATCGCTGGACCGACGATGGTTGGTTTAAGACAGGCGACATGGCCACGCTCGATGAGGACGGATATCTCCGCATCGTGGATCGCGGCAAGGACATGATCAAATCCGGTGGCGAGTGGATCAGCTCAGTGGATCTCGAGAACGCGCTAATGGGTCACCCTGCGGTTCGCGAAGCGGCCGTGATTGCGGTGCCGCATCCGAAGTGGGATGAGCGCCCGCTCGCTGTGGTGGTCGCGAAGCTTGGCGCGAAGGTTTCTGCCGAAGAGCTGCGCGAGTTTCTCGCTCCTAAGTTCGCAAAGTGGCAGCTGCCTGATGCCTTCGTCTTCGCAGACGAAATCCCGCGCACTTCGGTCGGGAAATTCATGAAGATTAAACTGCGTGAGCAATACGCGAATTGGAAATGGGAAAAGTAGCGCCGGCTTGTCCTGAACGCGTGTGAAGGCCGCTACATAGGCTTCGCGGCGTAGGCTTCCGTACCGAGGAAATGTAACGAGATGTACGGCTCGTCGCCTACCACCCAGCTATCGTGGCCAGGCGGGACGTAGAACACGTCGCCGGCGCGCATCTCGATGACGCGGCCATCGGCCATCGCCGCCGTTGAGCATCCGGAAATCACCATGCCGACGTGCTCGACTTGGCACATTTTTGCGCCCGTCGCGGCGCCGACGTCCGTTGACCATCTCCATCCCGGCGCATAGGTCGCTCGCCCGATCGACATCCCACCGATGCGGACCAGTTCGAACTTTCCCTTTGGAAACGTGCGCGTCTCATCGGGATTATCGAAGCGTTTCAAAATAACGTCGAGCATGGTGACCCTCCTTTTCATTGGACGTTCAAACGGTCTTAAGTTCTTGCTGTCTTTCTTGCGTCGTGATCGTGAACGAATTGAGGGATCTGCGTTAGCTGAATCGCGAGGGAAGAGCAGAACAAAAATAATCCGGGAGCGCTTGCAACTGACGTTGCGGGCGCTCCCGGAGATAGGTCACATCGCTTCTGTTTACAACAGCGGCAAACTAATCGTCGCCGTTGCCATTCTCCTGCGCAGCCTGCACGTCCGCCTCGGCCTTTTCGGCGCTCTCATCGGTCGTAGCAAGTTCGGTCGCAGCGTCTGCGTCGGGTTGAGCCGTGCCAGCCGGAGAAGCCTTACGATCCGGAGCCGGGCTAGCGGGCATACCCTTCTTGCCCTGATTGTCGGCTAGCGATTGCAGGCCGGTGTCCATCTTCTGCCGGAAATCGTTATGCATATCCTGCAGATCGGACACGGCCACAGCAACCTGCGTTCCCGTCGGGCAATCGGCGCTCTGCCCGCTGGTGATCATCACGTTCACATTCTGATTGGCGTCCGGCGTGTCGCCGATGCGCGTCAGAACGTCGCCAGGTGATAGCGAGCACGCCGTCCCATCTGCCGTCGTTTCGCTGAGCGTGTTCGATACGATGAAGGTGCGATTCTTCGGATTCAGCGCATCGGGAAGTTGCGTGTTCTCCGGCGTTGCTGCTGCTGGAGCCGCATTTGCCGAAGCTGCCGGCACCGGAGCCGTCGCATCCGGAGACGAAGCCGCGCCCTGTTCGGCCTGAATCTGCGCTCGCACTTCGTCGGCAATCGCCTGCTTCACTTCCGGCGTGAGTACCACGGCATTGGAATCCGCGGCTGGCGGAGGCGCCGCTGCCGCTGCTTGCGCATTAGCATTGGCGGCCGCTTGAGCTGCATATGCGGCCTGCAGGTTTTCCGAGATTATGTAGTCAGTCAACCAGAAAGCCGGCGCTGCATAAACCGGATAAGGCGCGAAGTAACCTCCGTAGAAGCCAAACCACGGCGATCCGCCCCAGCCCCATCCCCAGCCGATTGGCGAAGCCCACGGATTGTAAGCCCAGCCATAGAATCCCGCTCCGAAGTAGAAGCCCGGCATGTATCCGAAGTAAGGCCGTCCGCCCCAATAATATCCGCGGTAAACTGCGCCATAGGGACGGCCGCCGTAGAAGTACGTGCGGTTCATGTACGGACGTCCGCCACGATAGAACGGATGCTCGACGAAGCCGCGGCGTCCGCCATAGCTCACCACGCGCCCGCCGCCGCGCAGATTCGTCACGGCTACCCGTCCGCCGTGCGGCCCGCGATTGATAGTCGTGTTGCCGGAATGAATTTGCGAGACTTTGCCATTCGCGCCGAATCGCGCGGTGGCGCCGCTCTTGGTCTTCATGCTGGTGAGGTTGCCGGCTTTTCCGGTGTTGAACTGCGTACCGTTCTTCGCGGTGATGGTACTGCCGCCGCGCGGGTTCGGCGTCACTTTCGAGCCGGCTGGAGGATTGAACTTCGTTACTGCTGGCCTGGCTGCCGCGCCGCCGGGCTTAGTGGCACCCGGAGCTGCGCCCGGCCGATTGCCGCCCACTGCCGGCTTCGCACCGCCGCCTGGGGTTGCGCCTGGCCGATTGCCGCCAACTGCCGGTTTTGCGCCACCGCCTGGAGTTACGCCTGGCCGATTGCCGCCGACTGCTGGCTTCGCGCCGCCGCCCACAGCTGGCTTCTGGCCGCCTGCCGCCGGCTTTCCCGCATTACCGTAGCCGGGAGCTGGCTTGTAAGTGTCTCCCGCCGACTTCTGCGGTGCCGCCGCGGGTCTGCCGCCGGTCGATCCACCTCCGGCAGCCGGACGTGCGCCCCCGCCTGAGGGCGACGGCCGCGCCGTGCCACCGCCGCCACTGGGATGCTGAGCTTGCGGTGCGGGACGTGCCGGTGCCGGTCTTGCTGCAGGCGCGCTGTGCTGTTGCGGTGCGGCCTTTGGCGCGGATTCACCCTTCTTATTCTGCGCCCACGCCGGCGCGATTATTATGGCCAATATAATTATGCTCCATCTCAAAATGCTCATCTCATACGGACGACTGGATTTCATTTCTTCCTCCTATAAGCCTTCAAAGCAAGCGACGCCGCGAATCGTAGGGTCCGGCTTTCGGACGGGAAGCCTGATGCACGATCGCGCCACGCAGCTTGCAGCGCCCCACAACTCTAATCCCAACTGGACGTCCCCGCCAACACGAGTTCTTGCCAAAAGGTAGGTGCGGAGATTCTCCTGCGAACCCTATCATAAATCAACGGCTTCGCAAGTCCGAATAATAAGCTCGGCGCCGGGGAGTACGCATCGCGGAAGCTCCCGGCTCGCTGACCAACCGAACTCAGTTTTCACACCCTTCGTCCCAATGAAATTTCCGTAAATCCATGCTAGGGTCATTCCGGGGTCCGAAGCATGAAAAGGCGCAACGAAAAAGTGCGAGGAGCCATCTCGTGAATTTCGAGCTCAATGAAGAGCAGATCCTCCTTCAGCGCACGGTGCGCGACTTCGCCGAAGCCGAGGTCCGTCCCCACGCACGCGAGCTGGACGAGACCGGCCATTTCCCTCACGACACATTCCGCAAAGCCGCCAAGCTCGGCCTGACAGGCGTGGCCATCCCGGAATCCGAGGGCGGCGCCGGGATGGACTACATCTGTTACGGGATCATGATCGAGGAGATCGCGCGTGTCTGCGCTTCCACCAGCGTGGTGCTCTCGGTGCAGAATTCGCTCTATTGCGATCCCATTCATCGCTTCGGCACCGAGGAGCAGAAGAAAAAATTCCTGCTGCCATTCGCGCGCGGCGAAAAAATTGGATGCTACGCGCTGACCGAGCCGCAAGCAGGCTCGAATGCCGCCGCGCTTACGACAAAAGCTGTCCTCGAAGGCGATCGCTATATCGTGAACGGAACAAAAGCCTGGATCACCAATGGCGGCGTCGCTGATGCCGCGCTGGTTTACGTGAATACCAATCCTGAGCGCGGAGAGAAGGGAATCACCGCGCTGGTGATCGAAAAAGAAACGCCCGGCTTCAAAGTCGGCAAGGAAGAAAAGAAGCTGGGCATTCACGCCACGGCGTGCACCGAACTTTCCTTCACCGATTGCGAAGTTCCGGTCGGGAATCGCATCGGCAACGAGGGCGAAGGTTATCGAGTAGCGCTCTCCACGCTGGATGGCGGACGCATCGGCATCGGCGCGCAAGCCACCGGCATCGCGCAGGGCGCCTTCGAAGCGGCGCTGTCCTATTCGAAGGAGCGGCAAGCTTTCGGCCATCCCATCTCCGATTTTCAGGCCATTCAATTCATGCTCGCCGATATGTCCACGGAAATTGACGCAGCCCGCCTGCTGGTTCGCAAAGCCGCCTGGAAACATGATTCCGGGGGACGCTTTTCGATGGAGGCATCGATCGCCAAACTCTACGCGAGTGAAATGGCCACACGCGTGACGCACAAGGCCATTCAAATTCACGGCGGCAACGGTTACAGCAGCGAATATCCCGTCGAGCGCGCCTACCGCGACGCGCGCATCACCGAAATCTACGAAGGCACCAGCGAAATTCAGCGCCTCGTAATCTCCGCCTGGGTCCTCAAATCGTACTGACGGATTCAAATACGCCGCCCCCCGATGATCGCGGCGCCGTGCTCGATCTCGATTGCGGCCTCGATTTTGATGCGGCGGGCGACGCTGAATTTTTCGCGTCGCTTCCGCCGCGCCCCGCAGTTTACTTGCTTGAGCCGCGGCAGGAAGGCGCCCGGCCGTTTCTTTCTCGCACCGCGGATCTGCGCCGCGCCGCCGAGCGCCTGCTGCGCAAGCCCGAGGAGCTATCGAAGCGCCTGAATCTCCGCGAAGTTGCGGCGCGTATCCGCTACCGGCTCACTGGCTCGCGTTTCGAGCAATCTTTCGTGCTCTATCACCAGGCGCGCGCGATTTTTCCGAAACGCTATCGGGATTTTTTGCGGCTGCGCCCTCCCGCGGTGCTCAAGATCAATTTGCGCAATGCTTATCCGCGCTGTTACGTCACTCGGCGCATTGCGCCGGATGAAAGTTTTTATGCCGGGCCGTTCGCATCCCGGCGCGCCGCGGAATTCTTTGCCGATGGATTTCGCGACCTTTTCAAGGTGCGCCGCTGCCAAATCAAAATTCGGCGCGACCCAAGTTTCCCTGGCTGCATTTATTCGGAAATGAAAATGTGCCTGGCGCCGTGCTTTGCCGGCTGCTCGCCTGAAGAATACGAAGCGGAAGTTGGCCGCAATGTGGAAGCGCTGGCAACGATGGGTGCATCGCTCGAAAGCGGCCTCGAGCGCGAACGTGCTGCCGCGAGCGAACAACTCGATTTCGAGCGCGCGGCGGCGATTCACAAGAAGCTCGAAAAAGTTACTGCGTCGATGCGCAATCTGCCGGAACTGGCGCGGCGCGTGGATCAATTGGATGCCATCGTGATGCAGCGCGCGGCCGAGCCGAACACAGTCGCTTGCTTCGCGGTTCATGGCGGAATTATTGCTCCGCCATTTTTTTTGCGCTTTGATGAGCTATCGAGCCAGCCGCGCTCGGTCGAGGCGATTTTGCGAGAGCATCTTGAGAGCCCCGGTCTTGGTGCATCCCGCGACGAAGATGCTGCCCTTAAGGGCACCGCTACGAATGCGGAGGCGCTGCGCGCTCGATATGGCCTGCGCGCGGTTCCTGAGGAGATGCAGGATCATCTTTCATTGTTGGCGCGCTGGTTTTATTCGAAGCCGCGCCAAGGCGAGATTTTCTTTCGCAGCGCCGAATGGCCATACCGCCGCTTACTGCGAGCCTGCGCCCGCATCCTCGCGCCATCTCCCGCGAATCGGCCAAACACCCTGCCTTCGTAGCGGTGCGCTTTAACGCAGCATCTTCGTGGCACGACGACGTCGCGAGATCGCGAAAGCACACGAATGTACGTCACATGCCGACCGACTCAACCAAATTGTCGCCGCAAAAGAAACGCCGCGCCTGAAACGCAACGGAATTCCGCCAACAGCCGTCGTACAATATCAACGTGAGCGAATCGCCAAGCGCCGTGAAAAATTCCCGGCAAAAACCTGAACGCGTAAACGATCTCTCCTCGATTCAAACCTCAGCGATGTTCCGCGCGTTGCGCCATCGCAATTTCCAATTGTTCTTCGGCGGCCAACTCATTTCGCTGATCGGCACCTGGATGCAAAATGTCGCCCAATCCTGGCTCGTCTATCGCATGACCGGCTCGGCGTTCCTACTCGGAGTAGTCGGGTTCGCAGGGCAAATTCCGGTATTCATCTTCGCGCCGCTCGGAGGAGTAGTTGCCGATCGCATGAGCCGCCAGCGTGTGGTGATCGCCACGCAATCGGTGTCGATGGTTCTCGCCTGCATTCTTGCGGTGCTCACGTTGATGCGCGTCGTCACCGTCTGGGAGATCATCGTGCTCGCCGCGTCGCTCGGCATCGTCAACGCGTTCGACATTCCCGCGCGCCAAGCATTTCTAGGCGATATGGTGGGCCGCGAAGATTTGATGAACGCCATCGCGCTGAATTCCTCGATGTTCAATGGCGCGCGCGTAGTTGGCCCGGCTGTAGCGGGCATCCTGGTGGCATGGATCGGCGAGGGCTGGTGCTTTTTTGCGAATGCGGTGAGCTACATCGCGGTAATCGCGGGCCTGCTGATGATGCGCCTCGCTCCGTTCGTCCGGCCGAATATCACCGTGTCGCCCTTCGAACACATCGCCGAAGGCTTTCGCTTCGTGATGCAAATGCGGCCGGTTCGCTCGATGCTTCTGTTACTCGGCTGCATCAGTCTGCTGGCGCTGCCCTATAGCGTTCTGATGCCGATCTTCGCCGACAAAATTCTGCATGGAGGCGCGAGAGCATTCGGGATCTTAATGGGCGCCGCGGGATTGGGCGCGCTAGGGGGTGCGCTGACGCTGGCGATGCGCACGGGTCTGCGCGGTCTCGGCCGCTGGATCGCGATTTCGTGCGCCGCATTCGGAGTCAGCCTGATCCTCTTCTCCTTCTCGCACTGGCTCTGGCTTTCGGTGATTTTGCTTTTCCCGGTGGGCTACTCGGTAATGTTGCAGACGTCGGCGTCCAACACTCTTCTGCAATCGATGTCGCCGGATAACATGCGCGGCAGGGTGCTGGCTGTGTACTCGATGATGTTCATGGGCATGGCGCCAATTGGCGCGTTGCTCGCGGGTACATTAGCGAAGCATATCGGCGCGCCGCTGACGGTTTGTCTCGGCGGCATCGGCGCAATCATCGGTGCAATCTTGTTCGCGCGCACGCTGCCATCCTTCCGCATCGAAGCACGTGAGCTGCTGATCGCTTCCGGCATGGCCGCGGGCCAGCCGCCCGAAAGCATCTCGACTCGCCCGTCGGCGTAATGTGGGGCTGTACTATCCGACGCCGCTCATGGATTCCGCAAGCGCGGCCGATATGTTTGCTTCTGTTATACTGCGCGGTCTCTAAATCCCGATGAATTGAGGTCAGATGTCAACCGCAGCAGGATTTCCGAGCGCGAAGTCAGGGAAAGCAACGTCCGAAGGAACGCGCCGCTATGCCGCGCGATTTGCCGGGCGTGCCGCTGCGGGACATTTCCGCGAGCAGTTTTCCACCGGGATAATTCTTTCCTCGATCGGAATCGGCACCTACCTCGGCGAGCCGGATGCTGCGACGGACGCGGATTATACGGCGGCGGTGGTCGCAGCCGTCGAGTGCGGCGCGAACGTAATCGATACGGCCATTAATTATCGCTTCCAGCGCAGCGAGCGCTCGATCGCGGCGGCATTGCAGCAACTTTTCGCCAAGGGATTTGAGCGCGACGAGCTGGTGCTATGTACCAAGGCGGGATTTTTGACGCCGGATGGCGAGATGCCTGCGGATCCGAACGATTATTTTTCCCGCGAATATCTCGAAAAGGGAATTTTCCGCGCCGAAGAAATCGCCGCGGGATGCCATTGCATGGCGCCGCGCTATCTCGAAGATCAACTCGAGCGCAGCCTGCGGAATCTAGGCGTTGCAAGCGTGGATGTTTTCTACCTGCACAATCCGGAGACGCAGCTCGACGAAATTCCGCGTCCGGATTTCCTCAATCGTCTGCGTGCGGCGTTCGAGTTCCTCGAAGATGCCGCCCGCGCCGGACGCATAGGCGCGTACGGCCTGGCCACCTGGAATGCGTTTCGCCAGGAAAAGCGCATGAAGGATTATCTTTCGCTCGAGGAGATGGTGTCCGTAGCCCGCGACGTCGCCGGCGCCGCCCATCATTTTCGTTTCGTACAACTGCCGTTCAATCTAGCCATGCCGCAGGCACTAACGCTGCCGAACCAGATGGTGAACGAAAAAGCGGGCGCGCTGGTACAGGCGGCAAGGTCGCTGGGGATCACGGTAGTTTCGAGCGCAGCGCTGTTGCAAGGGCACCTCATCAAGAAAATGCCGGCTGGAGTCGAAGCCGCGTTGGGATTGAAAAGCAATCTGCTGCGCGCCCTGCAATTTGCCCGCTCCACGCCAGGAATCACCACCGCGCTCACAGGCATGAGCAAGGTCGCACACGTGCGAGCGAATTTAGAAATCGTGGGCGTAGAGCCCGCAGCCCGCGAGCAGTATCTGAAGGTATTCGAGAATAAGTCGTGAGCGCGCGCGCCGTCGTAGGGGAGGGTGCTTCAGACCCTCCCGTTTTTCGGCCCTCTTGTTTTTTTCTGCTTTCTCCGTTGGGCTCGGCCGTCGCCACATACTAAGAATTAAAGATGGCCGAACTGCGGGAGGGCTAAAGCACCCTCCCCTAGGCGAGCTCGTCAATCCAGGCTGATATTGCGGCCGATACCTGGTCCAACTTTCCAGTGAAGAAATGATCGGCCTCAGGGATGAAGATCAATTTCTTGGGTTCGGGAATTTCCCGGAAGAGATGTTCTACCCGGTCTTTTGCGCCGTATTGATCGTCGCCGCCCTGGATGATCAATTTCGGCTTGGCGCAGTTTTTCAAAAAACTCAGGTCGGAATCGTTCACCGGAACGCCAAGGCCAATCAGCTCCTGAACTCGCTCGTCTGCGCAGCCAACCTTTAATCCCACCACGGATCCAAAACTGAATCCGGCGAGGATGATCGGCAGCCCGGGAAATTCTTCCGCCAGGTAATCGATTGCGGCGCGGACATCTTCGGCTTCCCCGCGGCCTTTGTCATGCGTGCCGACGCTTTGGCCAGCTCCGCGAAAATTGAATCGCAGCACGGGAAAGCCGCGCGAGTGCAGCGCTTTCGCCGTCTGGAAGACGACTTTATTGTGCATGGTGCCGCCGAAAAGTGGATGCGGATGGCACACGAGCGCAGCGCGCGCGGGATCCGGCGAAGCTGAGGTCCAAAGCAGCGCCTCGAGTGGGCCGGCGGGCCCGTTGAGAAAAAAGCGGCGATGAAAGACTTCGGCCATTGCTAGAAGGGACTAAAGTTTAGAGGAGCGAAGCGGAAGCAGCAAGCGAGCGCCCCGACGAGAAATAATTGTCGGGGACTTAGCTATCGGCTGCGGGACGCCAGACTACGGCGACGCCCTTCACCATGTCGGGGTCGATAGCGTGCAGACGGGGAGTTCGAGACATGGCAGCGTCTGCCAGTTCGCCGCCGATGGAATCGATGCGCAAGACGCGCCCGGGAATTTCACCGCGCTCGGCCCACGAGCCCGACGGGATATGAACGTGCACGAAATCGTCGGCGGCGTAAAAGCGAGTGGCTTCGAAGCGTACGCCGACATAGGAAAGATCGATCGTCATTGTGACTTCGGCGGCGTAAGCGCCGTCGCGGCGGATGGTGACTGGCAGCGAGAAGGGCAGCCGGGGGCTCGAGCGGCGCTCTTCGAATTTGGAACGGATGCCGGAATGAGGAACTTGAAGATGAAGAGCAGCCTGGCGCGCGCCCGAGCGAGTGAAGGCAGTGCGCGCCATGCGCGCGGGTATTTCGGGCTGCAGGCCGGTGGTGTCGTCTGCGTCGTAAGGCAGCGTCACCCAGAAGCGAGTACGGTTGGACCAGGATTCGTTGCCGGGGATTAAAACGCCGTTGCGGGAGAGATCGAGAGTTTGCGCGATTTCGGTCTGCAGACCAAAGGCGTCGCGCCAACGGATTCGCACGGGGAGTTGTACTCGCGCTCGGGGATGACGGCGAGATTCGTTTGCAGAAATCATTCAGCGGAAGGAATGTTAGCCGCGCGAGGAGACAGCGTCAAAATGAGATATTACGGAGCGTCGCGTAGGAGTCAGTAGGGGAGGGTGCTTTGGCGCTCCCGCACTTCGGCCCTCTTCTATTCCGGTGGGCGATATGTTGGCAGGGACGTACCACACTGTCTGCATCACGCGCGCGAGATAAATCGACGCCGCAAAACATGGCCGAACTGCGGGAGGGCTAAAGCACCCTCCCCTACTTGTACGTCACGCGCCAGATGGAATCCGAGCCGTCGTCTGTTACATAGAGCGAGCCTTCGCTGCCTACCGTTACGCCAACTGGGCGGCCCCAAACTTTGCCGTCTTTTGTTACGAAGCCGGTGAGGAAATCGTCGTACTCGCCGGTGGCTTTGCCATTCGGCGCGGGAACGAAGATGACTTTGTAGCCAGTACGCTTAGCGCGGTTCCACGAGCCATGTTCGGCAGCGAAAATGTTGCCGCGAAATTCTTGCGGGAATTGCGTGGCTTCATAGAAAGTGAGGCAGAGCGACGCGGAGTGAGCCTGTATCAGGACGTCGGGCACGAGCACCTTCGATTTTAGATCCGGGTGCGCGCCCATGTGGCGCGGGTCTTCGTTCGGGCCAATGTAAAACCAGGGCCAGCCGTAGAAACCGCCGAGTGTTACGCGAGTGATGTAATCCGGCGGAAGATCGTCACCGATTTCGTCGCGCTCGTTTACGGAAGCCCAGACGTCGCCGGTGCGCGGATCGATGGCCAGGCCGACGGGATTGCGAATTCCGGAGGCGAAAATTTTCTCCGAGCTGCCATCGGGATTGAATTCAAGAATATCGGCGCGGCGTTTCTCGCGGCCGTCGTCGTTCACATTGGAATACGAGCCAACGGCGACGAACATTTTGGAATCATCCTTCGAAAAAACCACGTCGCGCGTCCAATGCCCGGGTCCGCCGACGAAGGTGCCGCTCGGAAGACTCGGGACGATGGTTTCGGCTTTCCCGCGCGCAGTGAGATCGCCATTTTGATAAGGAAAGCGGACGACCGACGCGGTGTTTCCGACATAAAGATATTTCGGATCGGCGCCGCCTGGATAAAAGGCCAGCCCGAAGGGGCGCGAGAGCCCGGAGGCGAAGATTTCCTTTTGCGCGAAGCTGCCATCGGATTTCACTCCTCGAAAGACGGTGACGCGGCCCGCTTGGCTTTCAACCACAAACAGATCGCCGTTGGGCGCAGTAATAATCTTGCGCGGCTGATTCAGGCCCGTTGCGTAGAGTTTCACCTCGAAGCCCGCAGGAGCTTGTGGCCAGGCATCGGCGGGG
>Ga0209772_10000294_pt1 | contig 12652 bp, 18 predicted proteins | sample BogFormECP03_OM1_FD_188235 | JGI IMG/M metagenome (GOLD analysis project Ga0209772, IMG submission 188235) | Bog forest soil microbial communities from Calvert Island, British Columbia, Canada - ECP03_OM1 (SPAdes) (version 2) | ecosystem: Environmental > Aquatic > Freshwater > Wetlands > Bog ... | reverse complement strand
TACGTTAAGTTGAGTTCAGCTGGGTTAAGTTAAGTTTTGTTTTTGGTGCGGTAAGATTGGTTGGGTTGTGATGTGTTAAGATACGTTGTGTTGTGTTTTCCTGGTAGCACAGGAAGCAGATTGATATAATTTAAAATTTAAGTTATTCTGTCGACATCAAAGCAAGGATGCTAGATGTCATTTTATTATCCGCCCTGGAATAATGCCCTCGAACCTAACCAGGGAAACGTCCGCCAATGGCTGGATAATTTATATAGCAAGTTTCAGCCGATTGAGCAGAGCCGTTGGAATCAATCTAACATTGATACTTTGTTTTATGCTGGCAGTCAGACTTTTGTCAATCGGTATTTTAACTTCAGCCCCACGACATCGTACCAGCAATATTATTTCAACATTATTCAACAGCCGGTCAACATGGTGACGGGGTATGAGAGGCAGCATCGTAAAAATTTTTCTTATGTTCCCGGAGAAGGGGCGGATCCTCAGACTACAGATCAATATACAAAACTCATAACGCATGTGGCAAATGAGGGGTGTATCCATGAGCAAAAGTCAAAAGCTAAGGAGTTATCGGCTGTATCTGGGATGTGTCTTGCTCAACCGTATCTAGATTATACGAGAGACCCGGCTCAAGGCGACGTAAAGCTTAAAATCTGGGAATATAATGCATTTTTGGTTGATCCGTATTTCCGGTCGCCGGATATGTCGGATTGTCAGTTTGTTTGGTGTCAAGAGTATATAAGCAAAAAAGAGGCGGAAGACCGGTTCCCAGATAAATTAGAGCAGATTAGGCCGATGGCGGGAACGCCCCAGCGTTATGGGTCATTTTATTTTTTGCCGGAAAACTACAATATGGCCCGTAATGATCTTATGGTCCTGTCTTATGTTTGGTACAAATGGAAAACTAAGCGCGAGAAGCTTTATAGCCGATCGAAGAATATGTTTTTTAGTATAGGTCAGGAGGCAGATATAGAGGGATTATTGTACAATATATCTGATCTGCAGTTGGTGAAGGTTGATACGCCATGCTGGAAACTGGCGACGGTGCTGAATGATCAGTTGATGTATCAAGGGGATAATCCATTAGGTTTTGATGAGTGTCCATTTATCCCTTATTTTTGGAATTATGAGCCACATATTAATTACTATGATTTAAGGGTTAGATCATTAGTAAGAACTATGAGAGATCCACAGTTCCTTTTTAACTATAAAGTAATAACTAACAATGATATAGCAGCAGCAACAATTAATGCGGGGTGGAAGCGGAAGTCTGGGGCTGTGGCTAATGAGGACAATCTCAAAAAATCCGGGCAAGGCTGGGATGTAATCATTAATGAGGGGTATGAGCTGGGCGATGTTGAGAAAATCATTCCGTCAGCAGTACCAGAATCAGATTTAGCGCTTGCGGAACAGATGAAGACCTTGATGTATGAGACCAGCGGGATACAAATTGAGAATTGGTCAGGGCAGCAAGATAAGCAGATATCATCGCTTACGATGTTACTTAAGCAAGCTGCAAATTTGATGGTATTTCAAAAATATTTTGATCAATGGGATTACGCGGATAAGTTATTAGGGGATAGATTGCTGAAGATAGTTCTCAATAACTGGACAGCGCAGAAAGTGGGTTTATACATAGGCGAGGAGCCATCTCCGTATTTTTACAGCAAGATATTTGCCAATTATCAGACGATAGTGGAGGAATCGGATTTAACACCGACGCAACAAAATCTTCAGGCCCAGCAGATGATGGACATAAATGCTGCATTCCAGCGCGAGGTATTTAGTCCATCTCAAATTATCCCGAAGCTTAATATTACTGGCAAAGCAGAGATACAAAAGATACTTCAGGACCAAGAGCAGCAGATGCAAGCTCAGCAGGCCGAAACTGCAAATATTCAACATGCGTTTGAACAGGCTAAATTGCAAGAGATGATGTCGAAAGGTGTTGCTAATATTGCGATGGCAAAAGAGAGGGCGGGCCGTTTTGATGCTAATGTGGGCCTATTAGAGGAGAGATTGAGCGAGATTTCGAAAAATCAATCATTATCGACTAAGGCAAAGATGGAAGCTTTGGAAAAGCTGGTTAGTGTGATAGCACAATATGGGGAATTGGAAGCGATGCTTAAGATGCAAGATATCGATGAGATAAATCAGCGGGAAGACATCAAAGAAGATAATGAGCGGATGAAAGCCACTCAAATATCCGAAGGAAGCCGATTTTTAGATCAGATCATGGGAAATTCTTCAGGTGTGGTTCAATAATGAGCAATCTGGTATACATTTAATAAAAGACTAGCAATAAGGAGTGTTTATGGCTGGCGGGCAAAGAATAGATGATCATAAAGCTTGGATGGGGGGACATGGGCATGGTTCTGTGCTTCCGGATGGTCCACATAAAGTTAAGATGGAGAGTTCGGCGATGGGGGCAGGCCATGAATCCGAGTACGAAGATACAACTGAAAAAATTAAGGCTCAGCAAGAAATGGGAGTAAGAAAAGTAAAGGGACATCCCCACAAGCCTTCAACCAGAAACTAGTTTTGTTTTCTCCTCCTTGGAAAAACAATTAGATTGGGGATCTCCCGGTCGTGGCAGGCTTAAAGTTCATCTTAAGTCTGCCATTTTTTTTAACAAAGGGTAAATATGAAAACTGGATTTAATAAGCCGAATGCTATAAAGAAGCAGGCGCCGGAAAATAAGCCGGAAGAGGGCATAAGATCGCCTTGGGATTTTACGTGTCCGCATTATGATCAGAGATCATCTTGTTTTGTTAATGCTGGTACGCATTTTGGCGTGGGGCATAGGCAGCCTGTTGGCCATCAGGATAATCCGTCTGGGACGGCGATTACACTGCCGACAGACCGGAGGTCTGTTAAGACGATGGAATGCGACGAAGCCGGATAATGCCTTGGGTGGGATTTTCCGTCAGAAAACCTGTGGAAGGCAATCAATTAATAACTCGATTCCGAGGATATAATAGACGCGGAGATTGTTTCGAAACCCATCATAAGTGGGATAAAAAACAACTTGAGATATGTTATCCGGATGGTACAGGTCACATAAGTCATTGGTGGGACGGAGAATACGATTTTGATTTAGCGATCAAGGAATGGTATGGCGCAAGCACAGCAAGCGGGACAGCCGAATAGGCAATATCCTAAGAAACCGGGTAAAAACCGTTTTGCGCATGTCCAAAACACACAGTTTGGCATGGGTGATCATTACGGTACAGGGATCAGGGCTAAGCTGGGCCGCATGAGGGATGGGATGGGGATGATCGAAAATACGCCGAAAAAGCTTAAGACGCCGCCAAAGGCATTGGCTTGATGGGATGAGCGGTGATTTTAATAAGCCATTTTTAGATTAGCTGCAAGGCTTATTTGTTTATAAATGGCATCCACGGCATCGTCTGAGAGGTCATCATCTTCTCTTGCGTTCAGTTTATCTCTGTTGTGGATATAGTTGTGGATGCTATCGCAGATTTTTTTATTCTGCAGCATTTTTCCTTTGGAAAATTGATCCCATAATTCTCTGGCTGGTATGATCCAAATCTCTTTGATGATATCGGTTCCTGGATAGGCCTTAAAAAGCATCGAGTTTGATTGGGCAAGAGGCCGTGTCAATCTTGGCTGCCATATTAAGCGTTTTGTGACGCCATCGTCGGCGGTTCGGGCGTGTGCAAATATATAAAATGCATGTTCTCCGAAGGGTCTTTGGTTTATCAAATCCTGGCAGCATTGCGCAATTTCGAAAGATTGTTTTGTAAAGTATTCGAAGCGGTCATGGGTCTCGAGAAAATTAAGTTTCATGCATTGCCTGGTTGGTTTGGCTAAAATCAATATTATTAAAGACAAATCTTGATATAAAATTCAATATTTAATTTAATGTGAGAAGACTATATAGAGATATATGATATCAATACCAAGCAAGGAGGCTTGATCAATGACTGTCCCAGTCCAAGATAATGCTATACAAGAGCCGAAACCGAATGACAAAGAGTATAATTTCCGCCAGCTAGAAGCCAAATATCAGCGCGAATTGGCTCAGGAGCGGGCGAGGAGAGAAGAAGCTGAAAGGATAGCCAGCGATATGAAAAATCAGCGTGCGCAGATCCAGGAGGATGAATCGGATAATGAGCCATATGTAGATCATAAGAAATTCGAGAAAAAAATGTCCGCTTTTGAAAAGCGTATGGAAGAGAAGATTGAGAAAAAAACTGAGGAGAAGGCTAGAGTGCTGATTGACGGTGAAAAACGGGATCTTTGGATGAGGCAGAATCCGGATTTTTACGATGTGCTTCAGCATGCAGAGAGATTTTCGCAAGAAAATCCGGAATTGGCTGAAACTATCTTGGAGATGCCTGAAGGATTCGAAAGGCAAAAATTAGTGTACACAAATATAAAGGCGCTGAGGCTGGATAAGCCAGAGCAAAAGCAGCCGTCGGTTCAGGATAAAATAGACGCAAATAGACGAAGTCCGTATTATCAGCCGTCTGGAGTTGGAGCTGCACCCTACAATGCAGGACAGGGCGATTTTTCTCCGGCAGGCCAAAAAAATGCATACGCAAAAATGCAAGAATTAAAATCAAGAATGAGGGTTTAACAATGGAAAACAAGAAAAAAGAGCATCATCATAAAGATATGCACCATGGAAAGAAAGAAAAGGGCCAGATGGCCGTGAAACAAAAAGTTGGCCATAAAGAGCAAGATCACCATTCAAAAAAAAAGTGATTTAGCTCCGTAATATTTTTTAGATATCCAATTTCTCCAGTTTAGGAAACCGCTTGAGGTTTTAACTTTTCTTGAAAATTTGTTTTTTTATATTTCCACCAGACATCTGAAATAAAACAAAACTTAACAAAACCTAACTCAACAAAACTAAACAAAACCTAACCTAACTTAACACAACCAAACTCAACATAACATATTAAATATTAAATCTATCAGTCTTCTCCCCCCACTATAAACAAAAAAAACACAACTCAACACAACTCAACACAACTCAACCCAACATAACATAACAAAACTTAGTAAAATAACTTAATTATATACTAGCTAAGGTTGATTTTAAGGCATTTAAACCAGCGGATATTTTATTAGCAGCATGCACATGTTTTCTCAATTGACTATTTGGCAGATTTGAGTAATCGGCTTTAGCAAGGCAGGATTCGATTCTTTTCATGCGTTTGATTTGGTTTTTAAAAATCCGATTTGATATTTCTGCCTGTTCATATGCTTCGTAGATGTGGATGCCCCACTCGCGGATGGAACATAGGTAGCCCTCTTCATCAAGATGTTGTTTTAAAGCAAGCAATGGGCCTATGTAGGCCATATTTTCAGTCGATCTGACCCCTAGCAACTGCTCGAATACATGTTTTGGGATTGTGTTTCCGTATTCCAGAAAACCATGGTGTTCTAGATAATCAAACTCTCTTTCTTGTTTTGTCATAAAATCCTTTTAAAAAAGTAACTCAATAAAACTTAACTTAACATAACTCAACAGATCACAACTTAACTAAACTAAACATAACAAAACTAAAGTTCTTTCATTTCATTAAGTTTGAATCTTCCAAAAATGCCTGTCGCCAGTTGAGGGCGGAGTTCACCAAAGCCATATTCAAACCCGGCTCTTTCGAGTATTCGCTTAAATTCTAACTCCGAGAGTATTTCTGTGTTAAGTAAAACCTCGAATTTGACCTCCCATTGAGGCAAGATAGCCCGGGTACGCATGGTTTTTGACCTTTGCACGTTTACGGCTTCGGTAAAAACGTAAGTTTGTTCATTTTTTTTATTTTTGACATTCCACATTTTAACTGGCGTCATGCCTTCGTAGCCAATTAATGGGGTACCTGGAAGGCAGTCAACGATAAGAGCTTTCATTTGCCGGCCTTTTTTTTCTTTCCTGGCAGATGCTCTTAAACAGCCGATAATCATCTTGGATGATAGGTATAAGCCGATCTCTTCGTCGTAGTAAAGTGACGCTTCCCATTGCAATTTAGCTATTGCAATATGGTGTTCATCTTGCTTATTTTTTAGACTCGTAATTTCTTTCAGCTTTTTTGTGGTTGGATGCAGCGGGTTAGCCAAAACATCGCAGTTCGTCACGAAAGGCGAAATAGACTTTAAATGGATAAAATATCTCTTAAGTGTTTGCACATAACTCCTTTGAGTTGATATATCGGGATTATGATAATTAATCCAAAATCATTCAAATGAAAAATGTTATTGATAAAAAAAAAATATCTTGACACAATTTTGATTACGCAAGCACAAGCGTTATGTGCGGCGCAATCATGCGTTAAATGATGTCGCGTAATTGAGTGTTCGCAAGCTCCGGCATGATCGAAAACGGCGTAAGGAAGTTCGCCAACTGCTCATCATGTCATAGTTATCACAAAAACCATGGATGGTTTTATGTCGATTACGACTACGGGCAATTTGGGACCTCTCATCCTCCAGAGCTTAGCTCCGGCGATGTTATATGTTCCAACGCCAACCATGAATAACATTATCATTTGCGATAAGGTTTCAATGCCTGCTAATGGCGGTACTACTTGCCGTTTCATGCGGCCTAGAGCATTGACACCTCCAACAGTACAATTGGGTAATAGTGGTATTGATCCACCTGCTCAAGTGCCTCAGCGTGACATCATTGATGCGCAAATGGCATTCTTCGGTACTGGATGTATAATTAACGAACAAGTGATTTTACAGGATCAAGAGGGTTTTGAATATGCCCTCTTAGCTGTGGCGTAAATGGTATTGGCATGGGTATCCGAAAGGTTAGCCGTTGCTATGCGCCAAGCCGAGGATTAAGATTAAGTCCTCGATAAATCTAACCTGATTGACTTGGAAATCCTGGCAGTAAATACTACCAGGACAACAAGGGCCAAGGGTTTAATTAGGAGAAAAATGTTCGAATTTAAGAAAACGTTTAGCATTAAGATTAGACATCTCAATTCTAATATCTTCTCTAAGAGCGATTATTTCGGGATCAAGAGTAGTATGTGCACCATATCCTTTTTGAAGTTCAAAAGTTTTTCGAAATTGAATCATCAATTCAGCCTGTCTTTTCTTAACAACAAGAAAAGGCAAAAGTTGAGTGCAGATGTCAACCAATCGAGGACCTTGAATAACCCATTCATAAATCCATCCTTCATGAGTAGAATTTTTCTTAAAAATAGATCGACGATGCTTTTTAGATTTGTTGAGATCACCAAAATTTTTCTCAATCCATTCGAAAAGTTCTTCTCTTGTATTGGAAATAGTAAGTACGCCTCTGAAGCATGGATTTTGATATCGGTTATACTTAGCAGGATTAATACGAAAAATACAAATCGATCCTTTTCCGTCGACTATTCCAGCAAGATATGCGAGCATGGAAGGATTATAAATAATCTTTTCATAAGGTATTTCAGGCATCTGTCATCTCCTTGTTTATGTGTGTAGATGTAATTATATTGTCGCATAAAACTGATTAAATGTCTAGGCTGAACGACTTAGCGGTTAGACTTCAGTAATGAAGATGCGAAAGTCTGAACACTATGGTAACATAGTGAGGATGATCCGAAGAGGTTATCCCGCCTATAATATATTGTAGGTCACAAAAGTAACAGATTGTTAATCCTGCGCGATTACATGATTTCAGCAGCTTCCGAGATAAATGCCGGGGGTGGCTCGAATGGTGATAATCCAACTAACTACGCTGCTAGCGATTTTTCGCTGTTGGCGACTACGCTTGATACCAACAATGCCTACAAATTTATGTCAGGTATCGAAGGTATGGATCGCTTTGGCACCGGACCTGTACGTTCTGCTTTTTTTATGCTGACGTCAACTGAGTTGCAAAGCGATTTTGACAATCTTCAAGGCGCTACTACGGGTAATTTCCTCAACCAATGGAATTATCCAACAAATGCTTCTGCATTGCCATCTGAGTATGGTGCTGTATTTAACATCCGTATTCTGACAAGTTCAGAATCGGCCGTTGCTCGGGGTATATCACCTAAAGGCAATGACGTTTATTACAGTCCAGTAGTCGGGAAACAGGCAGTCACTCATATAAATCAGGACGGTTATAGTATGAATCTGATTTACCGCGATCCTTATTACTCTGGAATGCTGGCTCAGAATGCCACACTAGCTGTGAAATTTGCGCAGGCGCAAGCCATCACGCAGGACACAGCTATCAGAATATCTGTCGCGACACGCTTAACAAATTTGGGGGTGTAACATGACAGAATATTCCAGAATGGCAAAGGGTAGTTTCTCTGCTACAGGAACAACAGCAGCTGTTATTCTCCCATTTACACCAGATGCTGTGGACCTATGGAATTATACTACCATTAAAACTAAAGCAAATAGCACTGTAGCTAGAGCTTGGTGGGATAATAAATTGTTAGATGGTTCTAACAACCCCACAATGATCGAAGGTTATAATAGTTCTGGCGTTACTATTTTTGACCAAATTCCTAATACATCTGCCGCACTTGGAATTAATACATTCCAGGGAGGATTGTCTCAGCAATTTGGTCCTACGTTTACCATAACAGGTATAACGGCGGCTAATCCTGCTGTGGTTACCACGAGCGCATCTCATGGTTATCAAGTGGGTGATACTATAATCATGCAGGGGATCGCACTGGCCACTACAAATAATATGCAGCTCCTGAATGGGGTTCCGTTTACAATTAGTGCTGTGGGTTCTGCCACTACATTTTCAATTCAATGGGATGCAAGCGGAGGCCAATATGCAAATAGTGGTTTCACTTCTGCGTCGCTGGTTAGAAAGGTTTTATATCCCTTTTTGTATGTGCCTGAAGATAATTTCGTCAGTGCTATTACAAGAGGAGCAACGACCACAATTGTGACAACGATGTACCACAACTTTTTAGTTGGTCAGGAAGTTGCGTTTAGGATTCCAACACTTTGGGGGACTACGCAATTGAATTCATTACCGAATCTTGTAATACCTGGATCTCCGATCTATGGTTACGTGATTTCGGTAACGGATAATTGGACATTTGTTGTTAACATTAATTCTTCGGCTTACACTGCGTTTACCAATAACTTTATTATGACTAACGCAACATTGCCAGGTTTGACGTATCCGCAAGTTTTATCCGTTGGAGATGTTAATACTGGAGGCGAACCCATTGGTATCATTAATAATACCACTTTATACCCGCCGCCAATATTTCCGACCTCTACAAATCGTGTTGGGACTATTAATGGACCAGCGATTAGGGGTGCATTTGTAAATAATACATCGCAAGGGTTTACAATTGGAGCAGGTGCTCCGGCTGTTATTACTGCTGCGACGTTGATTGCAAACACTAATATTATCTATTGGCGTGCATATCTGCATGACTTTGGTAATCCATAATATCTAGGGGGCGTTTGCCCCCTTTGTTTATCCTTAGGACGCATGAAAACCAAGTCCTCTAGGACTTGGATGAAATGCGCCTCATTGTTATGATGTCTCATGTAGTTGGCAGAACTTCCTGAGACAAGTTCCTCTAATCAAAACTGTCAAAGTTTTTGAGACCCCTGGGCAGAGTGGTCTGGGAGTAATCCCTAGAAGCCTTCGCCTTTAGGCGAGGGAGCTGTCACACCTAAAATCGAGTATAGCTTATGTCAACACCAGCGATACAAGGACCAGTTCCGCCGTATAGCAATGTTAATATTGCCCCGCAGAATTATCAGCCGAATGCTTTTTTTATATCGGCAATTGCATTAGGTATAACGACAATCGTAACGACAACGGTTAACAATAATTATGTGATCGGGCAGCAAGCTAGATTGATAATTCCGCCTGCCAGCGGGTGCAGGCAGCTTAATGGACAGCAAGGGGTGGTATTATCCCTGCCAGCACCGAACCAAATCGAATTAATAATCAATTCATCGCAAAATGTCGATCCATTTGTGACCTCGGTAGATCCACAACAACCCCAGATTTTAGCCATAGGCGATATCAATAATGGCCAGACAAATGTCAATGGTCCGAATGTGATTACATACGTGTCAGGGGCATTCATAAATATATCATGACAAAAGAGAGATTTCTTGGTAAATTCAAATTAAAAATTAGCATGGAGGCTATTTATGGCAGGGAAGCCATCTGTAAGTTCCGAAGGTCAAAAAGAACTCGATAGAGCTGAGAAGCAACTTGAAAAGTTCGAAAATGATATTAAAGCAGCAGTAGATGATAGAAGCAAGACTGCTGAATCGCCTGATCACCAAATTTCGCAAAAACAGATTGAGAAATCATCTGATATCTATATTAAACCCAGTAAAGTGATTTTTTCCCGGGAAAAGTTTGATGAAACCTACCGTGAATCATATAACGAGGCGAAAAAATATGTGCATTATATTGTTACTCATGAGGAGTGCAAAGGCGATAGAATCGAAATGTGGACCAAGCCTTTTCCTGGTGTTGCAGCGGAGTTTTGGATAATCCCATCAGGCAAACCGGTTTGGATTCCAAAATATGTTGCGGATAAACTTGAAAATGGATGCGGGTATCATCGTCTCAAAACACAGGATAGGTCGACAGAATTAGATTCGAGCGGCAACCAATATTACGGGACGCTCGTCGTCGACGAATACACTCACAGGATATCTGCGAGGCCGGTTTCTAACCGCCGTCAGTTTTCATTGAGATAATGTAAAGCCGCTTTACAAGCAAGGATGCTTGAATGGATCTGTTATCAGATATAATAACTTATGTGCGAAGGATCATTAAGACTCCTTCCAATTTAGTTTTGACGGACAGTCTTATTGTTGATTACATCAATCGATTTTGGATTATGGATGTGGATGCCCGCATCCAATTGTTTGATCTAAAGACAAAATATCAGTTTCAGACATCTCCAGGATATGATCAATATAACATGCCGTTGTATGGACTACAACAATCATCAGGATCTAATCCGTTACAGCCTACAATAAGTTATTATCCCGTTTATCAAGGTTTTTTAGATCCAGTCTATGTAAATGGCATTCAGATACCCTTTCAGACAGATAAGACGACATTTTTTAATATCTGGCCGAATATTGTTCAACAAATGAACGTTGTCACAACAGCAAACGGGCAAGCAACTTATTCATTTACATTTCCAATCGCTCCTAATAATAGCAATCCGATTACGTCCCCTTTTCAGTATATCTTAAGAGGCCATGTCGACACCCAGGGAATTATTGCATTAGCCAATACAGCCGGATACGGGATTTTAGCCGATCCGCCGATTGTGACAAATGCGCAAGCCTTTTTCACTATAACCGGAGCACCGACAGCCAATGTTTTTCCTGCTGTTTACATTACTACCAATCTAGCAGATGGGACGAGTGTAGTTGTGACGGATAGCGGCCAATTTTTGGCTGGCAATCAAAACCTTGGTCTTTTGATGCAAACTAATGCAAACCTTCCGCTAGGCAATAATGTCCTTCCCGGCGGTTATAGCACGACATCGAATACAATAAATTACTTCACCGGCCAGGTAAATGTGACGTTTCCCCAAAACATTCCGGCAGGAGTTAATATCAATGCGCAGTGTTTTTTATTTCAGTGCGGCTTACCTAGAGGCCTGCTTTTTTGGAATAACACTATTATTTTGCGAAGTCCTCCAGATCAACAGTATCTTGTCGAGCTGGATGCTTACTTATCTCCCGCGGGATTTTTAGCTAGCAACCAGGCCATACAGTTTGCGTATATGTGCGAGTATATCGCTCGCGGAGCATCGAGGAAAATTCTCTCCGATACGGGGGACATGGAACAGTTTGGTTTTTACGAGCCTTTATTCAAAGAGCAGGAATTGCTCGTCTGGAAGCGCTCGCAAAGGCAGTTTACAGCGTCAAGGACTCAAACAATCTATTCCCAGGGTATAAATCAAGGGCAATCCGGATTTAATAACTTGGGCGGTTCAACTTTGTAAAGGTATGGATAATTTATGAGCGGTCCGTTCAATTTTATAACTGGCATCCCAGCAGTTAATAATAATCCGTCATCAGATCAACCTGACATGCAGACTAATTTTAATTCGATTAATAATTGGGTTAATGTCGATCATATCGGATTTAATACTTCACCGACAGGCGGATATCATAATGTCGTTCATATTACTCAAGCGCCTGGAAATGCAGATCCTCCATTAATCAGCACAGCGGGCCAGCTGTATACAAAAACAATTGCCGGAAATATACAACTTTTCTACGAATCGACCTCCGGAGTAGTTTCTCGATTGAGTCCGACAGGGCCGAATTATTCTAATAATATTAATGGATTTACCTATTTATTAGGGGGACTTCTTTTACAATGGGGACAAATACCAAGTCCTTGGCCTAATGCATCTTTGCCAGGTACAGTCACTTTTCCGATTGCTTATTCAGCTGCTCCTTATTTTGTGTTATTTAATATTGTTAGTAATTCTTTTTCAAGAACAGTAGGATTCCCAGCTAGTACACCTCCTTTAGCAACGGAATTTGAATATAATCTTAATTCTCAAAGTAACATTGCTGGAGGAATTATATACTGGGTAGCGTTAGGTAGCACATAATGCCAAAGATAGTTGTAGGGCCGATAGATAAGGGCTTGAGAACAGACCGCCTGCCATTTAACGTAGACAACGACTCATTTCCGACTTTGGTGAATGCT
>Ga0209772_10000290_pt1 | contig 12687 bp, 12 predicted proteins | sample BogFormECP03_OM1_FD_188235 | JGI IMG/M metagenome (GOLD analysis project Ga0209772, IMG submission 188235) | Bog forest soil microbial communities from Calvert Island, British Columbia, Canada - ECP03_OM1 (SPAdes) (version 2) | ecosystem: Environmental > Aquatic > Freshwater > Wetlands > Bog ... | reverse complement strand
CGCTGCGTCCTCGAGATTCCATTTGTTTTCGGCTGCGGCCAAAGCTACATCTTCGCGCGCGCAGACATATTCAAATTTGCGTGCGGCCGCCAGATTCGCGACAAATCGTTCGTCGGCATCCGATTCCGCCCCGCGAAGCGAGTGGTCGAAATGAACGACGAGCAAATCGGCTTGCTGTACGCCGACGGCGTCCTCAAAAAAGATCCGGAATTATCACAGCCCTGACCCTCCACATCCGGACCTTCGCTTCCCTGACGTGAAGCGCTGCTCCCTCCACCTCTGGTTGCCCTTCCCACAGGGAAGGGCAAATCTGCTGCCGATCGATCCGAGTCCTTGAGCAAAAATCAAACTGCCTGCGTCCCATCTCCGAACGTACCCGGTCGCCTGAACACATGCGCGGCCGCGCTCTTCGGACTTGACTTTTTCGCGGGACCGCTACTATGTTTTGAGTAAATCTCAAACGAGTTACATTACACCAAAGGAGGAAGCACTATGGCCGAATACGATCTCATCATTCGCGGTGGAACCGTGGTGGATGGCACCCGCCTGCCCCGTTTTCTCGCCGACGTGGGTATCAAGGACGGAAGGGTTCGCAAAATCGGTCGCATTCGCAACGCGACCGCGGGACGTACGCTGGACGCAACCGGTTGTGTGGTCGCGCCGGGTTTCGTCGACCTGCACACGCACTACGACGCGCAGATCCACTGGGATCCATACTGCACCATTTCCGGATGGCATGGCGTCACCTCGCTGGTGCTCGGCAACTGTGGCTTCGGCTTTGCCCCGGTTAAGGCGGCGGACCGCGACCGCTCGATGATGATGATGACCCGCACCGAGCAGATTCCTTACGAGTCGATGAAGGAAGGAATGAAGTGGCGCTGGGAGACCTTCCCGGAGTGGCTCGAAAACCTCGAGCGCCTGCCCAAGGGCGTGAACATCGTGAGCTACGTTCCGGTCTCGCCGCTGATGGTTTACGTGATGGGAATCGAAGCGGCCAAGAGCCGGCCGGCAACTCCGGCCGAACGCAAGGAGATGCAGCGTCTGCTGAATGAGGCGATGGACGCGGGCGCCTGCGGCTTCTCGATCCAGCGGCTGGGCGCGAACTCACTGCAAGCGGACTTCGATGGCACTCCGATGCCGACCGATTGTATGGCCGACGAAGACGTGTTGGCGCTCGCCCAAGTACTGCACGATCGCGACGAGGGCTTTATCCAGATCACACAGGCCCAGGGCGGAGATCCAATACACGAGGGTGCTGATATCAGGAGCCGCGACCGCCTCTTCCTGGAGAAGCTCGCCGAAGTGGCGCAGCGCCCGATCCTGCACAATGCCATCGCGGTGCTCGACGACGTCCCCAACTTCCACACCAGCGAACTGGAATGGGTTCACGCGTGCAATGAGCGCGGGCTGCGAATCTACGGACAGGGCGCGAACGTGCGGACCTGGTTCTCGTTCAGCCTCGAACATTGGAACCTGTACGATTCCAGTCCGGCTTGGAACCACGCCACGCAGGGCAATCGGGAAGACAAGCTACAGAAGCTGTCAGACCCCGCTGTCCGCGAGCAGATGCGCGCTGAGTACAAGATGCTGCTATCGATCGGAAGCGGATCGATACCCGAGAATCTGACCGTCGCTACGACGCCGGGACATCCCGAGCTCGAAAAATATGTCGGCCGCAAGATAAGCTATATCGCCAAGGAAGAAGGCAAGCATCCCAACGATGCGATGCTCGATCTCGCGGTAGCCGGTGACCTTAAGGTCGTGTTTCGAACCGGCGCTGCAACCAGTTACGACGCCGAGAAGGTCGGCCCACTGATGAGCGACCCATATATGATAGCCGGGGTTTCGGACGGCGGCGCCCACACCAAATTTTTCACCGGCGGCTCCTATACCACCGACTTCCTGACCTGGCTCGTGCGCGACACCGGCAAGGTGTCGCTCGAAGAAGCTCATTATCATCTGAGCTATCTGCCGGCGCAGGCAGCAGGTTTTGTCGATCGCGGCTTCCTGCGCGAAGGCGCGCCGGCCGACATCGTGGTCTATGATCTGAAAACCCTCAAGCGCACGCCCGAATGGGAGTTCGAGACCGTCCACGATTTCCCGGCCAACGAGTGGCGGCGCATCCAGCGCTCCGAAGGCTACCGCTGGACTATCGTCAATGGTGAAATCACTTTCGAGGACGGCAAGTGCACTGGCGCGATGCCGGGCCAATTGCTGCGCAACGGGAAGATCGGCGTGGAGTCCTTTACGGCTGCAGCCAGATAAGACGTCAATCATTCATCAATGTTCACAGGGCTGCTCCGGGCGAAATGCTCGGAGCAGCTCTCTCGCACTCGAACCAGGTCCGAAACTGCCGCGAAGGGGTAATGGATGCGAATCGGAAACTTCAACCTGATGTCCTATCGGCATCTGCCGAGCGACTTTTCGAAAACCAATGAATCGGTGTGGGTAAATTTCGATACCAAATTGCTCGACCCGGTTCTGCTATGCCAGGACTTCAGCGATACGCTGGACGAACATGAGTACGCTGCCAGTGTGGGTTTCGACATGCTCGGCATGAACGAGCATCACGGCAATGGTTATGGGCTTATGCCGTCTCCAAATCTGATGGCGGCTGCGCTGGCACGACGCACTCGCGACGCGATGCTGCTGGTGCTCGGCAACTCGCTCGCACTCTACAATCCTCCGCAAAGGGTAGCCGAAGAATTTGCGATGCTGGATTGTATCAGCGGGGGGCGAGTGATTGCGGGCTTCCCGGTCGGCACACCCATGGACACCTGTTATGTGTACGGCACCAATTCGAGCGAACTGCGCGACCGCTACTATGAGGCTCACGACCTTATCATCGCGGCATGGAAGAACAAGGAGCCCTTCTCCTTCAAAGGGCGTTTCAACCAGCAGCGCTACGTGAATATCACGCCGCGGCCGGTCCAGGATCCCCATCCACCTATATGGATACCGGCGGGCGGCTCGGTCGAGACCTGGCGCTTCTGCGCGCTGCATGACTACGTCTATTGCTATCTCACCTACTTCGGATATCTCTCGGGCGAGAAAATTATCAAAGGCTACTGGGACGAGATGAAGGACGCCGGTAAGCCTCCCAATCCATTCCAGGCTGGAATCGTCCAGTTTGTTGGCGTGGCGGATAGCTTCGACGAAGCTCTCAAACTGTACTCTGAACCGGCGACTTACTTCTTCAATAACATCCTACACGTTAATCCGCGCTGGACTGTTGCACCGGGCTATATCACTGAAGCTACGGCCAGGGCGGGAATTGCCTCGCAAGTGCAGGCGGCTGCGAACCGGTCGGTAGCGAGCCAAGCCCAGGCCGATACGCGCCACCTCGAGTTTCGCGAGATGGTCGAGAAGGGTTTCGTGATTATCGGCGAACCTGACCAGGTGGCGGAGAAGCTTCGCCACGTAGCCACCTCACAAAACGTCGGAAATATTCTGGCGATGGCGCAATTCGGGAACATGAATAGCGAACTTGCCCGTTACAACATGAAAAGAATCGCGCAGGAAGTGAAACCCCAAATTCAGGACATCTTCGAAAAAGAATGGGAACATCCCAATTGGCCCAAGCCGGTAAACTTCGCACCCCGCCGAGCCGATCCCCGATGAACCCAATCACCGAAACAATTGTCGAGGTAGCCGGTGGTCCATGCCGGGTCTGGGAGAAGGGTCATGGCGAGCCGCTGGGCGTTCTTTTCGGCCTGGGCGGATGCCCGCGCTGGTCGCCGTTCCTGGAGCTCCTCGCAGAACGGCGAAAGGTGATCGTACCATCTCTGCCGGGCTTCCAGGGATCCGGAACTCAATATCGAACCCTCGACGGTCATCTTGACTGGATAACTGCCACGCTGGATCTGTTGGAGGCCGCGGAACTGACTGGCGCGGACATCGTAGGCAGCTCGGTTGCGGGAATGCTCTGCGCCGAAGTCGCGGCGCTGGTGCCGGCGTCCGTACGCCGGCTGGTCTTGTGCGACTCGTATGGGATTTTCGACGTACAAGATCCAGGTGGCGACGTCTTCGCGCTGATGCCGGACGATTCCGTCGCGCTCCAGACGAACGACCTCGACAAATACAAGGAGCTGTTTGACGCCCGCGATGAGGACGACCAGGTCGAGTGGAAAATCTCACTCTTCCGCGCCAACGAAGCTGCGGCGCGAATTATCTGGCCGTTCGGCGATCGGGGTCTGGAGAAGCGGCTGCACCGGGTTCGGGTTCCTACTCTGCTGCTTTGGGGCGCGAACGATCGCGTCGTACCACCTTCGTACATGAAGCGGTTTGCGGCTCACATCGCGGGTCCGGTGAAGACGAAGGTCATCGCCAACGCGGGTCATTTGTCCTGGCTGGATCAGCCCAAGCGGAGCGCTGACGCAATTCTCAATTTTTTGTCTTCAGAGTGAATCCCGATCAAACGAGCGAATCCTTCGCACTGAGAGGAGGAGGCAATGAATATAAAACAGATGGCGATTGGAATTGTCTGGCTTGGATTCGCGATTTTTACCGTGGTGGTTTTTCTTCACGATGGAAAAGCAGCTTTTGCGTTGCCCTTCGACAGCCTTACCAACACCGCCGGCATGATCGATCTCCTCGTAGAGCTGACGCTGGTGAGCATCTGGATGTACTTCGATGCACGCAAGCGCGGAACGACGGCGATTCCGTTCATCGCGATCGCCGTCGTGTTTGGCAGCCTCGGTCCGCTCGCCTACCTGTTCTTTCGATTCGGCGATCCCCGTGCGGAGCCGATCTTCAGGCTCAGCCGCGCTGAGGCGTGAAGTCCCGAGCGTGCCCTCGACAAAGCCTGGTGCTGGCAGATACCTTTCGGTCTGCCTGCAATAGGATTTAGTCTGGTCGCATCAGAGGTAATCCGGTGAAAGCGCTTGTTATCGGTGGGACTGGACCCACGGGGCACTTAATCGTCAACGGATTGATTCGGCGTGGGTACCATGTCGCGATGCTTCATACTGGGAAGCACGAAGTGGATGAGATACCTCCCGAAGTCGAACACATTCACACTGACCCGTTCTCCGAAGACGCGCTGAAGCAGGCGCTCGGCAACCGCACTTTTGATTTGACGCTCGCCGCCTACGGACGTCTGCGCCGGATTGCGAACGTGATGGTCGGCCGGACCGGTCGCTTCATCTCGATAGGCGGCGCGCCGGCATATCGCGGCTACATGAATCCGAACGTGTTGCAGCCTCGCGGAATGCCGATGCCGGCGAGTGAAGATGCGGCGCTGGTGCCGATCGAGGCCGAAGATGCGAAGGGTTGGCGCGTCGCGCAAACCGAGCAGGCGGTTTTCGATGTTCATCCGACCGCAACGCACTTTCGTTATCCGTATCTCTACGGTCCCTATCAGATAGGGCCGCGCGAATGGTGCGTAGTGCGGCGAATCCTCGATGGCCGCCGCAGCATCATCGTGCCGGAGGATGGCCTTTCGCTTAATCATAGTGGCTATGTCGATAACGTCGCGCACGCGGTGCTGCTTGCTATCGACCAGCCGGAAGCGTCGTCGGGGCAGATCTACAACTGGGGCGATTCGCGGCTGCTCACCATCCGCCAGATTATCGAAACGATCTGCGAGTCGCTTTCTTACGAATTGGAAATAGTCTCAATGCCTGCGCGCTTCGCCGTTTCCGCGCGTCCGATGCTCGCACAGCCGTGGATGAACCATCGTGTTCTCGATCTCAGCAAGCTCAAGTCGCAACTGGGCTATACCGATCTCGTCTCACCGGAACTCGGACGCGCGATCACCGCTCGATGGCTTAAGCGGCATCCGCTTCCGGCGGGTGGTACGGACGAAAAGATCCTTCAGGATCCGTTCGACTATGAGGCTGAAGACCAAATTATCGCGGCATGGAAGTCGCTCTGCCAAAAAATGCCCGATGTGAAATTTGCGCGGGAGCCGGGTTACACCGCTACTTACAGTGGACCCGGCGGAAAGCCACGATCAGAAAAATGGTCTTGAATCTGATCCAGCGGGCTAGATCCGCGCTTGCAAAAAATCTATCAGCGCGCGATTCGTCGAAGCCGGGTCTTCCTCGAGAAAGAAATGGCCGGCGTTAACCGATCGCGCCCGCAAGTCCGGAAAATAACGCGAGAATTGATCCAGAAAAGGATTCCCCTTCGGTACCACGTCGCTGGATGCCGACGCGCCCGTCACGACACTCGTGGCGCGCGCGTACATCCATAGCACTGGCGGACTGAATCGCTTGTGCCGGTCTTCCGGACCGAAATCCATGAAATTAGAGAAGAGAGGATGCTTGTCGTAACCGCCAGGATGTAGCCACATCTCGGCAATCTTCCGCGGACCCAGATACTCAAAGCGCTCGCCATGAGCGGCGCTGGAGTCTTCGTGCACAGTATGAAAGGGCAACGCGTCGCGATAGTACGATATCGCATGCGCATGCGAAGCCGGATCGGCGAACGCCCGCGCGTAATGCTCGACGTCGTCGGCGCTCGCCCACGATCGAATCGGAGCGGGCATGTAGTCCCACGGCGACTCGGGGCGGCTCGGCATCCTTGTGGCGCTCTTGCCCGTGATCACAGTCTCAATAAATGAGCGATGATATTTTTTGAAGAACTCTTCCGGATAAGGCTCCGCCTTGAACCAATATCCGTGCTGCGCGAGCGGCGGCCATACCGTGCACAGCGTATCGAGGAGCGCCAGCCGAGTCACTCGATGTGGCCAATCGATAGCCACCTTGAACGCGATGATGCCGCCCCAATCGTGGCCCACTACGGCTGAGCGTTCGATTCCGAGCGCGTCCATGAAATTGATCACGTCCCGCGCGAGCATCTGACGCGTTACTCGCGCTCCAGGCTTATCGGTCTGTCCGAACCCGCGCATATCGGGAGCGAACACCGCGTAATGCTCGGAAAGCGCGGCGAGCTGATGCCTCCAGCTATACGAGGTCTCGGGAAATCCGTGAAGCAGGACGACGGGTTCGCCGGTTCCGCGCTGCAGGTAATGCATGCGGATATCCGCAGTCTCGATGAGCTGTCCGGATGCCATTAGGTCAGTTCCCGAGATCCGAGTTCCCTAAGTATCCGTCTCTAGCTATGCGGCCTGGATCGACTGCGGCTGAGCCTTGGCGCTTCTGGCAAGCCGGCCTGGGCGCTCGCCCGTGTCCTTGCCGTCGCGCCTGGTAGCGACTCCGTTGACGAACGTGAAGTCATACCCCTCGGCGTCCTGCAGATAACGCGCTCCGCCCGCCGGCAGATCGTTCACCATATGAGGCGGTGAGATGCGCAAGCGGTCGAAATCTATGACGTTCAAGTCCGCGCGTTTGCCCACTTCGAGCGTGCCACGGTCATGTAAGCCATATAGTCTGGCGGTATCGTTCGACTGCTTCTTCACCAGCATCTCAATGGGAAATTTCGGTCCTCGCCGCCGGTCCCGAGCCCAGTGCGTCAACAGGTACGTGCAAATCGATGCGTCGCAGATAAGCCGCGCGTGCGCTCCGCCATCCGCAAGTCCGGGAACGGCGTTGGGGTTTCGCAGCATCCGCTCGATTCCGCTGTGGTCGTTGCTGGCAAAGTTGGCGGCCAATCCAATCAGAACTGTTTTGCCATCTCCTTCGGCCAGCAAATCGTACATGTAAGCCAGGGCGTCCATGCCGCGCGCTCCCGCCTGCGCTTTGATCGAGTTGCTCTGCTCCGGCTCGTAGTCCAGCGGCATAGTTAGCGGATAGATGTAGGACACCATCTCTTGCAGGATTTTGGGGAACATGTCGCTTACTGAGGACGACGCGGGCACGTCCGGCTCGCTCAAAATGGCGGCGCGGACTTCGGGCTTGCGCATCTCGGCAGCACGTTCGGCCAACGGCAGACGCGCGATCTTCTTGTAAGTCGGACGCGCCTGGTACGCATGATAGCTTTGTAGGGAGGTCAACACTCCCCCCGGACGACCGTTGAATTGCCCGTGAATTGCTATTCCGGCCGCGACCGCTTCGTCCTGCATTTTCATGAGTTCGAGGTATGCGGTCGGCTGGCTATGTACCTGGATTAGCGTAAACGTCACCGGCCGGCCCGATTCGACCGCAAACCGGCGCATCCATTGCATCTCCTGCTGTGGCGTAAAACGATCGGGTTCGACGCCCGTAATATTTCCTATCGTGCCGGACGGGATTACCTCGAAAATTCCTCTTCCTGCCTTGCGCATCTCGCGGGCTATGGCGAGCAGCTCTTCCTCGGGCGCAAGCGTGCCTGGGACCGGCCGACCATCGACTGCCTGGTGTCCGTTTATGCGCGAGGACGAAAACCCGATTGCGCCCGCCTCGAGCGCTTCGCGGACCAATCGCGCCATCGTCGCAACTTCTTCCGATGTTCCAGGCTCGTTGTTCGCCCCGCGCTCGCCCATCACGTAACCGCGCAGCGCGCCATGAGGCACTTGCGCCGCGACATCGATAGCCAGCTTTCGTTTCGCGAGAACATTCAAGTACTCGGGGAAGCTTTCCCATCCCCACGTCATGCCTTCAGTGAGCGCGGAGCCGGGAATATCCTCGACGCCCTCCATCAACTCTATGAGCCACTTTTCGCTACCGGGACGAACGGGAGCGAATCCAACTCCGCAATTGCCCATTACCACCGTCGTTACGCCGTGATCGGAGGAGGGTTTCATCTCGGTGTCCCAAGTCGCCTGACCGTCGTAATGCGTATGAATATCCACAAAGCCGGGAGCGACCAGCCTGCCGTCCGCGTTAATCGTTTCGCGCGCTGTCCCTGCCGCCGACTTGCCGATGGCCGCGATACGGCCGGCGCTGATAGCAACGTCGCCGTCCAATGGCTTGGCACCGGTTCCGTCCACGATGTGCGCGTTGCGGATAAGAAGGTCGTACATATTTTCCTCCTGGCTTTTCCGAACCGGCGGGGCGCTCGGTTATGGTCGTGTTCCCGTTAACAGCCGGTAGAGTTTGAGTTTTACTCAAACCAATAATCGTCCGAACGATGGTGAAAAGTCAAGGGTTCGCGCGGACCGTGCACTATATTTTCAGGATCTCGCGCGCTTCGTCGGGTGCAGCTACCTGATGGCCCATCGCGCGGATCGTGGCCGAAGCGCGCTCGGCAACCTGCGGATTGGTGAGCATGCCCTGCTCGGCGTAGTGATGGTCCTCGAGTCCTATGCGCACATGGCCACCCATGCTCACTATCAGCGGAATGTTGGGAAGGTTATCGCCGCCGAGTGTCGCGGCGAACCAGTTGATACGCACACCTTTGAACATCTCGAGGTAGGCTTCGAGACTTTTTATGTTCAGTGGCAATCCGAAGGGCAGTTCCGGGCCGCCGAAATAAAACTTGATCAGCAGAGGCTCAGTCAGCAGGCCCTGCTCGAGGAAGAGCAGCGTCGCGCGCGCATAAGAGGGATCGAACATCTGCACGGTCGGGCGCATCCCCAGTTCCTGGACTTTTTCGAGCTGACGGCGGGCAAGCTCGAAGGGCACGCGATAAACCGAACCTTCGTTGCGAATACGTTTGGTGGCGGGATCATAGCTGATGAGATTCACTGAGCCGGGATCGCAGTAAAGCAAGTCGGGGTTATCGGGATCGCCCTTGCGCATCGCCATGAAATCCGCGCCGGGCCACATCATCACTTTGGATTTGGCGCGCGCGCGGCGATAAGTGTCGGTGTATGACTCGCCGTGTTCGTACACGAACTTCCCCGTCTCAGGATCGCGGCCATGGAAATGGACGATGGCCGCTCCTGCCTCGCAGGTAGCGATCGCGTCGTCGGCTATCTCCTGCGAGCTATACGCGATGTTGGGATTGAGAGTCTTTTTGGCGACTGCGCCGTTGATCGCGGCTTCGATGATAACCTTGCGCATGGCATACTCCTGCCGGCTGGTCGCATCCTCGCGGCTTATCGTTCGAGGATCGTCATGAAGCAGACCGCGCCGGCGCCGATCATCTGGATCGCCCCGAGCTTCGCATTTGGGACCTGTCGCGCGCCAGCCTCGCCGCGAAGCTGGAGCACGGTTTCCCAGGTTTGCGCGAGTCCGGTGGGGCCGAGCGGATGCCCGCGCGAGATCAAACCGCCGTCGGTGTTGACGGGAATCCTGCCGCCGGGACCGACATCGCCGTCCATCACGAGCTTATCGGCCTCGCCAGGTTTGCATAGGCCTAGCGCCTCGTAATATTCGAGTTCCTCGTTCGCGGTCGCATCATGCAACTGCACGAGGTCGAAATCCTCGGGTCCGCATCCCGCTTTCTCGTAGGCCTCCTTTGCGGTGAGCTGCGTCAGCAGGTCCATCGTCCATGGACCGTCGGCCCACACTTCACCTTTCATCACCGAGGTTTTGACGCGCACAAGCGGATGGCGGCCGAGGCGTTTTGCGATAGCCGGGGTCGTGACGATCGCAGCGGCGCCGCCGTCACCCGAGGGACAGCACATATATAATGTGAGCGGGTCGGCTATCATGCGTCCCGCCATGACCTCCTCGAGCGTCGCCTCCTTCTGAAACTGGGCGTATGGGTTGCGCGCGCCGAACCAATGGCTCTTGACCGCGATTCGGCCGAAGACCTCGGGCCTGGTGCCGTACTTATGCATCCGGCGCTGTGCGACCAGCGCGAAGATCGTCATAGCATTGGTCTGCGCGCCAGCTTGCATCTTCGTCATCGCGCCCTTGCTGAGCGGGGTCGTCATCTGCCGGCCGATCTGGCCGGTACCCATAGCCATCGCAATATCGCAGCGTTCTTCCGCGACCGCGTGATAGGCCTGGCGAAAGGCCGACGAGCCACTGGCCGAGGCGTTATCGACGTTGACGATAGCAACGCCGGTGAGACCTAGCTCCTGTCCTATCTGATTGCCGACGAAGCCGCCGATCCCGCATGCACCGCAATAGGCTTTCTGGATCTCGGGCCACGCGAGTCCCGCGTCGACGAGCGCAGCCTGCACGGCTTCGACGCCATGATCGATGTAAGTCTTGTCGTCGTAGCGCCCGAAGCGCGCCATGCCCACTCCTGCAACTACCACCTCACGCATTCGCCTTCTCCCTGACGCGGAAACCGTAAGTGGTTCCCGTTTGGCCGTCCGGAAATCGCAGTTCGTACGGGATCAGTTCGACTGGTGCTCCTATCCGGGGCGGATAGTTGACGTCCCCGGCAACATAGCCTTGCACGTATGCGCCGTCGGGAAACTGCGCCTGTCCGACAAGCTTGTGATTCGCGGCCGAGGTGCTCGTGCGATCAGCGGTAACTGAATAGAGAGTAGCGTTAGGACCCAGCATAGCCTGTTCGAGATCGGCCGATGAACACTTCTTGCAGGCGGTGGTGCGCGGGAAAGCATGGGTACCGCAACCGCGGCATCGCTGGCCGATGAGTCTCAACCTGCCGTCGTCAAGTGGATGTATCCAGGCCGGGACCATGAAGTTTTGGCTCATAGGTACTTCTTTTAGTTACTTTTTTGAAAAAATATTCTGGTAGGCGGGATTGCTCTTCATCGCAGCCTCGCGTGCCTCGGCCATCTCGGCCGGCGACGCCATCGTCATGATAGTTCTGCGCTCAAAGGCCAGGCCCGAGGCGAGATCCATGTCCAACGCTCGGGTGACGAGAAGCTTGGCGGTGGATAACGCGTAGCGTGCGCGCGGTATGAGCTGCTCGCGCGCGAACGTCTCCGCCCGCGCCATCAGATCTTTCTGCGGGCATATGGCAGTCACGAGCCCAATTGCCAAAGCTTCCTGCGCACCGAGATGTCTGCCAGTGAAAATGAGCTCCTTGGCCTTCGCCAGACCGACGATTCGTGGCAGCCGCTGAGTTCCGCCACCGGCAGGCAGTGCGCCAAAGAGAATCTCGGGCACACCGATCTTCGCCTCCTCAGCCATGAAGCGAAAATCGCAGGCGATAGCCAGCTCGCATCCACCACCCATCGCCGCGCCGTTGACTACCGCGATGACGGGCTTGGGAAAATCTTCGAAATGAGTGAGCGCGTCGCGTCCAAACGCCGGCATATTTTTCGCGGTCTCGGGAGTCGCCTCGCGCAGATCGGCGCCGCCGCAGAAGTGCCGCTCACCCGCCCCGGTCAGCAACACGACGCGTGTGTCGCGATCGGTTTCGAGAAAGTCCAGAACCTCGTTGAACTCCTGCATCAGTTTGCGATTGAGCGTATTGGCAGACTTGGGCCGGTTGATTGTCAAACGGGCCAATCCCTCTTTGCGCTCGAGAATCAGCGTCTCGAAGTCCGGCATGATCTTCCTCCAAGGTGGTCTCCGCGAGTTGCGGCGAGCCGGTTAGCGGCGCTCTGTCCAGTGCAGATTCAGAAGTAACTAGTGACTCGACGCGCCCGATGGATCCGAGCCGTAGCTGTGATCGCTCACAATCATTCCGTCGGAGTTGAAGGTCAGGAACACGCAAGCTTTGGTCCGTTTGTCACCCCAAATCGCGTCCGCTTCGACAGCGACCGCATCGCCCGAGGCCAACATCCTGGTGATCTCCATTCTTCGCGTACCGTCGAAAGCCAGCATCGCGTGCTCGATCGCGCGCAGCGCCTCGCGGCCGCGCATCTTGTAGCCGGTCAGCATGTTGATCACTTCGCAATCCTCGGCGTAACACTCGTCGATCATCCGGTCGACAGCGTTGTTCCAGGTCTGCTGCCAGTGTTTCACCCGTTCGATATTGCGGCGTTCGATGTCGGTCATTTGCGGCTCCTTTGCGGGAAATTTGAGAACTACTCAAGCACGTTGTGGATGT
>Ga0209772_10000287_pt1 | contig 12727 bp, 12 predicted proteins | sample BogFormECP03_OM1_FD_188235 | JGI IMG/M metagenome (GOLD analysis project Ga0209772, IMG submission 188235) | Bog forest soil microbial communities from Calvert Island, British Columbia, Canada - ECP03_OM1 (SPAdes) (version 2) | ecosystem: Environmental > Aquatic > Freshwater > Wetlands > Bog ... | reverse complement strand
GTCCGCGCCGCGCTACCGGCGATGCGTCGAAGTTATGCGCATCCTGCGGACGCTGCTCGACGGCAAATCGCTGTCGCTCGACGGCGAGTTCTACAAAATCGATCTCACTCCGCCAAACGTCGCGACGGTTTCGCGGCGATGCCCGCCGATGTATTTCGGTGGCCTCTCCGACGAAGCCCGCGAGGCCGCCGCCGAAGGATGCGACGTGTACCTGATGTGGCCCGACACGATCGACAACGTCAAGGCGATCATCGACGACCTCGGCACTCGCGCGGCCCGGCGCGGACGCAAGCTCCGATTTGGCTACCGCGTTCACGTGGTCGTACGCGAAACCGAAGCGGCGGCGCGCGCCGCAGCCGATCGTCTCTTGTCGCGCCTGGACGCTGACGCCGGCGCTCAAATCCGGCAAAGATCGCTCGACCATCAATCGACCGGCGTGCGCCGGCAGGCGGAGCTTCGCGAGAATTCGAGCGGCGATGGCTACATCGAAGACAATCTGTGGACCGGTATCGGGCGCGCGCGTTCCGGATGCGGCGCCGCAATCGTCGGCGACCCCGACCAGGTCCTGCGCAAGCTCAACGCCTACCGCGAGCTGGGCATCGAAGCCTTCATCCTGTCCGGCTACCCACACGCCACCGAATGCGACCTGTTCGCGCGCTACGTGCTGCCACACCTGGATCACGGCCCTTTAGTCCTCGACAAATAAGTTTTGCGCTCTTTTCTGATCGATGCGCACGGAGTGTGTATCGATGATTTGTGACGTGCGTAAAAAGTGTGTAATCTAGGCGCAAGGCGCAAGCCGTGAACAGTCGGGACCTGATCAAGGAGCTGAAAAAGGACGGCTGGTACGAGGTCAATCAGGTTGGAAGCCACAAACAGTTCAAACACCCCGCGAAAAAAGGGCGCGTAACTGTGCCCCATCCGAGCCGGGACATACCGGTAAGAACTCTGAAGAGCATCGAAAAACAGGCCGGCCTCAAACTCAAGTGACGGGGCCGAGACGAGTGATTCATGGAGTACATTGCATATCTTTATAAGGACCGAGATTCGGATTTCGGCGTCAGTTTTCCGGATTTTCCGGGATGCGTGACCGCCGGAAGAACGCTCGAGGAAGCGCGACGGATGGCGGTTGAAGCTTTGACGCTCCACATCGAGGGAATGGTCGAGGATGATGAGGTGGTGCCCGCGCCTTCCAATCTGGATGCTCTGGCGAACGATCCGGACATGAAGGGCGCGGTGGCGGTTCTGGTCAGCGTTGACCCCGCGCCGGAGAAAACGGTGCGGATAAATATCACGGCACGGCAAAGCCAGCTCGAAGCAATCGACCGGTTGGCGAACAAAGCGGGGCTGACGCGATCGGCGTATATGGTGCAGTCTTCACTGAACCGTTTCGGGTCTAACGTATCGAAGAAGAGGACCGGCTCGAACCGCACAGCAAGAGCCCGAGCGAAGCGAACTCGGTAAGGGCGTTTTATGCGCGGGGCTTTGCGATTCGTCGCAAGCGCGGCGGCGCTGGGAGCTGGAGACCTTTGCTGCCTGTCGCGATTTCGATGAACTTGCTCAGCTCGAGGCGCAGATCGGCGATTGCCAGACCCATGTGCTCGGGCGGGATCGGATCGAGCTTGGCTGACGCTTTGTCGTAGAGCGAGCGCGCGCCATCGAGATTCCCGCGCTGCGCGTGCAGAATCGCGACCGCGGCCTGAATCAGTCCCTGGTAAAAGAGCTTTACGTCGCCGTCGGAGCGCTTCCAGATCTCCTCCCACGCTTCATGGCATTCGAAGAACTGCCCCTCGTTGAAGAGATCGATCCCCCGTTCGAACCATTCGAGATCTGAGTGTCTCTTCACACGATTCGATGTTCGGTAGCGAAGATGACTGGGAAAGGCACGGTCAGGAAATTGGAATTGTCGGTGCGGACCTGCTGATAGATCTCCGAGGTGCCGGAAGCGCGGACCGCTTCGAAATCGTCGAACCATATTTCTGCGACGCCGTCGTAGCGCGGCGTGCGGCCGTCGGCGTAACCGGATGCCAGCACGTGACATTGCAGGTAGCGGAGGGCACCCGGAAGTTTCGCCGCGAGCGGACCGTGATGGGCGCGCCAGTAGGATTGGAAAGCCGCCGTGTCCATTCCAGTCTTGCGCGTGAGCAGCGACAGGGCTTTGATTGCGTTCTGCGGCGGCGCGCCGTCTTTCTGAACGACTTCGTGCGTGACGATCGATCCCGCCTTCGACGTATCGACAAACACCGCGTCATCAGTGATTGCCGCGCGCAGTTTCGCCGAGTCGGCGATTCTTACGATCGTCGCTTCGTCGTCGAACCATGCTTCGGAAATTCCGTCGTACAGCGGTTCGTGATTGTTGCGATATGACGACGACAGCGCGAGCGACGCTACGTACTTGCGCACCTCCGGTATCGCGCGGATAACCGCGGCATGCTGGTTCAGCCAGTACTCGCGGAACCGTTCGACACTCAGCTCGGGCCTGCGCTTGAAGAAGTTAAACGTCTTGACCATCGGCGGACGCCTTCGACCTCAGCAATCTTTGCCGTGACGCAGCAATCGCCCCGCCGAGGCACCGGTCTGCTGGTCGTCGCGCATCGTGATCTCGCCGTTGACCATGATGTATCGATAGCCGTCGGCCTTGCGCACTCGGCGCCACTCACCGCCGGGCAAGTCGTGCGCGATTTCCATCGGGCGCACGGCGAGCTTCTCGTAGTCGTAGACGACAACGTCGGCGGGCGACCCCTCACGGAGCACTCCGCGACCGCTGAATCCTGCGCACATCGCTGGCAGCGCGCTCAGTCGCCAGTGCGCCTCTTCGAGACTCAGCATCTTGCGGTCGCGCACGAGCCCGGCGAGAAACTCGGTCGGGTACTGTCCGCCGGTGAAAAACTTGGTATGCGCGCCACCGTCGGAAACGCCGGGAATCAGGTATGGGTAATCGATCATCTCCTTCATGTAATCCATGTTCTGGTTGGGTCCCGGCGCATAGAACTCCGTACGAAGATCGTCCGCGACCGCAAGATCGAGCATCGCATCGACCGGATGCTTGCCGGTGCGCTCGCCGAACTCGCGCAGCGTCATCCCCTCGTATTCCTTCATGTCGTCGCGCGCCACCTGGGTGACGAAGATCTGATCGAACTCATCCGTGATGACGCGCGGCACACGGCTGCGCAGCGACTCACGCCTTGCCGGATCGCCCAGCTTCGCTTTACGCTCCGCGGTGCTGCCCGTGGTGGCGTCGCACCACGCCTGGCATTCGTCGAACAGGTTCCAGTCGACGAAGGTGAACGCCATCCCCGTGTCGCTCGTGACGGCCTGCCCATACACCGGGAGCCCGCGCTGGCGGCAACTCTCGAGCCACTGGATTTGCCCGCGATGCACATACGGATGCGAATCGCGCGGCTGCACGACGTTGTAAAGCACTGGCCGCCCGCTCTGCTCGGCAAGCTGTTCGAAGTGATTGAGATCGTGCATTGGGTCGGCGCTCACCAGCGTCATCTGGATGAAGCCCTCGTTGCGACGGCCGAGCACGCGCGCCAGCGCCAGACAGGTTTCGTCGGCCATCAGATCCGACACCATCGGGGTACCGTCAAAATCGCGCTGCACGCATGCGGGACCGTTGGGATCGAGGCGCTGCGCGGACCATCCGCACGCGCCGGCGTCCATCGCCTCGTCGAGCAGGCGGCAAATCTCGCGCGTCTCTTCCTCCGTGGGCGGCCGCGTCTTGGCCGCTTCCAGACCCATCACCCACGTGAGCAGCGGAGAGACCGGAACGTAGGGCAGGATATTCACCGCCTTGGGACGGCGCGCGATGCTGTCGAGAAATTCGGGAAACGTGGTCCAATCCCACGGCATCCCGGCCTTCATCGAGGCGTACGGAATCGCTTCGACGCGCGTCATCGTGAGCATCGCGCGCTCGCGGCTCTCGGGACGCACCGGGGCGAAGCCGAAGCCGCAGTTGCCGATGACGACCGAGGTGACGCCGTGCCAGCTCGAGATCGAGCAGTACGGATCCCAGAAAAGTTGCGCGTCGTAGTGCGTGTGCAGGTCGACGAAGCCGGGCGCGACGACTAACCCCGACGCGTCGATCGTCTGTGCGGCGTCGGTGGAGCGCAGATGGCCGATTTTCGCGATGCGGCCGTCCTTGATGCCCGCGTCGCCACGAAAGCGCGGCATCCGCGTTCCGTCCACCACCATTCCGTCGCGAATGACAAGGTCGAACTCAGCCATGGCTCAACCTCCTGAGGGTCTTCAGAAGCAATCGCACCCAATCGGGAGCGGTGTCAATGCAGGCAGCGTCGGACTACACGCGACCGATCCATTTTTCGAGTTTTGGCGCCGTGTACGATTCGAAGCGGTCCAGCAGAGCGTCGGCACTGGTCTCGACGATCAGCATTGCGCGATGCTCAGGGCGGAGAAACCGCTCTTCGACGGCGTGGTCGAGGAACGCAATCAGATTCGAGTAGAAGCCTTCGACATCGAGCAGTCCCGACGGTTTGTCGTGCTCGCCGAGTTGCGACCAGGTCAGCATCTCGGTCATTTCGTCGAGCGTGCCGGTCCCACCCGGAAGGGAAATGAATCCGTCGGACAGCTCGGCCATCAACGTTTTTCTTTCAGCCATCGAACTCACGACGCGCAAGTCCGGCAATCCTCGATGCGCAACTTCGTAGCGGATGAGGGTATCGGGAATCACGCCGATGACTTCGCCGCCCGCTTGCAGCACCGTGTCCGCGAGTATGCCCATCAAGCCGACGCTCGCGCCGCCGTACACGAGTCCGAGGCCTCGCGCGACCAGGGTGCGGCCGAGTTCGACCGCAGCCTGGGCGTAAGCGGGCGAGCGGCCCGGACTCGAGCCGCAAAAGACACAAATCCGCCGCATGCGATTAATTCTTGACGGTGCCCGGTTCCAGCTCGACGCCGACCGGGACCAGCACGCGCACGACCATGTTGTAGAAAGCGACGTTCTGCACCAGTTCCATCAGGCGGCGCGTGTCGAGGAACGCCTTCAGCGCGTTCCACGTCGCGTCGGTCACGCGGATGTTGTTGGTCGCCTCGACCGCGTAACGAATCACGGCGCGCTCGTGATCGCTGAAGGTCGGGGATTTCTCCCAATCGCCGAGCGCCTCGAGCTGTGCGCGCGAGACGCCGACTCGCCGCGCGATATTCCAGTGGTGTACGAACTCGTATTGAGCATCGGTCAGACGGCCGACGGTGCAAATTGCCAGCTCGCGCAGCTTGGGATCGAGCGCCGTCTTGTTGCGCAGCTCGCTGCCTATCTGGCAGAAGCGGCGCAGCAGGTTCGGCGTATGCGCGAGCGCCTTGAAGATATTGCCGACGGTGCCGCCGCGCTCGACGGCGAGATTGTCGAAGATCACACGGTCGTCTTCGGGCAGGTCCTCGCGATTCAAATACGGTACGCGCGCCGCCATGAGTGCACCTCCAGCCGGTTCTGCTAGGCGAACAGCATCTCGGACATCGCGCCGCCGGGCGGAATCATCGGCATGACCGCTTCTTCCTTGGGAATTACAACGTCGATCAGCACGGGGCCGGGCGTGGCGAACGCTTCCTTCATCGTCGCGACCAGGTCTTTCGCCTTTTCAATGCGGAAGCCGTGCGCGCCGTAAGCGTCGGCGAGCTTGACGAAGTTCGGCACCGACATCTCGGAGTAAGAATACCGCTCGGCGTAGAACTTCTCCTGCCACTGCCGAACCATCCCGAGGAAGTAGTTATTCAAAATGATTACTTTGATATCGACGTTGTATTGAACCGCGGTGCCCAGTTCCTGGATGTTCATCTGGATCGAGCCGTCGCCGCTGATTACCACTACCTTCTTGTCGGGCGCGGCGAAGGTTGCGCCGATCCCGGCCGGCAATCCGTAGCCCATGGTGCCCAGTCCACCCGAGGTCAGCCACGAGCGCGGATGCTCGAACGGGAACATCTGCGCCATCCACATCTGATGCTGGCCGACGTCAGTGGCGATTATGCAGTCGCCCTTCGTGATGTTGTGCAGCTCTGAGATCACGTCGAGCGGGGAGACGCTCTCGCCGCGATGGTTGTTCTCGTAGAGCGGCTTGTCCTTCTTCCACTGGAGGATCTGCTGATGCCATTTGGTCCAATCGGCGCGGCGCTTGGCGATACTCTCGCGGCCTTTGATCTGAGTCAGCATGTCGGTGAGGACCGACTTGATGTCGCCGACGATCGGAATGTCGACCTTGACGTTTTTCGAAATCGACGACGGGTCGATGTCGATGTGGATAATCGTTTCGGCCTTGGGTGCGAATTCGGAAATCTTGCCGGTAACGCGATCGTCGAAGCGCGCGCCGACTGCGATCAGGCAATCGGTGTTGCAGACCGCAGTGTTGGTGCCGTACGACCCGTGCATCCCGAGCATCCCGAGCCGCAGCGAGTCGGAGGCCGGGAACGATCCGAGTCCCATCAAAGTCTCGGTAACCGGAATACCGAGTCCCCTGACCAGTTCGCGCAATTCCGAAGCCGCGCCCGACCATTGCACGCCGCCGCCGACGTAGAACAGCGGCGTCGAACTTTTTTCGATCGCTTCAATCGCGCGCTCGATTTGACGCGGATTGCCGCGAATCGTCGGCTTGTAGCCGCGCAGCTCGATTTTCTCGGACAGGTGAAAGGCATGCTCGGCCTGTTGCACGTCCTTGGGCAGATCGACCACGACCGGGCCGGGACGTCCGCTGCCGGCGATGTAGAACGCTTCCTTGATGATGCGCGAAATATCTTTGACGTTCTTGACCAGGAAATTGTGCTTGGTGCATGGCCGCGTGATGCCGACGAAGTCCGCTTCCTGAAAAGCGTCGTTGCCGATCATCGTGGTCGGCACCTGTCCGGACAGGACCACCATCGGGGTGGAATCCATGTAAGCGTCGGCGATTCCGGTGACGGTGTTGGTTGCGCCGGGGCCCGAGGTGACGAGTACGACGCCCGGACGTCCGCTGACGCGCGCATAGCCTTCCGCCATGTGGGTCGCGCCCTGCTCGTGGCGGACCAGAACGTGCTTGATTTTCGAGTCGAGCAGCGCGTCGTAGGTGGGCAGGATAGCGCCGCCGGGATAGCCGAAGATTACATCGACGCCTTCGGCGATCAGGCTCTCGATAACGATTTGTGCTCCCGTAAGTTTTTTCATTTACCGATATTTTAGCCGCTTTTTTCCTTTGATTTGAGCCTACAAAGGTACACTACGCGCCGATAGCGGCACAACTTGAGCCTGAGCGGAGCCGGAAGCGTCAGCGGCGCGAATTGAATAGGCTCTAGCGTATGAAAGTTCGCGTGCTTGAACGCACCCAGATTGTGCCAAGGCCTCTCGAAGAGGCGTTCAGATTTTTCTCCGATCCGCGCAATCTCAAACGGCTCACGCCGGCGTTTCTTCAATTCAAATTTCTCTCGACGCCGCCCGAGACCGTTCATGCCGGCAGCGAGATCGACTACCAGATTCGGTTGTATGGCGTGCCGGTGCATTGGCGGACGCGGATCGAAGTGGTCGACGCGCCGCACAAGTTCGTCGACGTGCAGGAGAAGGGCCCGTACGCGCTGTGGCGACATAGCCACAACTTCAGAGACCTCGGTGGCGGAACGACCGAGATGAAGGATCGCGTAGAGTATGCGATGCCGCTCGGGCCGCTCGGCGAGATCGCATACCACCTGTTCGTGGCGCGCAGCCTCGCGCAGATCTTTGAATTCCGCGAGCGCGAGCTCGCGACGATTATGCGCGGGTAGCTCTGCGCGGCTCGCGTTCTAATAGTGCTGAGCCGGAGCGAAGCGGCCGCCGCCCGGTTCCGTGCCCATCACCTCGTAGGTTTGATTGTTGCCGGAGAACATGCCGCGCACCGTCAGCGTCTGCCCAGGCTCCATCTTGGCGAAGGTATCTTCGTCGATGCCGGTGACGTTGAAGTTGGGCCGGTACTGGCGGACCAATTCCCAAACGTCGGGCCAATGGATTCTCTGCTGCGGATCGTCGACGTAGGCGTCGTTGAGCACGAATTTGTAAATTTTCCCCTTCACGCCCATCGTGACCACCGGCTTGTCGCCGAAAATTTGTCCGGGCGCGGGCTTGGTGATGACCATCGTGGTGGTCACCGGAATCATCATCGGGGCCATCTGCGCGTCCGCGCGAGAGCCGATAAACACGACTGCCGAAAGCGCAATCGTGAACAGCGCCAGCCGCAAAATAGTTTGTTTCATGGAAGTGACCTCGAACCTCTCTCATCGATCATAAGGAGCGCGTCCGCGAACGATCAAGAAGGACATTTCGATGCGAACCTCAGTGCTGTAAGATGCCGCCAACGCGCCGAATCGGCGCCGCACGCTGTGGGAGGGTTCATGCGACGGTCATCGCTTCGAATTGTTGGTGGAACTTTATTGGCGACGATGCTGTGTGCGTTGTCGCCCGCGCGAGCCGCAGTCAAACCCGGCGACGTCATCACGACGGACAATGCATACAAAGTGGCCGAGCTGCTGAGCCCCGGCAACTACCAGCTGGTGCGCGGCGGCATGCAGTTGAGGATCGTGCCTACCGACCGCCTCGAGTGGCCGCCGCCGTTCAGATCTGCAACCGAGAAGTACTCGTCACAAGTCCAGCTCACGCCCGACGGCTCGCTCATGGGTTACGTCGCCGGGCAGCCGTTCCCGCTGCTCGACCCGAACGATCCGCAAATGGCGACCAAGGTGATGTGGAACTACAGCTTCCGGCCGCTCTATAGCGACGATATCGACATGCGCTACCCGGAGGTGGCCACCTTCGCGCGCAACTCGACCGGCTGGCCGCTGAGCTACTACACGGTCGCGCACTTCGCGTTCTACAACAATATCGGCCGTATCGAGGTGCCGCCGATACCGACCGATCCGGATGCCGTGAGCAGCGGCCTTCGTTACCGCTTCGGCTTCTTTCCGTTCCTCGAACCGACGTCGATGCGCGGCTACGGCATGGTGCGCGAGCGTTACATCGATCCCAAGCGCGAGGACAACATCTGGGTCTACAGTCCCGGAACGCGCAAGCTGCGCCGCGAATCGGCGGGCCTGATGGCGGACAGTACTGGCGCGCTGCCGGGATTTGGCGGTGGCGGCGGCAGTGGCTTCGGTGGCGGCGCGGGAGGGCAAGCAGGAGCGGCCGCTTACGCCAATACGCTCGATCCGGATTCGTACTTCGGATTCTCGGCGAAGATCGAAGATTTCAATTACCGCTTCCTCGGTGAGCGGCAGATGCTGGCGTCGGTGCACGCTGAACATTCGCCGGCGCCACAATGCCCGTTCGATGGCGGCAGGACCATCTGCCCGGAAAACTGGGAGATGCGCAATCTGTACGTGATCGAAGCGACCGCGAAGCGTGGTCTGGGCACGACGATACCGAAGCGAATCCTCTATATCGACTCAGAAGGATGGTTCGTTACGGCGTCGGATCAATACGATCGCGAGGGCAAGCTGTGGAAAACCATCGCGACCTTCAACACGTATCGCGATCGGCCGGTGCCCGACGCGAGAATCGCCATCTATCCATACAAGCGGATGTTCCAGGTGGGGCTGGTCGATGAGGACCTCGTCAGCGGATACAGCTCGGTCGTTTATATGCCCGGCAAGACGGCGCCCGACCGCGAGTGCTGGTATATCGACATGGGAACCGTGACCAACGCGATGCTGGCGCCGCAGGTACTGCCGCACGAAGGGCACTGATCGGGAAATCCCGCGTTATAGCTGCAGCACGAAGCGGATATCGCCGAGGCGCAAATGGGTGCCGGAGCTCAGAAACGCCGAGCCGTGGATCTGGCGATCGTCGACGTAGCTGCCGTTGGTCGAATTCAGGTCCATCAGCTCGAAGCCGCCATCACGGCGCATCAGGCGCGCATGCTGTCGCGAAACGCTCGCGTGCGGGATGACGACGTCGTTGTCCTCGCCACGGCCGATCGATATCTCGTCCTTCATCAGCGAATATTCCGCCGGGACCGGGTCGATTCGATCGACGGCCACCAGTCGCGCACCCTGCGTAATTCCCGCACCGCGCGGCGCGGTGACTGGAGATTGCGGCGGCCGTGCGGGCGCTCGTGTCACCGGGCGCTGCGCCGGTGAAGGTGCCGACGGCATCCGGATTGACGGTGCGCCCTGGGACGCGACTATCGCCTTCAGCTCGTCGGCCGAGACGCCGAATCTCATTCGAGACAGCCCGAACAATCCCAGGATTGCGATCAATGGCACCGCGCCGTTCCACCAGCTGAACGAGAATTGCTTGAGGCCGGTGCCGGTCGTGTTGCCCTCGGCCGGGCCTCCAGTGTCTTCAGGCACGTTGATCGCGGCGCCGCCGATGCCGCGCACCTGGTAGGCGGTTTCGGCGTCGCCGGCCGCACCGTTGTAGTCAATTTTCAGTTGAACGCTGCGATTGGTGCCGTCTTCAATTGGCCGCGGCGTTCGATAGGTAAGCGAATACTCGGTCGCGATCGAATGACCGATCTCTCGCACCAGCGACGGGAAGCGCCCTTCCTCCGTGATGATGTTGTACGAGCGGCCGTGCGTCGCATCGACGATTTCCTGGTACTCGGGCGCGATGAACGGCGGCGGCACCACGCCGTAGAGCGTGAGCCCGTTCTTCTTGAGCTGATCGGCCACCTTGGTCCCGGTCAAATCCGTAACCTGAACGCCGCGCGTATGATGGTCCCAGAAGGCCTGGTCGTGGGAGGTGTCGGCCGAGCCGTCGCCGTCGTGATGGGGCGGAGCGTCGGTGACGATAATGATGATGCCTTCAGCCTCGGGGCGAAACGGAAACTTCGCCGCATAGGACAGTGCGTCGAGCTGATCTTCGGGGATGTCGCCGCCGCCGCCGGCGTGCAGCGTGCCGACCCAGTCGCTGAATTGCTTGACGTCCGAAGTGAACGAATTGCGATACGGGCAGTTGCAATCGGGATACGCCGAGACGACGTAGTCCTCGAACGTTACGAGGCCGAGCCGGTAGTCGCGGCTGTTCGATTGCAGGTCCTGCGCAAACGCGATCACGTTTTGCTTGACGGCGTCGATATACGGCTGCATCGATTCGGTGACGTCGAGCACGAACACGATGTCGACCGGACGGCCCTGGCCGACGCCGCGGAAGTCGATGATCTTGGCTTCCTTGCCGTCCTCGAAGACTTTGACGTTGTCGGGACGAAGATTGCCGACCGGATTGCCGTTTTCATCGGTCAGACCGAAGTCGAGCTGGACGCCGCCGTCGGTGTCGAAGTGCTCGAGGCCGGGATTCCCGGTGGTGATCTTCAGGCTCGCATTCGCCGCGGTCACCCGAACGGCGAAAGCGAAACCGATCAGCAGGAAAAACGTAAACACGTGGCGGCGCAGGCGGAGGTTTCGATACGAGGAGTTCATCGCTGGCAACAATTCTCCGGATCGAGATGGCAATCAGTCAAGCTCCCTGTTCAATTGGACGCTCATTCGAGCGATTGTATTCTTGCCTTCGCACACTGGTTAGGTTATCCCAATCGCTGACTCAATTCTTCATTGATGGATTCCGAGTGAAATATTTTTTTGTGCACCGGACTGTTCGCGGTCTGATAATCCCTTTAGCCATCGTCCTTTGCGCCTTGCTGGCAAATGCCGGCGCCGCGTGGGCCGGCAAAAATTCGTCCCTTGAAATAGGATTCGTGGGCGTCCCGCCCGCGGGTTATCAGAATGTTCTGCTCAACGTCATCTCGGTTCGCGTCAATTCCAAAGCGACCGCCGGCCCCGGCAACGGCGGCTGGCAAACCATTCCGGCACCGCCGGGCGTTGGCGGCTCCAATTCGAGCGCCGAACTGCAGATCGATCTGAACAACCTGCAGGATACTCCGCAGCTCTTTAACACTGCCGGCGTGAAAGCCGGTACTTACAAAGTCGCCGAAATCCGGATCGATCCGAACATTTCCGGATATTTGGTCCCCACCTGTCCGACCGCACCGCCCACGTTCGGTAACGCCGACGGATGCATCACCTATCCGCTCCAATTGACTAATACCAACACTATTACGGTGGTCGATCCCAACGGGGTCGTCTCGACAAAGAAGGGCAAGCTGTCGCAGTTGATCCTAAGTGTGAAGCTGCAGAACCTCGTGGCGCCCACGGTATCCGGCGGTTCGTACACTGGAACGGTCGTAATATCCGCCCCGACGACTCCAATCCTCGGCACCATCACGGGAACCGTCAATGTTACGGGCACGCCGGCGACGCCGTCGAGCGGCACTAATAATAAGAACCGCAAGCTGTCGGTCACGGCCGAGGCTATCGGAACCAACACTCCCATTGCGACCGCCCAAGTTAAAAACGGGAGCTATACGCTATTCCTTCCTGCGGCGAATAATTTCGGAACGCTCTATGATCTGGCGGTTACAGGTGGCGGCACTAACCTCGCCGCACAGCGGTTGGCGCCACTGTTTCCATTAACGAACCAATCGCTTACGACCGACTTCAACATCGGCGTACCTTCGTCGCTGGGCAATTTATCCGGCCAGGTCACCGACGGCTGCAAGATAAAACAACCCATCGTCGGCGCGACGCTCGCGATATTGCTTCCGCCCGATTCCAACCCCGGGGCCGTCTGTTCAACAGATCCCGAACAATGCGTGGCCGTGCTGACGGCGAATACCGACAACGCCGGCGACTTCCCGCTGCCAGGATCAATCTCGACTCCACCCATGTTCGACAACATTCCGGCGCTTCCGAAAAGCGGCGCCTATGTGATGGAAGTTACTGCGCC
>Ga0209772_10000285_pt1 | contig 12771 bp, 11 predicted proteins | sample BogFormECP03_OM1_FD_188235 | JGI IMG/M metagenome (GOLD analysis project Ga0209772, IMG submission 188235) | Bog forest soil microbial communities from Calvert Island, British Columbia, Canada - ECP03_OM1 (SPAdes) (version 2) | ecosystem: Environmental > Aquatic > Freshwater > Wetlands > Bog ... | reverse complement strand
GGCTGGGCGAGTTTGCGCGGGAGCAGGTAGTTGCGCAGGTAGCCCTTGGACACGTCCACAACCTTGCCCTGCTCGCCGAGCGTCTCCACGTCCTGCAGAAGTATCGCTTCGGGCATCGCCCGGCCCTACCGTTCCCGGTCGCGGTCGCCGCGTTCGCGACGGGGGCTGTCGTCACGGCCGCCCTCGTTCACGTAGGGCAGCAGCGCCAGCTCGCGGGCGCGCTTGACCGCGCGGGCGATCTGGACCTGGTGTCGCCGGCAGGAGCCCGTGATCCGCCGCGAGCGGATCTTGCCCTTCTCGGAGATGAACTTCTTCAGCGACGCCACGTCCTTGTAGTCGACCTGCTCGACCTTGTCGCGGCAGTGCTGGCACGGCTTGCGCCGGCCGCTGCCGGGCCCGCCCTTCTTGTCGCGCCGGCGAACCGGCTTGGCGCGTCCGCGCGCTTTCGCCATCAGCTTGCTCCGCCGCTGGTGCGGTCGTGGACGTCAGGCATGGTGATGGTCGAAAACACAAGCAACCTCGCTGTACTCAGAACGGAATATCGTCGTCGCCGGTCGCACCGGTGACAGGTGCGGGCTGGAAATCCCCGTCGTCGACAGGGACGTCTGAGCCCTTGGCGGCCCCGTTGCCGGCGAACCCGCCTCCACCGGAGGCGTCCTCGCGCGAGCCCAGGAACTGCACCGAGTCGGCAATGATATCGGTTGCCTGGCGCTTTGTGCCGTCCTGGGCCTCCCACTCGCGCCACTCAAGGCGCCCGTCAATCGCAACCGGGCGTCCCTTGGACAGGTAGCGGGCGGCATTCTCTCCCTGCGCGCCCCACACGGTGACGTTGAAGTAGTTGGGCTTATCCTCCCACTCGCCCGTGCTTCCGTTCTTGCGGCGGGTGTTGCACGCGATGCGCAGGCTGCACACCGACATGCCGCTCGGCAGCGAGCGCAGCTCTGGATCGGCGGTCAGGTTTCCGGTCATCACGACCCTGTTGATGTTGGTGGCAGCCACGGGCTCCCGTCCTTTCAGCTTGTTGCTCGTCCGCTCTGGAGCGCTGTGTCTCCGCTCGAGCGCGAGCTTCGAGTCTAGAGCGGCCTGCGGGCGCAACTTTCCCGACCGCAGCTGTCGATGCCGCTTATTGCGAAGATCGCCTCGCCCGCGCCGAGGTGCGGAAGACCTCGTCCCAGTACGGAGCGCTGATTCCGAAGCCGCGCGTCTCGTCCTGGAAATGGTGGCGCATGTGGCGCTCGCGCAGCATCCTGCCCAGCCGTCCGTGCGGGGTGAAGTGATGTAGGTAGTAGTGCATCATGTCGTACACCAGGTAGCCGGCGAAGAAGCCGGCTCCCAGCCCGGGCGCGTAGCGCGAGCCGAAGATCAGGTACAGCAGCCCGAACACCGCCGCTCCCAAGGGCAAGCTGACGGCCGGCGGCATGACCAGGCGCATGGGGTCATTGGGATGGTCGTGGTGCACGCCATGGATGATCCAGTGCAGGCGCGCGCCGAGTCCCTCCTGCGGCTCGAAGTGGAACACGAGCCGGTGTAGCCAGTACTCGAACAGCGTCCACAGGGCGTAGCCCGCGGCTGCGAGCCCGATCGCCGCGGGCACGCTCACGTTCGAGAGATCCCATGCGGCCAGGGCTACGACCGCGGGCAGGAAGATGACGACCGGCACGGCGGGATGTACACGCGAGAGGGCATCCAGCAGCCTCGACTCGAACATCGGTGGAGACGCTCGCAGCACATCGGTCTTGCTCACCGATCCACCGCCTGTGTCCTCAGCCCAACCCATTGCGCTGATCTTATTACGTGGCCGCGTCCACGCGGCCCTGGCCGACCCGTTTCGACGGTTGGCGGCGGCCCTAGGCGGGCTCGCCCACCGTGGCCTCGGCCTCGGGCGCGCTCTCGGCGCCGGCCTCGAGGTCGATCTCGACGGCTACCTCGGCAACCTCCGCGGGAGCCTCGACCTCGACGACGGCTACCTCGGCTTCGGCGCCGGGCTCGCTACGTCGGGCGGCGCTGGAGACGCCGCGAACGTCCGGAGCGTCGGGCACGCCCGGCTTCAGCTTGATTATTCGAAAGCGCACGATCCCGTCGGTGATCCGCAGCGAGCGGTTGAGGGCGGCGAGCAACTCGGCCGACGCGGCGTGGAACTGAAACAGGTGGTAGTCGGCGCTGGTCTTGCGCTCGATCGGGTAACTCAGCGGCCGCTCGCCCCACTCGTCGTGGCGCAGCAGCTCGCCCTGTGCCTCGATCGCGGTGCGCGCGTCAGCGACGATCTTCGCACGCGTCGACTCCTCGACCTGCGGATCGAGCAGGATCATCAGATCGTATGTGGGAGCGGGCAGGGTCATACGCGGCGCTTGGGCAAAGACTAGCGGGTCCTCAGCGCCTTCGCCCGGATATCCGCGAGCTGCTCGTCGATCCAGTCGCCGGGGTCGCGCGAGGTCACGATCTCCACCAGCCCGGCCGCTCGTCGGCGTCGCTCGGCGGGGTCCATGGTGAGCGCCGCGTAGATCGAGTTGGCGAGCTCCTGGATGTCGAACGGGTTCACCGACAACGCGTACTCGCCCAGCTCCTCATGCGCGCCGGTGTTCTCCGAGAGGATCGAGACGCCCTCGCGCTCGTTGACGATCGGGCCCTCCTTGGCGACCAGGTTCATCCCGTCGAACATCGCGTTGACGAGCAGGACGTCGTAGTGCTTGTAGGCGGCGACGGCCTCCTCGAGGTCGTCGCGCAGCTTCAGCTGGATCGGCATCCAGTCTGGAGTCCCGTGTCGGTGGTTGACGACAGCTACGAGCGCCTCGATCCGTTCGAGGTACTCGGCGTACTGGGGCACGTCGGTCCGCGAGGGCATCAGCTGGGCCATGAACGTGACGCGCTCGATGAACTCGGGGTGCTCCTCGAGGAAGAGGTCGAACGCCGAGAAGCCGCGCAGGATGTTCTTGCTCAGGTCGGCACGGTCGACACGCAGGATGAGGAAGTCGCGACGGCGGTGCAAGAGCTCCTGCTCGAAGCGCGCGACACGCTCGCTCTGCGCGATCGAGCGGGTGGCCCGGTGATCGATCGGCAGCGGGTATGCGCGCACCCACACCTCGCGCTCGCCGAAGCGGACGGTGCCGGCGTTGAAGTCCACGTCCAGCTCCATCAGGTCGCGACAGCACTGCAGGAAGTTGTGGCGGTAGGAGCGAGTGTGAAAGCCGATGATGTCGTTGGCGAGCAGGCCCGTGTAGATCTCCTCGCGGATGCGCGTGGGCAGCACCCGCCACGCGTCGGGCTGCGTCCAGGGAATGTGGATGAAGTGGTGCAGGAAGACGTCGGGACGTGCGCGGCGCACGAGATCGGGCAGCGTGTAGAGGTGGTAGTCGTGGACCATGACGACCGGCTCAGAGGCGCCCTCGAGCTGCTCGACGACGGCGCGGGCGAGGTCCTCGTTGACGACGTTGTAGCCGAACTCGAAGGCTTCGATCTCCTCGCGGCGGATGTCGGGCGCGTTGGAGAGATCCCACAGGTAGTGCTGGATGAACCACAGCATCGGGTTGGCGAAGACGTTGTAGAAGCGGTCGTAGGCCTCGGGGTCGCTGACGACCAGGCGCACCTCATAGTCCCCGCCCCCCGGCGCGCGCACCGGAAACGCGCGCCCGTCGTGAGCGCGAGAGACCTCGGCGTCGTACTCGCTCATCGCCGAGGCGATCCAGATCGCTTCGCGGTGGGAGGCTAGGCCCGTCAACGCGGTCACGAGACCGCCGGAGCCGCGCTGGACCTCGCCGCCGGCGTGGAACGTGACCGGTCCGCGGTTGCTCACCAGCACCAGCGGAGTCCGCTGTGCCGGCGCCTCGCTCATGCCTCGTTCAGCTCGTTGAATATGCGCAGGTAATCGCGCAGGTAGCGCGGCGTGAGGAAATGCTGGCGCACGTGCTCCTTGCCCCGCCGGCCGAGCGCCCGGCCGAGCTCGGGGTCGCTCAGGACCTCGCGTGAGCGCTCAGCGCATTGCTCTGCGCTGGAGACGAGGAACCCGGTGACCCCGTCCTCGATCTGCAGCGGTATCCCGCCGACGTCGCCGCCGATGAACGGGCGTGCCTTCCAGATCGCCTCAGAGACGGTCAGCCCAAAGCCCTCGCGGGTGGACTTCTGGATCAGCACGTCGGAGTGCGATTGAAAGGCGTTGACCTCGATCGCGCCCACGTTGTTGAAGTTGTTGAGGATGTGTATGTCGGAGTCGCCGTCGGCATGGGCGACGGTGGCGTTGAAGAAGTCCCAGCCCTCGGGGTCGTCGCTGGCCATCGAGCCCACGAGCGCCAACTGCAGCTCCGGCATCGACTGCTTGACCAGGCGGTAGGAGTCGATCACGCCAAGCGGGTCCTTCCAGGGGTCAAAACGCGAGACCTGACACATCAGCGGGCGATCGACGTCGATCCCGAACTGACCGCAGACGAAGGCCGCGTCTTCGGGCGAGAGCGCCATGTTCTTTGGTGTCAACGGGTCGATCGCGGGGGGAACGACGTTGACGTGTCCCCTCATGCCGGCCGGCACGTACTCGCGCATGTGAAACAGTGACTCTGGGTAGTCCTGGATGTAGGGAAGCAGCTGCGCGATCGTATCGGGGTTGGGGGTGGAGACGTCGATGTGACAGCGCCACACCCAGCCCTTGGCCTTCTCGGGCACGAGCTTGCAGAGCGCGGCAGGCTGGGGGTCGTGCACGAGGCACACGTCCCAACCGGCGGTGAGCTCGCGGGCGTTGATCTCGTTGTAGCGCAGCCAGGTCGCCCATTGCTCCTCGTCGAGATCGAGCGGGGCGCCCTGGAGCGCGTTGTGCATGAGCTTGGTTGCGTTGAAGAACTCTTCGCGCCCGTAGATGACCTGCCACTCGCAGTCGAGCCCGACATCGCGCATCAGCGGCACGAGCGTGTAGAGGATCTCCGAGACCCCGCCGCCGAACGCCGTGGCTGAGATGTGCACCACGCGGTGGCCCTGCAGCGGCTCTGCCAGCTCCTTGATTTCGGCGATCAGCTCGCGGCCGCAGATGTGTGTGTAGTCGGCGAGGGTCTTGGTTCCGACGGCGACGGGCTGGAGCACGCGGCCGCACGATACCTAACGGCGCGCCTGGAACCCCGTGGTCGCGGCGGCCGATTCTCCAGCCCGGCTGCTCAGAGCGCTCGGCGGTTCGCGGCTCGCACGGCGGACCGGCGGCCGGGCTATGGTCTAGGCGGATGTTCAACGGGCGCCTCTACCGAGCGGCCTTCGTGCCTTTTCTGTTTGCGCTCGCCGTAGCTGCGTTCTCGCTCGGCGGCCGCCCGACACCGCTGAGCTCGACGCTCGCGCCCGATGCGTTCGAAGGCTCGCGGGCGTTCGCCGAACTGAACAGCCTGGCGGGCGCCTTCCCCGACAGGCGGCCAGGCAGTCAGGGTGATGACGCGCTTGCGGCACGGATCGGCCGCACGCTCGGAGGGCTTGGCGGCATGGCCGGCGGAGGTTTCTCGGTGCACACCGTGCATTTCCACGGGCAGACGATCGACGGCGAGCGGTCGCTCACGAGCGTGATCGCGCAGCGCCCTGGCTCGACGGATGCGACGCCGATCGTGATCGTCGCGCACCGCGACGCCGCCGCTCGGGGGTCGCTGGCGGAACTGTCGGGGACGGCGGCGCTGCTCGAGCTCGCGCGAGTGTTCGCGGCGCGCGAGACGAAGCGCACGATCGTGCTCGTGTCCAGCAGCGGAGGCAGCGGCGGGGACGCCGGGGCCGCTCGGCTGGCGGGTGAGCGCTCGGAGATCGGGGGCACGGCCGCGGGCGGGAGCGGCCAGCTCGACGCGGCGATCGCGCTGGGGGACCTCGCTGGGACGCGCACGCGCAGGCCGATCGTGGTGCCTTACTCCGACGGGTTCGGCTCGGCGCCGCTGGAACTCCAGCGCACGGTGGCGGATGCGATCACCCACCAGACCGGCGCCGATCCAGGTGGCCCGAGCGCGCTCGGGCAGCTCGTCCACCTGATGTTCCCGCTGGCGGTCGGCGAGCAGGGAGCGCTCGAGGCGGGCGGCGTGCCTGCAGTGCTCGTCCAGGTCTCCGGCGAAGCGGGCCCAGCGGCTGCAAGCGTCTCGCGTGCTCACCACGGCCAGGAGCAGGTGAGCGCCACTCGCCTGGAAGGCTATGGTCGAGCGGTCCTCAGCGCCGTCGATGCGCTCGACAGCTCGCCGGACATCTCGCAGGCGATGGACACCGGCTTGCAGCTCCAGCGCAAGACGCTGCCGGCTTGGGCTGTGCGGCTGTTGGTGATCACGCTGATGCTGCCGGCGCTGATCGCCGCGGCGGATGGGCTTGCGCGCCTGCGCCGCCGCCGCAGGCCGGTAGGGCGCTGGACGCTGTGGACGTTGAGCTGCGGGCTGCCGTTCTTCAGCTGCGCGCTGTTTGCGTATCTGCTCGGCGGGCTGGGCATCCTCGGCGCAGCGCCGTCGCTGCCCGTCCTGCCGAGCGCGCTTCCGTTTGGAGGGAAGGGGGCGACAGCCGTGGTGGCAGTGGGGCTCACGTTCGCGCTCGCGTGGCTTCTGTGGGTGGCGCTCGTGCGGCGACTGGGCTGGGGCGAGCGGCCGGACCCCGAGGTGGCGGGGCTGTCGCTGTTGCTGGTGGCGCTCGTGATCGGGCTGCTCGTATGGGCGGTCAACCCGTACACCGCGCTGCTGCTGGCGCCGGCTCTGCACCTTTGGCTCCTGCTGGCGTCGCCGGAGCTGCGTCCGCGCCGCGCGGGGTCGCTGGCGCTGGTCGCATTGGGCGTGCTGCCGCTGGCGCTCCTGATCGCCTTCTACGCCCATCAGCTCGGCCTCGGCGCCGGCGGGGTGGCGTGGATGGGCGTGTTGATGCTCGCCGGGGGCCACGTCGGGTTCGCCGCGGCGATCGTGTGGAGCGCCGCGTTCGGCTGCGTGGCGGCGGCGAGCATCCTCGCCGCTCAGCCGCCGCCGGCGCCCACGGAGACGCACGCCGTCGAGGGCATCGAGGTGACGATCCGCGGCCCGATGTCCTACGCAGGGCCTGGCTCGCTCGGTGGTACGGAGTCGGCTCTGCGACGATAGGCAGACGGTGTCCGATCTCTCGCTCACCTCCGAAGGGCCGCGCGCAGGAGGGGACGGCGCGGGAGCGCGGTGGTCGTGGCGGGCGCGCGGCATGCGCGCGCTGGCGGTGCTGCTGATCCTCGCGGGTGGGCTGGCGCTGCTGGACACGGGCATCACGCTCGTGTGGCAGGAGCCTTTCTCGGCGCTGGTGGCGTTGCTGCGCCAAGACCGCCTCAGCAGCGACTTGCGTCGTGTCGAAAGCACGCCTCCCACGCAGGCGGAGCAGAAGACGCTCGCGAGCATCGGCGACGAGCGACGGCGGATCGCGTTCCTCGCGGCGGAGCTCGAGCGTGACGCGGGCAACGGCAGCGCCGTGGGTCGCATCGTGATCCCGCAGATCGGGGCGAACTTCGTGGTGGTGAAGGGCACGGACGTCGAAGACCTCAAGAGCGGCCCGGGCGTGTACTCGGAAACGCGCTTTCCGGGCCTGGCGGGGACGACGGCGATTGCCGGGCACCGGACGACGTACCTGGCGCCGTTCCGTCACATCGACGCGCTGTCGCCGGGCGGGCGGATACTGCTCGACATGCCGTACGCGCATTTCCTCTACACCGTCACCGGCGTTCGCGTGGTGGAGCCCACGGACGTCGAGGCGGCGGTCGCGAACGTGGGCTACAACCGGCTGGTGCTGTCGGCGTGCACGCCTCTGTTCAGCGCGGCAAAACGGCTGTTGGTGTTCGCGCGGCTGACCCGCACGGTGCCAGAGGGCGCCGCGCGCAAGCTGCCTGGCGGGGCGGTGGCGCATCCGATCGAAGCGTCGAGCGCCCATGCCCATGGCCGCGCGAGAGTCGGGCACAAGCGCCTACCACCGATGCTCGAACCCCTCGATCCGCACAGCGTCGCCGCGCCCGTCTGACAGCGAAGCTCCGGGCGCGCCCTCGGTGACGTCGCCGATCCACGTGACGTCGACCTCGCCGAGCTCACCAACGGCGCGCTCGAGCTGCGCACGCTCCTCGGGGGCGGCACAGAAGCACAGCTCGTAGTCCTCGCCGGCGCCGGCGGCAAACTCCTTGGGGGGCACGCCCAGCTCAGCTGCGATCTCGGCGACGCCCCGCTCGAGCGGGAGCGCCTGCAGGCGGAGGTTCAGATGGACGCCGCTCGAGCGCCCGAGATGATCGGCGTCGATGGCGAGTCCGTCGGAGAGATCGATCATCGCATGGGCCCCGCCGGCGGCGAGGGCGCGCCCCTCCTGCAGCCGCGGAATGGGCCTGAGCGCGCGCGCCAATGCGGTTGCGGCGCTCGGCGTGCGTGCGGCGCGGCCGTCCATCACGGCGAGCCCGGCGCCCGCTCCGCCCAGCCGGCCGGTGACGCCGATCAGATCGCCGGGTTGGGCCCCGTCGCGGCCCACGAGCTGATCCTCGCTGTCGGCCCATCCGGCGGCTGTGACGGAGACGGTGAGGACGGGCGCCGCGACGACGTCTCCGCCGGCGATCGCCGTCCCGGTGCGCGCGGCGAGCGCGTTGGCGGCGCGCACGAGCTCGAGCGCGCGCTGCTCCTCGAAGCCGGCGGGCAGGCCCAGCACGATGTAGGCCTCGCCGGGCTCGGCGCCCATGGCGGCGAGATCTGAGAGCGCGCTCGCGAGCGCGCGATGGCCGACATCGGCGGCGCTCGCCCAGCCCTCGCGCAGGTGAAAGTGAACGCCGTCGACGACGGCGTCGACCGATGTCACGGACACCGCCCGCGCACGCACGACGGCGGCGTCGTCGCCCATTCCGCGCACGAGCCTGGGCGCGGGCGGCGAGCCGGCGAGCTCGGCGGCGATGGATTCGATCAGGGAACGCTCAGCGATGCGAGCGCTCTAGACGGTTGCTCGACACCGCCAGAGCAAACCACACGGCGGCGGGGTGGAACGTCTAGCGGTGGCGATAGACGATCCGCGCGCGGTCCAGGTCATACGGGGAGAGCTCGCAGCGGACGCGGTCGCCAGGAAGGATGCGGATTCGAAAGCGCCTCATCTTGCCGGCGACGTGCCCGAGCACGACGTGATCGTTATCGAGCTTGACGCGAAACATCGCGTTGGGAAGCGCCTCGATCACCTCGCCCTCGAATTCGACCTTGTCCTCCTTGGCCACGCTGCTGCATCCCATCTGGCCGTCCCCGCACGCGGCAGGGCGCGACCGTCGCTTTGGTCTAGTGCGGAACCAAACTACCAGCCAACCTCTAGCGCGGGGCGGCTCCGCCCGTCACGCCGCCGCCGCCGCTCGGCGCTTCGGTGTGCGCGGGCGGTTCGTGGACGGGCGGGGCAGGCGCTTCGGCTTCTCTAGGCGCGGGCGCTTCGTGCACTTCGAGGATCGGGCGTTCGCTGCCGTGTTTGCCGTGTTTGCCACCGCTACCGCCCGGCGCCCCGGAGCGTCCTTTGGCGATGGGGCGTTCGGGGAGCTCTCCGATTTCGCCCTGCGGGCTGATGGGCGCGAGGCCGGTGGTCGCGAATTTGCCGTAGAACGGCCGGTAGGAGATCGCTTCGCTGGACTTGGGGAAGGGCACGCAGGTCTGCCCTTCGGTGACGCCCGCCATGTAGGCGTGCCAGATTTCGGCCGGCAGGTAGCCGCCTTGCTGTGGCTCGCCGTGGACGTCGGTCATCGAGACCCGCCTGTTGGGGTATCCCATCCAGACGACGGTGGAGTAGTTGGGCGTGTAGCCGTCCAGCCAGGCGTCGACGAGTTCGCTGGTGGTGCCGGTCTTGGCGGCGGTGGGGCAGTCGATCGCCGAGCGGGTGGCGGTGCCGCTCTGGACGTTCTGCTCGAGGATGCTGGTCTCCTCTGCGGTGACGGCTTCGCTGAGGACCTTGACGCGATGCGGCTGGCCCCAGTTCTGATCGACGTGGCCGTCGGGGAAGACGACCTTGGTGATCGCGATCGGGGAGTTGCGCCAGCCTCCGTCGGCGAGCGTGGCATAGACGTCGGCCATTTCCAGCGGCGTCACGCCGAGGGTGAGCCCGCCGAGCGCTTCGGCGGGGAAGCTGCTGAGATGCGTTTTGACGCCCATCTGGTAGGCCATGTTCGTGACGGTTTCCTCGCCGAGGTCCGCAGCGAGCTGGGCGAAGACGGTGTTGTCGGAGGTGAGCGTGGCGTTGACGAGGTTGATCGAGCGGTTCAGCGAGGTGCCCTCGAAGGTCTTGACTTCGTAGGTCGGATAGCCGGTCAACCAGCCGGGGGCGAGCGTGTGGGAGAGGTAGTAGGTGGAGTTCGGGTCGACCCCGCGGGAGAGCGCGTCGGCGAGGTCGATCGCCTTGAACGTCGACCCTGGTTGGCGATGGCCGTCGGCGGCGAGGTTGTACTGAGACTTCTCGTAGCTCTCGGACTCGGCCATCGCCTCGATGTCGCCGTTGGCGGGGTTGAGGGTGACGATCGCCGAGGCGGGATCTTCGGGCTCGTCGAGCACTTCGGCGATCGCTTTGCGCGCGAGGCGCTGCATGTTGAGGTCGATCGTGGTGTAGACCTTCAGCCCGCCCTGTTCGACCGTTTTGGCGCCATAGCGGTGGATGAGCTGCTCGCGGACGTATTCGAAGAAGAAGCGCTCGCGCCGTTCGGAGTAGTAGCTGCCGGAGTGGACCTCGAGGGGCGCGTGCTCGGTGGCGGCGGCTTGCGCGAGCGTTATGTAGTGCAGGTCGGCCATCTTGGCGAGCACCTCGTTGCGCCGCTGCTTGGCGGCGGCGGGGTCGCTGAAGGGGTTGTACTGCGAGGGCGCCTGTGGCAGGCCGGCGAGCAAAGCGGACTGCTCGAGGTCGAGCTGCGAGGCGGGCTTGTCGAAGAAGATGCGCGCCGCGGCCTGGACGCCGATCGCGGTCTGCCCGCCGACGGTGCCGTAGGGCACGCTGTTGAGGTAGCTGGTGAGGATCGTGCGCTTGCTGTGGTGCTTGTTGTACTCGACCGCGAGCTTGGCCTCGATGATCTTCTGCTTGATCGTGCGCTGGTCGCCGCCCAGGTAGAGGTTGCGCATGAGCTGCATCGTGATGGTGGAGCCGCCCTGCAGCGCTTCGCCGTGGGTGACGTCCTTGACGGCCGCGCGGAATATGCCCGTGAGGTCGATGCCGTTGTTCTTGTAGAAGCGCTGATCCTCGATCGCGACGGTCGCGTTCTTCAGGTCTTGGGGCATTTCGCTCCAGCCGACGGGAGTGCGCAGCTCGTCGGACTGGATGAAGCCGAGCCGCGTGCCGTCGGCGGCGAAGACCTGCGAGGAGCCGCCGCTGAGGATCGGGTGGAGCTTGCCCAGCGCGGGCGCGGACTGGACGACGTTGAAGACGTAGGCGACGGCTGCGATCGCCCCGATGATGAGGGCGACCGTGAAGGTGCCGCCGCCGAGCAGGAACATTCGCGAAGGCCCCCCGCGGTTGCGCTTGCGCCGACGCTGTCGTGCTTGCCGCGACATGTCAAGTACTTCGAGATTACCGTGCCGGTTGTGATTTCCTGCAGGGCAACCGGCGGCGGTGTGCGCCCTCGCTGCGATTTGAGATGACCCCCGAGACCGCCGAGCCGACGATCGTGGACCCCGCAGGCGAGCTGGCGCTGCCCGTGCGCTGGTCGCACGCGCGGCGCCAGAGCGCGCACGCGATAGCGGTGCGGGAGAGCTGGCGGGCGTTGTGGAGCTCGCGCCTGCTGGTGTGGGCCGCGAGCATCGCGACGCTGACGGCGTTTGGCTTCGGTCCGGTGCGCGGCGCGCTGAATCCTGCTGGTGTGACGCGGGGCTTCGGCCGGCTCGGTGACGTGCTGGCTGCGCCTGCGGCGCGTTGGGATGCGGCGTGGTATCTGGTGATCGCCCACTACGGCTACCGCCCTGAACTCGGAGCGTTCACGGCGTCGCGGACGGCGTTCTTTCCTCTTTATCCGCTCGGTCTGCGGGCGATCGCGGAGCTCGGCGCGCCGCCTGTGCTGGCGGGGGTGCTGCTGTCGGTGGCCGCGCTGGCGTTCTCCCTGTATGGAATCCATCGGTTGACGACGCTCGAGCTCGGCGCGCGCGCGAGGGTCGGGGTGAGCCGCGATCGCGTGGCGGACGCGGCACGACTGGCGGTGACGCTGACGGCGTTTGCGCCGATGGCGTTCTTCTTCTCGGCGGTGTACTCGGAGTCGCTCTACCTGGCGCTGTCGGTGGGGCTCTTTTGGAGCGCGCGTCAGGGTCGTTGGATGTGGGTGGGCGTGCTCGGCGCGCTGGCGGGCGCGACGCGCAGCACGGGGCTGGTGTTGGCGCTGCCGGCGCTGATGCTCTACCTGTATGGCCCGCGCGAGGATCGACCACCAGATTTCGATGAAGACCGGCGTCGCCGGTCCGGTGGGGCGTCGGCTGGTGGCGGGCGGTGGCGGGCGGTGTGGATCTCGAGCGGCGCGCTGAGGCCGCGCTATCGGGTGCGCAGGGATGTCCTATGGCTGGGGCTGCTGCCGGCGGGCGTGATCGCCTACGGGGCATTCCTCGGGTTTTCCGGCGGGGACCCGCTGGCGCCGTTGCACGCCCAAGGCGTTTGGGGCCGACACTTCGTAGGGCCCTATGTAGGCGTGTGGGATGGCGTGAAGGCTGCTTTCGACGGCGCGCGCCAGCTGCTGTCGTTCCAGCGCCGCCACGTGTACTTCTCGATCGCGGCGGGCAGCCCGTTTGTGAGCGCGGGCCACAACCTGATGCTGCTGGCGTTCCTGCTCACGGGGATCGTGGCGGTCGCAGGGGTGCTGCGCAGGCTGCCGCTGGCGTACGGCGCGTA
>Ga0209772_10000282_pt1 | contig 12816 bp, 12 predicted proteins | sample BogFormECP03_OM1_FD_188235 | JGI IMG/M metagenome (GOLD analysis project Ga0209772, IMG submission 188235) | Bog forest soil microbial communities from Calvert Island, British Columbia, Canada - ECP03_OM1 (SPAdes) (version 2) | ecosystem: Environmental > Aquatic > Freshwater > Wetlands > Bog ... | reverse complement strand
GGCGACCGGCTCGCCGTGCTCGTCGGTGCCTGTCAGGAAGAACACCGCCTCGCCACGCTGGCGATGGTGGCGGGCCATCACGTCGGCTGCGATCGTCGTGTAGGCGTGTCCCAGATGAGGGGCCGCGTTGACGTAGTAGATCGGCGTTGTTACATAGAAGGACATGCGCGACCCAGGCTACTGTCCCCCGCGCGTGAGCTCCCGGTAGAGCTCGTTCGCGCCCACGCCCGTTAGCTTCGCTACGGCCGTGGCCGCGGGGCGGGCCTTCGCGCCCGCGTCGATCAACTCGCGCACGGCCGCAAGCGCCTCTTCGCGGCGCAGCTCACCCGGCGCAGCCGCCCCGCAGACGAGCACTACCTCCCCGCGTGCTGCGTTCTCGCGATAGTGGAGCGCGAGCTCCGCCGCCGTCCCCCGGCGCACCTCTTCGTGCAGCTTGGTCAGCTCGCGGCAAACCGCGATCTGACGGCCCGGGTCGCGCGCGGCGAGCAGCTCGAGCGTCGCGGCCAGACGGCGGGGCGACTCGAACGCGATGAGCGTCTCCGGCGTGCTCGCCAGCACGCTCGCGAGCTCGCCGCGCGAGCGCGGTAGAAATCCGACGAAGCGCCAGCGCTCGCCCGGCAGACCAGAAGCGACCAGAGCGGTGATGACGGCGCTCGGGCCGGGCAGCACCTCGACGGGCAGCGCCGCCTGCAGGCAGGCCCGCACGAGCTCGAAGCCAGGATCGGACACGAGCGGCGTGCCGGCGTCGGAGACCAGCGCAACCGACGCGCCGTCGCGCATGCGCGCAACCAGCTCTGCGGAGCGTGCTCGTTCGTTGTGCTCGTGGAAGCTCACGAGACTCGCCGCGATCGCGTGCCGGTCGAGCAGCGTCCGGGTGTGGCGAGTGTCCTCGCAGGCGACTACGTCCGCTTGCGCGAGCGCCGTGAGCACGCGTAGCGTCACATCCTCCAGGTTGCCGATCGACGTAGGACAGACGAGCAGCCGCCCAACTGCCGCCTGTGGGGGAGTCATCTGGCAACTATAGGGTCCAGCGGATGCCCAGCGAGCACGACGAACCACCGCAGTACACGCGCTACCGCGCCCGCCGCCGGCTGGCCCGCGGCAAGGATGCGGATGTCAAGCCAGCGACCCACCTGCCGGCCGATCAAGGCCGCGCGCCCGGGCGGGGCAAGGGACCGTTTGCGAGGATCGACTGGCGCCGTTGGGCGACCGGCAAGCGCGCTCTCCTTGCCCTGTTCATCCTGATTTGCGGCTGGCTTGCGCTGTCGCTTTTTCTGTTCCTCATCAGCTCGCACTTCGAGCGCACACCTCCCCCGGCGAACGTCGCGAGCGTGCTCGACCCCTCCGGCTACCCGCTCACGTCCGTGAACAACATCCTGGTGCTCGGTTCAGACCGCCGTCAGAAGAACAGCAAGGAACCGGGCGCCGAAACGACCGGTCCCGGGCGCTCGGACACGATCATGCTGATTCGCACCGGAGGCGGGCACGCCGCGCGGCTTTCGATTCCGCGCGACACGGTCGTCGAGATCCCCGGGCACGGCTTGCAGAAGATCAACGCCGCGCACGAGTTTGGCGGCCCCGCCGAGTCGATCTCGGTAATCAAGCAATGGCTCGGCGTCCCGATTAACCATCTCGTTGAAGTGAACTTCGAAAACTTCCCCCAGCTGATCGACGCGATGGGCGGCGTGAACTACACCGGGGGGTGCATCATCTCGCGGCTCGACGGCGGCTTCAGTCGCGGTGGTTACACGCTACGGCTCAGCTCCGGCACCCATCACCTCAACGGCAAGCAGGCGCTGGCGCTGGCACGGACGCGTGAGAACCTGTGCGCCCCAAACGAGACCGACCTTCAGCGCGAGGAACACCAGCAGACGTTGTTCAATGACATGAAGAGCCGACTGCTTTCCCCCTCGAGCTTCGTGCGGCTGCCATTGATCGCGTGGAACACACCCCCGGCGATCATCTCCGACATGAGCGGCCCCACCCTGCTCGGCCTATTCGGGGCGCTCGCGATCTCGGGCACCCCGCCCACCCGTGTGCTGAAGCCGACGGGCTCCGTTACGTTGCCCGACGGCGAAGAAGGCCTGACGGTCTCTGAAGCCGACCGCCGCGCCGCGGTCGCGCATTTCCTCAGCGGCTGAGCCGCCGTTAGCCGGCGAGGTCTGCCTCGACGCACCCCGTCCGCTCAGCCCTCGACCGCCGCCGGCTCGGGCTCGACGGACTCGGCTCAGCCCTTGGCAGCGACCCGCTCAGCCTCGACGCACCCCGTCCGCTCAGCCCTCGACCGCCGCCGGCTCGGGCTCGACGGACTCGGCTCAGCCCTTGGCAGCGACCGGCTTGGAGTCGGCGGACTTCTTCGGTGACTTCTCGCCCTTCCCCTCCGCAGATGAGGAAGAGGAAGAAGAATCGCCTGACGACGGGGACTTCTCCGCAGAGGAGCTGGCCGAGGTGGACTTCTCCCCAGATGACTTCTCCCGAGAGGACTTCTCCGCGGAGGATTTCTCGGCGGCGGCAGCCGTCTCTCGTTGGCGATTACGGGTGCCGTAGTCGGTGTTGTAGAAGCCTTTGCCCTTGAAGTGCACCGCAGGCGCGTGGAGAACGCGCTCGACGGGCACCCCGGTGTCTGGGTCCACGGTCAGCGACTCTTCGCTGAAGGACTGCTGCAGCTCGAAGGTGGTGCCGTCAGGACGCCTGTACTCGTAGATGGGCATGACACCTGATTATAAGAGGGAGAGCGCTCACATAAGAGGGAGAGCGCTCAGCGGGAGCGACGGGCAGCCGCAAAACGCCGCCGGTCATTCGGCGTCAATCGGTCAGCAGCGCACGCACCGACGCTATGCCCGCACGGACCGTCGGGGTGAAATCCCTGTCGGGCTCGGTGAGCATCCGCAGCGCGAGACCGTCCCCCAACGAGAAGAGGATCTCGGCCACCGGCTCCGGCTCGGCATGCAACCGCAGGATGCCGCCCTCCTGAGCGACGGCGAGCAGTCCAGCGACCCGCTCGCGCATGCGCAACATCAGGCCCGCATACTCGACGGCAATCTCGGCGTTGCGACGGGAGAGCGTGAACAGCTCGAACACGAGCGTCACGAAGTCCGGATCGTCACGCAGCGTCTCCTGCAGGTTCTGCGCCATCAAGTTAATGAAATCGTTAGCCGACTTCGCCGTCGCAAGCCGGCGCTCGAGCAACTCCAGGCGCAACTCGCAGTCGCGCCGGACGGCCTCGACGAGCAACTGCTCCTTCGTGCCGAAGTAATAGTGCAGCAGGCCCCGCGATACGCCCGCCTCCCGGGACACGTGATCGAAGGTGGAGCCCGCCGTGCCGCGACGCGCCACGCTGCGACGCATCGCGTCGATGATCCGCTGGGCCTTCTCGCCCGAAAGCGACCGAGCTCCGCCGGGTGGCGAGGGACTGCTCGAAATATCGGCCGCGGTGTGCGTATCCACGGCCGTGGCATCGACGGCTGTCATCGGGGTGACGGGGCGCTCTGCTCAGCTTGCGGTCACACCCGCTGGCGCGGGCTCAGCCGGAGCGGTGGTCGAGCTGTAGTCGAACTCCTCCTCGGCCCCGAACAGCAGGTCGAGCACCTTCGAGCGCAGGCTCGCGCTGAGAGCGATCGCGAGCACGCCCGCGATCGTCACCAACATCAGCGAGCGAGCAAGCCCCCCGCCGCTACGACGACGGCTTCGCTTGGGCGGCTCGCGCAGGGAGTTGGACGCGTCACGCAGCGCGTCCGCGGCCTGCTTGAGCTCGCGCTGGAGCTTGCGATCCTCGAGCAGCGCCCGGTGTGCCGGCGTGCCGTTGTTCATGCGCCCGTACGCGCTGCGAGCCGCGCCGTATGCGGCGAGCAGGCTGGCACGTAGATCCTCGTCCTCGACAATGCGCTGCAGATACCGGTTTCGCTGCGCCGCTCGCGCGGCTTCTCCTGCCTTGCCGATCCTGTCAATTGCTGCCATCTCTGCCACCACCTCTGCCGAAAGCTTTAGGTTGCCGCCCAATATACCCCGCGGAGGCAGAGATTATGTCCGTAGGGGCCCCTGGGCATGGCCCCTAAGCGTGCAGAGCCGCCTGCTCTTGCGCAGACGGAAACGCCCAAGCGGCGCGCGAGCGGCGCTCTTGGCGGAAGACGAACCGCAACTGCTGTGGTGGCCTCAGCTGGGCCTCGTTGGGTCGAAATGTCGCGCACGGCTCTGAGACCTCGAGCGCGCACAGGAGGTTGACCTGGAAGAAGCATTCCTCACAGCTCACCTTTTGGACGGCCCGCTTGAGAACTCGCTTGGACTGCTGTCTCGGCACGTTGGACTGCTGTCTCGGCACGCGCACCTGCCCCCAAAGACTGCTCGGAATGAACGGAACGGTCGTGATCAAAGCACCATTCGACACGCCGCTCAAGGGTCGCTGAGGAGCCACCCCGCAAATCGCAGAGAAAACCGTTTTGTACGCGGAAATAGCCGAGAACGAGTCACTTTGCTGTGACAATCGAGGCGATAATCGCGGAGTTTGCGGATGCATCGCCCGCATCCGCGCCAGCACGTCATCATCTGCTGAGATGCGCATGCTAGTCACCGGAGCTAGTGGGTTTGTCGGCTCGCTGCTGATCCCACGGCTGCAGTCGGAGGGCCATGTCGTCCGCGCGCTCGGACGCAGCCCGGAGCGTATATACGACGCGCTCGCTCGCAGCCGCTCGCGCGGGGGCATCCAGGAGCTCGAAGTGATCCGCGGCGACGCGCTCACGGGGGAGGGACTCGACCAAGCGCTCGAGGGCGTAGAGGTGGCCTACTACTTGATCCACTCGATGGAGAGCCCGCCCTCTGGGGGGGACGCCTTCTCCGGCGCCCGCTTTGCCGAACGCGATGCGTGCGCAGCCGAGAGTTTCACGGCGGCGGCCGTTCGCGCGGGGGCTCGCCGCATCGTCTACCTGGGCGGCTTCGCCCCTGACGCCGCCGCCCCAAACTGCTCAGCGGCGTCGCTCGCGCCCGAGTCGCTCTCACCTCACCTCGCCAGCCGCCGAACCGTCGAGGCAATTCTGCTCGGCGCAATCCCGGACTCGGTTGCGCTACGCGCCTCGATCGTGATCGGCGCGCGCTCCCGGTCGTTTCGGTTGCTCGTCCACCTGGTCGAGCGCCTCCCGGTGCTCGCGCTGCCGGCCTGGCGGCGTTTCCGCACGCAGCCGATCGATGCGCGGGACGCAATCGAAATGCTCGTCGCGGCGGCAACCGCGCCGCTGGGAGGCAGCTCGTTGGACATCGCCGGCCCCGACGCCCTCACATATGAGGAAATGTTGAACAGGATCGCCGAGCTGATGCTCGTGGGGCGCCCGGCGCTGCGATTCGGTGTGAACATGACAGGGCTCACAGCGCCCGTCGTCGCTGCGATAGCAGGGGAGGATCCCGAGTTGGTGGTCGCGCTGATGGAAGGCTTGCAGAGCGATCTCCTGCCTGCAGACGACCGTGCAGCGCACCAACTCGGGGTCACGCTGCACTCCTTCGACGCCGCCGTCGAACACGCGCTCGGCGAATGGGAGGAATTCGAGTCGCTGGCGGCGCGCTGATAGAGCCGACGAGTGAGAGCCTCGCAGCGTCGCCGCGCGTCTCGATGAGCGCGCTTGGCGGCCGATCACGGTCCACCGGCTAGGGTTCAGCGGGCCCGACATCGGTCGTCTCGCACGCCATGAGCCTCGTCACAGCCTCGATTCGGATCGCCGCGCCACCCGTTGAGGTGTGGAAGGTCGTCATGGATCCCGCGCTGCTCGGCGATTGGGTCACAATTCACCGCAAGCTGCTGCACGCCGACGATGGCCCTCCACGCGTTGGCTTCACGATGGACCAACGGATCCAAATGAGAGGTGTCAGCCTAGAGGTTCACTGGAGGCTGACTGTCTGTCGTCCAGACGAGCTCGCGGTATGGGAGGGGCGTGGGCCGGCGCGCTCACAGGCGCGTAGCGAATACGTGTTGAAAGCAGAAGATGGCGGCACACGCTTTGACTATCGCAACGAATTCCGCCCTCCACTTGGTCCCGTCGGCGCGCTTGTCAGTCGTGCCCTAGTCGGTGGAATGCCCGAGCGAGAGGCCGTGCGCACACTCGATCGCTTGAGCGCTCACCTCGAACAGATCACCAAACAGACTTAGTGTAAGGTGATGCGAAACAGCGATGTGACTTGGACCACATCAGCATTAGTGAACAGGACTCAATTGTGACCGACTTCCTTGACGAGAAGCGCCGAGAGATCACAGATCGACTGAAAGAGCTCAAGCCCCTGGTGGATGAGTACAACCGCCTGGAAGCAGCCGCATCCGCTCTCGCCGGGGTGGGCGGATCGAGCGCTGCGCCGTCGAGCGCGACAGCCACGACGGCCGCTCCCCGCCGTCGCGGTCCGGGGCGGCCACGGGGCTCCGGTAGCGCAACGAGCGCCAAACCGACGCTCGCCAAACGCAAACCGGGTCGTCCGGCCGGACGTCGCGCCGGGAGACGCAAAGGCAGCGGCACACGTGCCGCTGAGGCGCTGTCATTCGTGCAGGGACAGCCAGGTATCACCATTCCGGAGCTTGCGGCGAAGATGGGCATCAAGCAGAACTACCTCTACCGCGTGCTGCCGGGACTCGAGCAGGAAAAGAAGGTAGAGAAGAAAGGCCGCGGCTGGCACCCCAAGTCCTAGTCCCCTCGTCGCTCCCGGGGCTCGTGTGTCGCGCAGACCACGAACCCTCGAGTCCTTGCCAAGGACGACTCGGGACTCCTTCGGGAACTAAGCCGGCCGGCGCCGAAACTTCGCCGGGGTTGCGTGGTTGAAAGAAGGGGCGTGGTTAGGATGACCACGCCCCTTCGTCGCTTCGCGGTCGGTTTTCCTAGATCAGGCCCTGGCTTGCGACCGTATCGCGCTCGCTGAGGAGCTCGGAAACCGAGTCGTCGATCCTGGCGCGGGAGAAGGCATCGATGTCGAGGCCCTCCACGACCTCCCATAGTCCGTCCTCACAGATGCAGGGGAAACCGCAGATCAGGCCCTCGGGTATGCCGTAGGAGCCGTCGGAGGGCACGCCCATCGACACCCAACCCCCATCGGTGCCCCTGACCCAGTCGCTGACGTGGTCGATCGCGGCCGACGCGGCCGAGGCAGCGCTGGAGGCGCCTCGGGCCTCGATAATCGCCGCGCCGCGTTTGCCGACGTTCGGCAGGAAGTCTTCCTCGATCCAGACTTGGTCATCGACGGCGTCGGCAGCGGCGCCGCCGGGCACCTGGGCGTGGAACAGATCTGAGTACATCGTCGGCGAGTGGTTGCCCCAGACGCCCATTCGAGAGACATCGGTTACCGAGATCTCCAACTTGGCAGCGAGCTGCGCGACCGCGCGGTTGTGGTCGAGGCGCATCATCGACGTGAACCGCTCGCGCGGTATGTCGGGGGCGTTGTTCATCGCGATCAGGCAGTTGGTGTTCGCTGGGTTGCCCACGACCAACACCTTGACGTCGTCGGCCGCGCGATCGTTGAGCGCCTTGCCCTGCACTGTGAAGATCTTTCCGTTCTCGCCGAGCAGCTCGGCGCGCTCCATGCCCTTGGTGCGTGGGCGCGAGCCCACCAGTAGCGCGACGTTCACGCCGTCGAACGCTTCGCCTGGGTCATCGTGCAGCCCCAAGCCACTGAGAAGCGGGAAGGCACAGTCGACGAGCTCCATGGCGACGCCCTCGAGAGCGCCCATCGCCTGGGGAATCTCGAGCAGGTTCAGCTCGACCGGCTGCTCGGGGCCGAGCAGCTGCCCGGACGCGATGCGAAAGACGAGGCTGTATCCGATCTGTCCGGCAGCGCCTGTGACGGTGACTCGTACGGGATGGCTCAACGGTTCATCTCCTGTTGCAGGTTTTGATCGATGGATGCAAGGAACTCCTCGGTGGTCTGCCACGACTGCTCGGGGCCAACCAGGAGCGCGAGATCCTTGGTCATACTGCCGCTTTCCACTGTCTGGATACAGACGCGCTCGAGCGCCTCGGCGAAGTCGCTGACCTCCGGCGTGCCGTCCATGCGTCCGCGCGCCAAGAGGCCGCGTGTCCACGCGAAGATCGAGGCGATCGGGTTGGTAGAGGTTGGCTTGCCCTGTTGATGCGCGCGGTAGTGACGGGTGACCGTGCCATGGGCAGCCTCGGCCTCGACCGTCCTGCCATCAGCGGTCATCAGCACGCTCGTCATCAGCCCGAGCGATCCAAAACCCTGGGCGACGGTGTCGGATTGCACGTCGCCGTCATAGTTCTTGCAGGCCCACACGTAGCCGCCTTCCCACTTCAGCGCCGCGGCGACCATGTCGTCGATCAGGCGGTGTTCGTAGGTGATGCCGGCCGCGTCGAAGTCAGCCTTGAACTCGCTCTCGTAGATCTCTTCGAAGATGTCTTTGAAGCGCCCGTCGTAGCGCTTGAGGATCGTGTTCTTCGTCGACAGGTAAACCGGGTAGCGGCGCTCGAGCCCGTAGCGCAGCGACGCTCGGGCGAAGTCGCGAATCGAGTCGTCGAGGTTGTACATCGCCATCGCGATCCCAGCTCCAGGGAAGTCATAGACGTCGAGCTCGATCGGCTCGCCGTCGCCGGCGGGGGTGAAACTGAGGGTGAGCTTTCCCTCGCCCGGAACCACAAGGTCGGTCGCCCGATACTGGTCGCCGAAGGCGTGGCGGCCGATCACGATCGGCTTCGTCCAACCTGGCACCAGTCGGGGCACGTTGGAGATGACGATCGGCTCGCGGAAGATGACGCCGCCGAGGATGTTGCGGATCGTCCCGTTCGGCGAGCGGTACATCTCCTTGAGGCCGAACTCCTTCACGCGGGCCTCATCCGGTGTGATCGTGGCGCACTTCACGCCAACGCCGTATTGCTTGATCGCCTCCGCCGCTTCGACCGTTATCGCATCGCCGCTCGCGTCGCGGCTCTCGATCCCCAGGTCGTAGTACTTCAGGTCGACATCCAGATAGGGAACTATCAACTGCTCCTTGATGAACGCCCAGATGATCCGGGTCATCTCATCGCCGTCGAGATCCACGACGGGGTTCTTCACCTTGATCTTGGCCATATGTCGATCCTTGTTGTCTGTTGCGTCGTGGGGGAGGGCCGCGCCCGTGGGAGCGATGGGGCGCCGATGCTATCGCCCCTTTTCGGCCAACACGTTCGCTGCGCCCACCTCGGCCGTTGCGGCCACCATCGCCGCTGCCCGCCAAATCGCGCCGTCCTCGGCTGCGAACGGCGTCGAGCGTCCAGTCAGCCGTTCCAGCTGGCCTGCGCGCCGTGCCCTATCAGCACCTGCGAGCGCCCCCCGGAGAACGGTACGGTGGCGACGCGTCCGTTCGAGGAGGGTTCCTCGAAAGACCCTTCGTCGACGAGCACGGTTGCGCCGTCACGAGAGATGCCCGCTGCGATCACCGAGCGTCCGCGCACGGTCAGCCTGCGGGCGCGTCCGGAGGAGACCCGCACGGTCCACGCTTCGCTCGTGTCTTGGCCCTCGAACTCGGTCAGCAACCTGGCGCCGTCGGCTGAGAAGGAGAGCGGCACGAGGCCCACTACGAGCGGTCCAACCGGCACGTTGGTGACCCTGCGGACAGCGGCACGGGTCGGTGAAGCCAGCCAGATCTGGTAGAGGGGAGCGTCGAGGGGACGCAGGCGCTCGCGGTCGTAGGCGATATAGCGCGGCCCCCACACAGGGTTGAGGCTGCGCCCATCACGGGTGAGCGCTTGGACGCCCGAGCCGTCGGGCTGACTGATGAACACGTTCACCGCGGCGGCGAGGGCGAGCGAGGCGGCCCGGCCGTAGACGATCCTGTCGCTTCCTTCGGGCGCGAAGCTCGCGCCGTAGATCTGACCGTGCGCGATCGTCGTGATCGTCCCGGTGGTCGTGTCGAGAACCGCGAGGCCCGAGAGCTGAGCCCCGTTTGTGACCGCCGTCGACTGCAGCGAGAGGGCCAGATAGCGCGAGTCCGGCGACCACGCCAGCGGCTGCACGGTGGCGGTCGCGAGGTTCAGGTAGGCGCTCGTGGGGGCTGGCGTCGTCGAGTAGATCGCGAGCGCTGGTCCCTGTTCAGGGCTTGCGCCAGTGCCGAACAGCGATGCAGCCACCGATTGCCCGTTCGGCGCGAGCAGCGGCGAGTCGCCGGGGCCGAGCACCCGTGCTTCGCGGCCGGCGGCCGACGCGATCCACACCCGGGCAGGCGATCGCGCCGTCTCGGTGACATACGCCACGCGCGACGTCGCCGTCGGCGGGCCGGCGTCGGGGACCGTTTCCCCGGCCGCCCGCGCCGCCGGAAGGCCGGCGATCGAGAAGAGGGCGGCGCCCGTGGCAAGCACGACGGTGGAAGCGCTGCGGACCGTCATGAGCACATCCACCAGGCTATCTCTCAGCCTCCGGCCCTGCGGGCCGATCTCTGCCCAGCCTGCGGCTGCGGGCCGATCTGTGCCCGGGCCCTGCGGGCCGATCTCTGCTTGACTGTCATGTGATGGCCAGCACGATCCCGGCAGCTGCGATCGGCGATGCGCCGTGGCGGACGCACACGGTCTTCAACCAAGCGCCGCCGCTGTTGGACGTAGACGTCTTCGCGAGCAACCTTCCGCTCGTGGAGGCCGTGCAGCGCGAGGGCGGTGGCTGGGTGAGCGAGCGCGCGTCCGCGCTGGGACGCTTCGTGGGCGGCGAGCCCCAACAGCAATGGGGGCGGCTGGCCAACGAGAACAAGCCGGTGCTGCGCACGTTCGACCGCTACGGCAACCGCATCGACGAGGTCGAGTTCCACCCCGCCTGGCACCAACTGATGAAGATGGGGGTCGAGCACGAGCTGCACTCGCTGCCATGGACCAGCAGCGAGCCCTCGGCCCATGTAGCCAGAGCGGCGCTGTACATGACCGCGATGCAGGCCGAGGCGGGCTTCGCATGCCCGATCACGATGACCTTCGCCGTCGTTCCCGCGCTCCGCGCACAACCGGAGCTTGCTGCCGAGTGGGAGCCGCTTGTATGCGCCACCACATACGACCCACGCATGGTCCCGGCGGCCGAGAAGGGTTCGGCGATCGCCGGGATGGCGATGACCGAGAAGCAGGGCGGCTCGGACGTGCGCGCCAACACCACCGTCGCGCGCCCGCTGAACGGCGGCGGGGCAGGCGGCGAGTACGAGATCATCGGCCACAAGTGGTTCTGCTCGGCGCCGATGTCCGACGTGTTCCTCGTGCTCGCCCAGACCGACGAGGGCCTCTCATGCTTTTTGCTGCCGCGCATCCTGCCCGACGGCTCGCGTAACGCCTTTCATATCCAGCGCCTCAAGGACAAGCTCGGCAACCACTCAAACGCCTCCTCTGAGATCGAGTTGCACGGCGCGTGGGCGCGCATGGTCGGCGAGCCCGGACGCGGCGTGCCGACGATTATCGAGATGGTCGGCCATACGCGCCTGGACTGCGTGATCGGCTCCGCCGCCGGTATGCGCGTCGGCGTCGTCGGCGCCACTCATCACGCCGCTCACCGCAGCGCGTTTGGCAAGACGCTGATCGACCAGCCACTCATGCGCAACGTACTCGCCGATCTCTGCTTGGAGTCAGAGGCGACGACCGCGCTGGCGATGCGCTTGGCGCGCGCCTACGACGAGGCGCACGCCGAGGTCGAATTCGGCCCCCAATCGCCCGAGGATTCGAGCGACGCGCAACTGTTCAAGCGGCTGGCCACCGCCGTCGGAAAGTATTGGACCTGCAAGCGCGCCCCCAACCACGCGTTCGAGTCGCTCGAGTGCCTCGGTGGCGCCGGCTATGTGGAGGAGTCCGGCATGCCCCGCCTCTATCGTGAGGCGCCGCTCGCCTCGATCTGGGAGGGCTCGGGCAACGTGATGAGCCTGGACGTCCTGCGCGCGCTCACACGCTCCCCCCGCTCGCTCGAGGTGTTCCTGCACGAGCTACGCCAGGCTCAAGGCGCTGAGCCGCGCCTCGACGCCCGTGTCCGCGAGCTCGAAGGGCAGTTCGCCGATCCAGCCACGCTCGAGACGCGCGCGCGGCGGGTCGTCGAAAGCATGGCCCTGTGCTTGCAGGGCTCGCTGCTCGTCCGCCACGCGCCCGCGGCGGTCGCCGATGCCTTCTGCGCCTCGCGACTCGCCGGGGACGGCGGCCTCGAGTACGGCACCCTTCCCGCGGGCGCCGACTTCGCGGGCATCCTCGCCCGCTCCCGCCCACAGCAGTAAGCCCGCTCTCGCCCACAGCAGGAAGCGCGCGCCCCGCCCACAGCAGTAAGCCCGCGCGGCCCACTCCGGTGAACGCCGGCCGAGGCTGCTCAGGCCGTGCGTGGGCCTAACATTGATCGTTACATGAGGCCTCGCACGAACTTCCAGCTCGCTCGCGTCTTCGGCATCCGCATCGGCGTGAGCGTCAGCTGGTTCTTCGTGTTGTTCTTCCTCATCTACTACCTCTCCGAATACTTCCATGAAGTGCTCGGCGGGTCCCAGAGCACGGCATACGTCGTCGCCGTCGCAGGCGCGTTGGGTTACTTCGCCTCGCTGATCTTCCACGAGCTCGGCCACGCGCTCGCGGCGCGACGCCTGGGCATACCGATCGCGGGAATCGACCTGTGGTTCTTCGGCGGTCTCTCGCAGATGCGCCGCGAGCCTGCGACCGCCGGCGAGGAGTTCAAGGTGGCGGCGGCCGGCCCCGTGGTCACCTTGTTCCTGTTCAGCCTGTGCGTCGCCGCCGGCACGGCGTTGGCCAGCAGCGGGCGCTTTGCCGACGTCGCTCTCACCCGCGAGGGCTTTACGACCACGCCCGCGCTCGCCCTAATCGGCTGGCTCGGCTTCATCAACGGGATCCTCTTCTTGTTCAACATCATCCCCGC
>Ga0209772_10000281_pt1 | contig 12829 bp, 8 predicted proteins | sample BogFormECP03_OM1_FD_188235 | JGI IMG/M metagenome (GOLD analysis project Ga0209772, IMG submission 188235) | Bog forest soil microbial communities from Calvert Island, British Columbia, Canada - ECP03_OM1 (SPAdes) (version 2) | ecosystem: Environmental > Aquatic > Freshwater > Wetlands > Bog ... | reverse complement strand
GCCCGCCGGTGCGGCTGTCGAGAGGCCGCTGAAGGCGTCGCCGGCCCCCCCGCTCGGCTGCTCGTGCAGGCTCGTGTGCGATGCGCCTTCGTCCTGCGCCATCAGGTAGCCGCCGTAGGTGATGATCGCGGCGGCTATGAGCCCTAGCCAGATGCCGATCTTGATGCCATAGGAGGAGGAGTAGTGCACGCCGGCGACCGAGCCGCTGACACCGCCGCTTGGGTGATGCAGGATGCGGTAGAGGATCAAGAGCGTCGAGAGGGCTCCGAGCCCGGCGACGATCAGGCCGGGCTGCACGGGGAGCTCCAGCTTGTGCTGGCTTGCCACCAGCACCACAGAGGCGAGCGCGACGATGATCGTGATGATCCAGATCCAGCGACTGTTCGTGAAGGTGTGCCAGCCGTTGGCGCTTGCGCTGAAGCTGATGCCGCCGATCGAGGCGCTGGAGCTGCCTCCATACCACTTGAAGAAGAACAGAAAGATGAAGAAGGCGATGGCGCCCCCGCCGACTATCCGATCGGACCGACGCAGGCGGCTGATGTCGAAGTTCATTGCCCTGGTTCCCCCGTGGATCGCTGATGAATGTGACGACTCGCCCGCCCAGCATCGTGCCGCGAGCACGGCGTGATTGCAACCGTTCTCACAAGGTTCAGCGCCCCGCAGAGCAATCCTGCACGGATTTCCGGATGGGCGACGGCGCCGGGCGACGATCTGGCGTCGCCGGGGGACAGAGCGGGCTACGGCGCCGGGCGACGATCGGGCGTCGCCGGGGGACAGAGCGGGCTACGGCGCCGGGCGACGATCGGGCGTGGCAGGGCGATAGAGCGAGGTGCGTTCGTCGCGCAGCGACTGCCATGCGCCGAGTAGGATCGCGACCGCGCCGGCGAGCGCCAGCCAGGCGCCGGCGCACAGCGAGGTGGCGTGATCGGGTCGCTCGAGCACCCGAACGACGGCGGCGATCACGGCGATCAGGCCGAGCAGCACGCACCATACGCCGATCGAGACCGGCAGCGCGGTGGTGCGCTCGGTGAGCGCGCTGAGAACCAACGCGAGCGCGGCAAACGCGGCTGCGATCAGCAGCGCGACCGCCGGCCCAAAGGTGCTCCAAGCGTCGAGATTGCCCGTCGGGGCCTCATACCAGGGCTCGAATAGAGACACGATCACGCACACGGCGCCCACCAGCGCGAGCAGCTCCCCCGCGCGGAGTTGCTTGAAGTTCAACTGACGCCCCTGCGGATGACCATCACGGCAGCCTGCTCAGATCGCATCCCGAGCGACCTCGGAGAGCAGGTTGTCAACGTTCTCCTGATAGCGGGCGGCCTGCAGGGTGTTCTGCAGCAGGTAGGCGATCGTCATCGGGCCGACGCCGCCGGGAACAGGAGTGATCGCCGAGGCCAGCTCGCAGACGGCGTCGAAGTCGACATCGCCGACGAGACCGCTCTTGTTGCCGGCCTGCTCGGGCGTCAACCGGTTCATGCCGACGTCGATCACGACGGCGCCGGGCTTGACGAAGTCGCGCTCGATGAGCCGGGCGCGGCCAACTGCCGCAATCAGGATGTCGGCCCGCGCGCACACCTCACGCAAGTCGCGTGTGCGCGAGTGGCAGACGGTGACGGTGGCGTTCTCGCCGATCAGCAGCTGAGCCATCGGCTTGCCGAACAGGTTCGAGCGACCGACGATGACCGCTTCGGCGCCTTCTGGCTCGATTCCGGTGTCGGCGAGCAACCGCATCACTCCCAGCGGCGTGCACGGTCGCAACCCGGGCCGCCCGAGCGACAGCAGGCCTGTGTTGACAGGCGTCAGCCCGTCGACGTCCTTCTCGGGGCCGATCATCGCCGTCAGCGCTGGGCCGTCCAGATGCGCCGGCACGGGCAGCTGCAGCAGCACACCGCTGACCGCCCGATCGGCGTTCAGCCGCTCGAGCTCATCGGCGACCTCGTCGAAGGAGGCATCGGCTGCGAGTCGCCGATCGAAGGGGACCATGCCGACCTCTCGGCAGGCGCGCTGCTTGCCGCCCACGTAGACCGCCGACGCTGGGTCCTCGCCAACGAGCACGGTCGCCAGCCCCGGGGCACAGCCGACCTGGCGGGTGAACGACTCGACCTCGCGCCCAACCTCGCCGCGCACGCGCGCGGCGATCGCCTTGCCGTCGATGATTGTCGTGGCCATGCGGCCTGATCGTACGCGCTCAGCCCCTTGCGATGCCATCGAAGCCGGCCCGAGCAGAGTCGCCTCAGCGCCGGCTGACGGGTGCATACTCGGCCATCAGCTTGCGTTCGGACCCGTCGCCGGCGAAGCGCACGACGATCACCCCGCCCGGCTCGACGCCCGTAATGACGCCCTCGCCGAAGGCGGCGTGGACGACATCCTCGCCGAGACGGAAGGCGCCCGGCGACGGTGCGCCCTCGCGCGCGCCGTCGACCCAGGCCGGTTGGCGGGCGCGCGAGCCGCCGGCCAACGCTCCCGGCCCTCGCGAGCCGCCAACGCCCGCCGAGATCGCAGACGATCGGAAGATCGTCTCCTGTGGTTCGTCGAGCAGATCGAGCGGAATCTCATCGAGGAAGCGACTGCGCATGCCGTAGGACTGGGCCCCGAACACCGACCGTCGGCGCGCGTAGGTCAGGTACAACGCGTGCATCGCGCGGGTGACCCCGACGTAGAACAGGCGGCGCTCCTCCTCCAGAGCCCCCTCGTCGAGCGAGCGCGCGTGGGGGAAGACGCCCTCCTCGCAGCCGCTGATGAACACGATCGGATACTCCAGGCCCTTGGCGTTGTGCAGCGTCATCAGCGTCACCAGGGCCTCGTCGTCGCTGCGTGAGTCAGCGTCGGCGACGAGCGCTATCTGCTGCAGAAACACGTCGAGTCCCTGCTCGCCCGCAGACGCCGCCGCGTCGAACTCGCGACCCACCTCGACGAGCTGCTCGAGGTTCTCGATACGTCCCTGCGCCTCGATCGTCCGCTCGGCCTGAAGCGCCTCTACGTAGCCGCTCTGCGAGAGCGCCGCCTCGATCAGGTCGCCGACCGGAACCTGGCCCTCTGGGCCCCCGAGCGCGGGTTGCAAGCTCTCCTGCGCCCCCGGCTGCGGCTGCTGGGACTCCGCCAGTCGGTCCTCGGCGGGTATTCCGGCCATCACGCGCAGCCCTTCCATGGTCTCCATGAAACGCCTCAGCGCCTTCACGGCCGCCGCGCCCAAACCGGGGATCTGCTCGGGGACGGCGGCTGCCTGCCAGATCGAGACGCCCACCATCGCTGCATGCGCGAGGATGCGCGCCAGCGAGGTCTGGCCGATGCCGCGCCTCGGTGAGTTCGCCACGCGCGTGAAGCTGACCACGTCGAAAGGGTTCGCCAGCAGCGACAGGTAGGCGATCGCGTCCTTGATCTCCGCCCGCTCGTAGAACTTCGTCCCTCCGATCACCTGGTAGGCGATCTCGCGTCGTACGAGCGTGTCCTCGATCACCCTCGACATCGCGTTCGTCCGGTACAGGACCGCGATCTCCGAGCGCGATGCGCCCTCGTCCACGAGCCGCTCGATCTCCCCGACCACGAAGCGCGCCTCGGCGTGCTCGTCCTCCAGCGCCCGCACGTGGATCTGCTCCCCCTGCCCGAGCTCGCTCCACAACCGCTTGGCGATCCCGCCGCGGTTGTTGGCGATCACGGCGTTGGCGGCCGACAGGATCGTCTCGCTGGAGCGGTAGTTCTGCTCGAGCTTGACAACCCTCGCATCCGGGAAGTCCTCCTGGAAGTCCAGGAGATTGCGGATGTCGGCGTTGCGGAAGCTGTAGATCGACTGCGCGTCATCCCCCACGACCGCGAGGTTGCGATGGCCGACGGGGCCCGCATAGCTCGGGCGATCATCGCGCCCGGGGCTCACAGCCGCTTGCCGTCCGCCGCCGACCAGCAACTGCAACAGGCGGTACTGGGCATGGTTGGTGTCCTGATACTCATCGACGAGGATGTGGGCGAAGGCATTGACGTAGCGCTCACGGACGTCCTGGAAGAGCTCCAACAGGTTGACCGTGCGGAACAGCAGATCGTCGAAGTCCATTGCGTTCATCCGATGGAGGTCGCGCTCGTAGATGTCGTATACGTCGGCGATCATCTCCTCGAATGCAGACGCCGCCGCCTGGCGGTAGGCGCCGGCGTCGCACAGGCGGTTCTTCGCCGCCGAGATCTGGTTGAGGACCGCGGCTGGCGTGTAGCGCTTGGGGTCGACCCCGACCGCGTCGGCCGAGCGCTTGGCCAGCCGGCGTGAGTCGGCCTGATCGTAGATCGTGAACTGACGGGTGTAGCCGAGGCGGTCGGCCTCGGCCCGCAGGATGCGTGCGCAGGCGGCGTGGAAGGTCATCAGCCACATGCCCCGCGTGCCTCTGCCAAGCAGCCGCTCGACCCGCTCGCGCATCTCCTTGGCCGCCTTGTTCGTGAACGTGATCGCCAGGATCTCGCCGGCCTGCGCCTGGTCGGTGTAGATCAGGAAGGCGATCCGGTGGGTCAGCACGCGGGTCTTGCCGCTGCCCGCGCCAGCGATGATCAGCAGCGGCCCCTCGCCGTGCGTAACGGCCTCGCGCTGGGGCTCGTTGAGCCCGTCCAAAAGCTCCTGGAGGTGCTCCGCGTGGGGGTTCTTGGGCATCGGATATCCAGCATAGATGCGCGCTCGGCCGGCGCTGCTCGACCTGCAAGCGCGTGCAAGCCGCCGTCGCCGGCTCCCCACCGAGCCGCGGCGGGCAAGGGCCCGGCCCGCGATGGCATGCTGCGCGGCGCCCTATCCCCCCGCCGGGTTGGGACCCCTGACGGTCCGCAGCGGGCGGACCTCGGCGACCGTCTCAGGCTCGGAGTCGGAGAGCTCGCCGACGAGCCGTTCGAGGGCGCCGATGCGGCTGGCGAGCGCTTGGATCGCCTCGGCGATCGGATCGGGCAGGTGGATCCAGTCGGCGTCTGGGCCCTCGATGCTGCGCCCCTCGACACGCACGACATGGCCGGGGTTGCCCACTACCGTCGAGTTCGCGGGCACGTCGGTGATGACGACGCTGTTCGCTCCGATCTTCGCGCCGTGGCCGATCGTGATCGGTCCGAGCAGCTTGGCTCCTGAGCCGATCGTCACGTTGTCCTGGACCGTCGGATGGCGCTTTCCCACCGCAAATCCGGTGCCGCCGAGCGTCACCCCTTGGTACAGGGTCACGTCATTGCCGATGTCGGCTGTCTCGCCGATCACGACCCCTGAGCCGTGGTCGATGAACAGACCGGCGCCGATCTGCGCAGCGGGGTGTATCTCGACGCCGGTCACCGCGCGCGTGAGCATCGCGATCAGCCGCGGGATGAACGGCACGTCGGCTTGGTGCAGCGCATGCGCCACCCGGTAGGCGAGCAACGCGTGGATGCCGGGCCACGCGGCGAGGATCTCGCCGGGCGCTACTCCGCGCGCAGCGGGGTCCCGATCGCGCGCGGCAAGCACGTCGCGACGAACCTCGCTGACGACCCCTGCGACAGTGCCGAAACGGGGCATGGCAACAGGGTAGCGACCAATTTTGCGATGCTTGATCGCGCAACTGAATTTTTCACAAGGCGTCAGGGGGCGAAGAACGCCTGCGAGACGTAGCGCTCGCCCGAGTCGGGCACGACGACCACGATGCGCTTGCCCGCAGATTCCGGGCGGGCAGCGATCTGCAGCGCCCCCCACAGCGCCGCGCCGCCCGAGATGCCGGCTAGCAGTCCCGCGCGTTTGGCGCACCGCCAGGCCGTCTGAATGGCATCGTCGTCAGAGACGGCGAGCACCTCGTCGAGCAGCTCCCGGTTGAGGACCGGCGGCACGAAGCCGGCGCCGATCCCCTGGATGCGGTGCGGCCCCGGCTGAGCGCCCGACAGCACCGCAGAGCCGCGCGGCTCGACCGCTACGACGAGCAGCTGCGGGTTCACGTGCCCTCGCAGGTACTCGCCCACCCCGGTGATCGTGCCGCCCGTCCCGACTCCCGCCACGAGCACGTCGACGCGGCCCTCGAGCGCACGCTCGATCTCCGGACCCGTGGTGCGGCGATGGGCCTCGGGGTTGGCGGGGTTGGAGAACTGGTCGGGCAGGAACACGTCATCCTCGCGCGACATCGCTCGAGCCGCCTCGACCGCCTCGCCCATCCCGCCAAGTGACTCGGTGATCTCGACCCTCGCGCCGTAGAGCCGCAACAGGCTCTCGCGCTCCCGGCTCATGCCCTGGGGCAACGTCAGCACGAGGTCATAGCCCTTGGCGGCGCATACGAACGCAAGCGCGATCCCGGTGTTGCCGCTCGTGGCCTCCACGATCGTCGTGCGGCCGGGCTCGATCCTGCCCTCGGCCTCGGCCGCCTCGATCATCGCCACGCCGATGCGGTCCTTGACGCTCCCCCCGGGATTGAACGACTCCAGCTTGGCGAACAGCTCGACGCCGTTCTCCGCGGCCAGGGTGCCCTCGAGCATGCGCGGAAGCCCCACCATCGGGGTGTCGCCGACAAGCTCTGCAATGTTGATCGGGATTCGAGCCATCACTCCACGACAATAGTGGAGGCGGCCGGCCACGACTCACTGCTCGTGTGCTATCTCCCGGGCGCCTTCGTCGTCGTGTGAGCCTTCTGCAAAGCGAGGTGAACGATCGCGCTGTGCGCCCTCGTGGGGCCTGGGAGCACCTCGAGAATCACCAGTTTGGCGCTCAGGCGCCCGTGATGGGCCAGGAGCAGCCGTTTTCCCGTCGCGTTCAGCTTGGCCGTTATCAGCTTGCTCGCGCCGGGGGCGAGAGAGAAGCCGCCGACGGCGATCGTCTTCGCGATGAACCGCTTCTTTGCGCCGGTCCCCTTCAGCAGTAGCTTGGCCTTGATCGTCAGCTTGCCGCTGCACGTGCCGGCCCCCAAGGCGCCGTTCCAGACCAACCTGACGGATGCGCGGTAGTGGGTCTTCACGGTGACGTTCTTGCTGCGCAATGCAACCGCGCAACTCGGGCCGGCCAGCGGACCGAACGCGAGCACCGAGCTGCCGCTCGTGCCACCCCCAGCGGCGGTGCCACCGGAGACGCCGGCGATCTGAGCCGCCGTGGTGAAGGTGAACTGGTCGTTGGCGTTGACAGGGCTGATGCCGCTCGGAGAGCTGACCCGGACATCGACCGTTCCAGCAGCCTCCGCGGGAGAGACCGCCGTGATCGAGGTCGATGAGTTCACTGTGAAACTGGCTGCGGCGGTCGAACCGAATTTGACGTCGTCTACTTCGTTCAGGTTGCTGCCGTTGATCGTCACGGGCGTACCGCCGCTGACTTCGCCTTCGGAGGGCGACAATTTCACAATCGTCGGAGCGAGTTTGTTGGCTTTCTGCGAAGCGAGGTAAGTGAAATTGTCACCCGGATCGTTGATGGCGCTCGTGCCTCCTGCGGCGCTAACAGTGACGTCAACGGTGCCCGGTTTGCTCGCCGACGGCGAGGTCACTACGATCGAAGTCGGCGACACCACGTCGATGTTCTTCCTCAGCACCGAAGTGGCGCCGAAGCGCACCGCGCTGACCGTGTTGAGATTGGTGCCGGTGATGGTCACGCTCGTGCCGCCAGCGGTGGGTCCTTCGGCGGGGCTCACGTTCGTGACCGTCGGGGGCATGTTGGTGACGGCCGGGCCGACGGCGAAGCTCCACACCGCGCCAGCGCCGCCGCTATCGGTCGGGCCACCGAGAATCGCCTGTTCGCCGTTGGCGGCGAGCGCGACGCTGGCGCCGAACCAGCCCGTCCCATCCTCTTCGCCGCCCATCAGCTGTTCCTGCTCGCTCCAGCCGGTGCCCGGGTTGGTGAACACGAGCGCTGCGCCGGCCCATTCTGAGACCTTCGGGCTGCCGATCAGCGCCGTGCGCCCATCGGCGGCGAGGGCGACGCTGTAGCCAAGCTCGGCGTGAGCGCCTTCGCCGGGCTCCGTCAGCTTCGCGCCGGGCTGTGTCCATTCCTGGGCAGGCGAACGTGCGAACGCCCAGGCCGCGCCGTCGCCTTCATTGTCGGCGCGTGCTCCGACCAGGGCTGTATCGCCGCTCGCCGACAGCGCCACGCTGTAGCCAAAATGACCTTCACCCTTCTCCTGCGCGCCCCCGCTCAGCATCGGGCCTTGCTGTACCCACGGTGAGCCGGGAGCCGCGCTCACGAAGACCCAGGCGCCGCCGGCGTTTGGAGTCTGTGTCGCGCCGGGGCCGGTGGGCTCACGGTCGGTAGGCCCGCCGACCAGCGCCGTCGTGCCGTTCGCCGACAGCGCGACGCTGATCCCGAAGTGAGCTTCGCTGCTTTCGGTGCCGCCCGAAATCTTTTCACCCTGACTCCATGCCGAGCTTTCAGCGCTCGGGCGGGTGAACACCCAGGCCAGGCCAGCGGCGTCGCGCTCGGCGGGCGCGCCAACGAGGGCGGTCTTGCCATCTGCCGAGAGCGCAACGCTCTTGCCGAACCTGCCGCCGGCTACCTCGTCGATACCTGTGAGGGTGGCAGTTTCACTCCACGTCGCAGTCGACGGGGCGCGGGTGAACACGCGCGCCTCCCCGGCGGCGTCCAACGCGCGCGGCGCGCCGATCAACGCAGTGTTGCCGTCGGCTGACAACGCCACGCCGCGGCCAAAGCCGCACCCTTCGATTTCTTCCTGCCCTTCTTCGCCGCACTTTTCGGGAGCTCCTTCACTGGCGGCTTCTCCGCCCATGAACTTTGCCTGTTGCACCCATTCACCGCCAGAGCGGACGAAGACCCATGCGGCGCCGATGCCTTCATCCTCTTTCGGCGCGCCGACCACCGCCGTGCTGCCGTTTTCGGACAGCGCCACGCTGTAGCCGAACAGCCGTTTGCCTTCTTCTTCCTGACCGATGATCTTGTTGCCCTGCTGGACCAGCGGGTCGATGCGCAGCGGATACCGGGCGCCCTTGGCGTCGACCTCGAGCAGCAGCTGACCACCGCGGATCGCCAGCGAGCTGTGCAAGGCGCGCCCCTGGGCGTCGCTCGCCACGAGATCGCCGTACTTCAACGACCGCCTGCCGCTGGCGCTCAACAGGATGCTGCGACCTGCGTCGATCAGCGCGGCGTGTGCACCGCCGGAGAGCGCCATCGACAGCGTCAACGGGCCGGCAGCTCGGCCGGCCGGCGCCCGCGCGATCGTAAAGCCCTGCTCGAGCCCGAGCGGGCCGTTGGCATACCACTCGCTCAGCCCATCCCGCGAGTAAAGCACCCGGTTGCCCCGCACTCGCGGCTGCACGCTCTCGACTGAGCTCAGCGACGCTCCATAGCCGATGGAGCGCAGGCTCAACGACGCGCGGGCCGAGCCGGAGCTCAGCAGGACCTCGGAGCGCTCGAACCGCGCGCTTAGCCGCTGAGCCGGGTTGACCGCCTGATAGCCGTCCTTGGAGACGCCGACGAGGTAGCGGGGATCGGCGGCCCCGAGCGCGGTCGACACGGGGGCCTGCGCCAGCAACGGCAGGCTCGAGAGGCGCTCGCGCGGCGTCGCCGAGGAAGCGGTCGGTAGCGAGGGTGAGGAGCTCACGCCGGCGAGGCTCTGCAGGAGCGCCGCTCCCAGCGAGAGGGACAGCAGCGCTGCGAGTAGCGCCGGCCGCCAGGGCACCGACGCGCGAGCCAGAATGGCCACCCGGTCGTCATTCATCAAATGTCCCGCCACATACCTCGTAGAACGCCGTCAGGCCGTGTCTCGACATGGGGCAACCCTCCGTAGTCGCGTATCCGTTTCGGCGGCCCGTGCACGGCACCGCCATCCTTGGTGACCCCCAAGCCACCCGTGTCGTTCACAAAGCCTACACGCGCCTCTGCGTAAGTCAAGGTAGAGGGCAGACCTTGAGACAATCTTAGCCATATGGCCCAAAGCCAAAGCAGGCGACTGCCTCAGATGTGATACATGCTTGCGCCGGCCTCGCGCGTCTCGCGCTCGATCACGTCCGCGATCGTCGTCTCGGCGAGCACCTGCCGTGCGGCCTCGGCAGCGTCGGCAAACACGCCCTGGGCGTCGCGGCCGAGCGGGCCGTCGAGCAGCTCGACGATCTCCAGAACACTCACCGTGGCGGGCTCGCGCGCGAAGCGGTAGCCGCCCTTCACGCCGCGTTGGGAGCTGACGATCCCGCCGCGCCTGAGCACCGCGAACAGCTGCTCGAGGAACTGCACCGGCACGTCGCGCTTGCGCGCGAGCTCCCCGATCGGCACCGGCCCCTCGCCGGGGCTGCGACGCCCCAGCTCACACAGCGCGAGCACGGCATAGGGCGACTTGCTGGTGATCGAGATCATCTCAGCCGCGATGCTACGCAACCAGACCGTGAGGCGGTCGCTGGGCAAGCGAGGCAAGGACGCAGGGAGCGTGGCGTGCTGGCCGAAACGGGGATGCGAGCGAAGCGAGTGTCTCCCGGCTTCGGTACGCGTGCTGGCCGATCGGAGATCCCGTCGATCTCCGATCGGTAGGACGCAGCATCGCGCCGGCCGGCGATCGCCCTACAGCCAGCCGCGCTCGGTGGCGATCAGCACAGCCTGCGCGCGGTCGACCGCGCCGAGCTTGCGGTAGATGTTGTGCAGGTGCGTGCGCACCGTGCTCGTCGACAGCGTCAGCTCGTGGGCGATCTGCTTGTAGACCTTGCCCTCGGCGAGGCGCTGGAGCACGCCCAGCTCGCGGCCGGACAGCGGGCACGGGTCGACGTGGCGCTGGCGCTGGTTGGTCGAGTTGGGCAGTTCGTACATGACCCGCCTGAGCTCTTCCGGCCCGAGGCCGACGCTGCGAGCGGTGTGAAGCATTTCGGTCGGCGAGACCCTGCCACCCTGCTCGTAGTGCGCGAGCATGTCCGCGAGGCGGATGAATGCCGCCTCGCCCTCTACATCAGGGTTGTGGTGGCGCTCGATTGGGGTAGCGACGCTGGCGGGAAGTCCCCATCTGCGGATCAGAACGCCGCCCACGAGGGCGTGGTCGACGCCGAGCTCGCGCCGCTCCTGGTGGATGCGCTCCTCGGGCGTGCGCGCGCCACGGTGGACCTGGGATGGGTAGCCGGGATAGGCGTGTAGCAGCACCAGCTTGCCGACGTCGTGGAGCAGGCTCGTGACCGTCAGGCGGTCGCGGTTCTCGTAGCCGACCTCCGCGGCGACGCGGTCGGCCGCGTGCTGGGTCGCCAGCGCGTGCAGGCGGAAGCGCTCGGGCGCTGCATCCCACACGCTCGCCCGCTCGAAGAAGTCGAACGTGCGCACGCGGCTTGCCAGCGCATGGACGGTCTGAGGACTGAGCAGCTCGACAGCGCCGACGGCCGTGTCCACACGCGAACGCCCGTCACCGGCGCGATTCGCGAGGCGCAAGACGGCGATGATCAGCGCGACGTCAGACTCGACGGCTGAGACGACGTCCGCCGTGGCGACGTGGTCCTTGGAGATCACCGCGAGCAGGCGGTTGCGCGACTCGGCGAGCGCCGGAAATGCCTCCAAGGCTTCAAAGGCCATCGTCAGGCGGCGACCGTGCCCCTCGTTCTGGTGGCGCTCTCCGGAGGAGGAGTGACGCTCACCGGTGGCGGGCGCAGGCGCACTGGAACGCGCCTCAGACTGTGCCGAGAGGCGTGCCTTGCCCTCATTGAGCTTTTTGCCTGCGTAGCGCTTCTTCGCTGGGACGGTTGCCTGCATGCCTCTTAGACCCCTTCCTTGGGTTCTCCGTCCGGCCATCCGGGCCGGTGATTCCTTGTAGGCGTCCTATCGGCATCCGTGGGCGATCGGTTGAGGGTTCTCTGCCGCCGTTCGCCCCGCTTGCGGCCCATACGGCCGCTCGCTCAGCCGACGAGCAGGGCCTGATCGACCCGCCGCAAGGTCTCCTCGCGGCCGAGCAGCGCGACGCTCTCGAAGATCCCCGGCGAGATCGTGGCGCCTGAGATGGCGACCCGCAGCGGCTGGTAGACCTCGCGTGGCTTGGCCTCGCGCTGCTCGACCACCGCGGTGAGGGCCTCCCCCACCGCAGCCTCGTCGAAAGCGGCGGTCTCGGCGAGCGCGACGCGCACATCGGCAAGCGCGTCGCGGCCGTCGGCGCTCAGCCAGCGCTCGCGCGCCTTCGCGTCGTCGATGGGCCCATCGCGCAGCGCTCCCGCGAGCGGCCAGAAGTCGGCGAGCGTGGGGATCTTCTCGCGGCTGATCCTGACAAGGCCCTCGAGCCCCTCGCGTCCCGTGAACTCTTCCAGGCGGCGCGTCAGCTCAGCCACCGACAGCTGGCGGATGTAGAGGCCGTTCAGCCACTTCAGCTTGACCTCGTCGAAGCGCGCCGGGTTGCGGCTGACGCGCTCGAGCGTAAAGCGCTCGATCAGCTCGTCGGTCGACAGGACGGTCGCATCGTCGCCCGCGCCCCAACCGAGCAGCGCGAGGTAGTTGCGAACCGCCTCGGGGAGATACCCGGCGTCGCGCAGCTCCTGCACCGAAGCGGCGCCATGGCGCTTTGAGAGCTTCTTCCCGTCGGGGCCGTGCAGCAGCGGCAGGTGCGCGTAAAGCGGCGGCGGCGTCTGGGGCCCAAAGCCGGCCGCCCGTGCGGCTTCGAGCACGAGCAGCTGCTTCGGGGTGTTCGACAGGTGGTCCTCGCCTCGAACCACGTGGGTGATGCCAGCGTCGAGATCGTCGATCGCTACGGCGAAGTTGTAGAGCACAGACCCGTCGGCTCGGGCGATGACAGGATCGTCGAGGTGGACGTGCTCGAAGCTCGTCTCGCCGCGGATGACGTCGTTGACGACCGTCGCGCCCTCGGCCGGCACCCGCAGGCGCACCGCGCCATCCGCCTCGGCCTCGGCGCGGAACCCACGGTCGGCGCCGTACAGCTGCTTGAAGGCCTTGACATCGGCGGCGGTCGCGTTGGAGCGGTAGGCC
>Ga0209772_10000280_pt1 | contig 12842 bp, 13 predicted proteins | sample BogFormECP03_OM1_FD_188235 | JGI IMG/M metagenome (GOLD analysis project Ga0209772, IMG submission 188235) | Bog forest soil microbial communities from Calvert Island, British Columbia, Canada - ECP03_OM1 (SPAdes) (version 2) | ecosystem: Environmental > Aquatic > Freshwater > Wetlands > Bog ... | reverse complement strand
GCGCTACCGGGGACCCCGCCAGCGGGCGCGCTGTCGGCGACGGGAGGGGACGGCCGGAGAGTCGCGCCTGAAACGCGGCGAGTTCCGGCGCGCGCACAAGCGTGATCAACCCGAGGTTCTCCAGCTCGGGGTAGCGACGCTTGGTACGCGCCCATTTCACCCACCTGTTGAATTCCGCGGGAGATGCGTCGGGATTGCTGGCAAAGAACGTGCTTGCGCTGACGGCGAGCTCTTCCTGGCGCTGGATCGAGAGCTTCAACGCCGAGGCGATCCCCGTCGAGCTGACCTGAAAGCTGCGGCGGGCTTTGGCGGCGTCGCTGCGAGCGAGGGCGTGTGCCCCAAGCACCGTGCCCACCACTCCCGCGGCGATGCAAATCGCGGCGAGGAAGGCCCACAGGCTCTTGCGCCCCACGGGTTGAGCGCCCTGCTTGGAAGCGCTTTGCGGCGGCGCGCCTGTGCTCCGCTGAGGCGCCGAGCTCGATGGCTCTGGCACGCTTGGCTCGTGCGCGCCGTTTACGGGCTGTCCCGCGGAGGGGACGGACACGCCGTCGGCGTCTCCGTCGGGGTTATGTTGAGTGGTGTCGCTGTCAGACATGAATGACGCCTGCTCCAACGTGCGCGCATGCGCAGTCATGGGCTGATCGAACGTGAACGGCGAGCGCTGTCTGACGCGTCCGTCAAGTTCGACGAATAGCTGATACGGACTTGCCAATCGGCGTGCAGCCGGAGGGAGTGAAGAACTGACATCTCGCGCCCAAAACCGCTCGGCAAGCGGCGCGTTCTCAGCGTCGCCGGCGCGCCAGATGCAGCAGCTCTTTGAAGAAGCCCTTGCCGATCGCGCTGAAGCTGAGAAGCGAACCGAACAGCGCGACCGCGTCGATGCTCTCTCGGCCCTGTTTCGTCCAGTAGTCGTCTTCTAGATTGAGCCACAGCGCGAACTCGTCCAGCGTCAGGGCCGCGCCGGCTCCGAAGGCGAGGGAGGTGATCCGCGACGCCGCTCTCTGTTCGTTTGTGCCGATCTCCAGCAACCACAGATAGCCGACGCTCAGCAGGCCGACGATTCCGAACGTGAGGTGATGGATGTGGCGGCCACCGGCGGTGATGTTCTTGAACGGGCCTCGTTCAGCCCTGATCGCATGGGTGATGCCGCGTACGGTCGCGAACGTCACGAAGAAGGAGCCGGTGGAGAACAGCTGGCGCTCCTTGCGCCCGTCACAAAAGTGCTTGTAGTAGAGCGAGCGCAGATCCCGCTCGGGTGAGAGCCCGTTGTCAGACTCGGCGGACGCTCTTGGGGTGGCTGCTGCGTCTCGCGCGGGCGTCGACTGCGACTCTTCGGGTGTCACGATGACCCACACACTAGAGGGCGCCGGTGCGGACCCGAGGTGGGGCGCAGAGTCCTCGACGAGCGAGAGGGCGACGACGGCCGCGCTCACCCTAGCTGCGGCTAGAGTCGGGGAGCGTGAGCCACCCGCCTAAGTCGCAGCTGTGTCCGGGGCTGCTCCTCGTCGTTGCGCTGCTCGCCGGCTGTGGCTCCTCCTCCTCCTCCAACAACGGCATCGCGACCTTGCCGCCCGCACAGATCGTGATGGCGGCACAGTCGGCGGCAGACAGGGCGGCGACCGCCCACGTCTTCGGCACTGTCTCGAGCGCAGGCACGTCGGCTTCACTCGACATGGAGCTCGTCGACGGCAAGGGCGCTGAGGGGCGCGTCGTGCAAGATGGGCTCGACTTGCAGCTGATTCGGGTTGGCCGATTTGTCTATATCAAGGGCAACCCGGCCTTCTACCAGCGCATCGGCGGCGAGACAGCGGCTCGACTGCTGCAGGGCCGGTGGTTGAAGGCCCGGGCGACCGGCGGCTTCTCTTCGCTGGCGTCGCTCACGAACTTGGACGATTTGGTCGATACAGCTCTGACGAGTCATGGAACCCTTGTACGTAATGGCACCACGACGGTGGACGGACAGAGGGTCGTCGCAGTCGACGACCTCGCCAGGGGTGGAACCCTCTACGTCGCCACGGTGGGCAGCCCCTACCCGGTCGAGGTCCTCAAGCACGTCGGGAGCGTGGGCAGGATCGTATTTGACAAGTGGAATCAGCCAGTGTCTCTCGTGGCGCCGACGAACGCGATCAACATCAATCAGCTGCGACGCCCCCGCAAGCGGGCTCCTTAGGCCATGTGTTGATCTGCGCGGGGAGGCGGTCAAGAGCGCGCCATCCAGCGTCGATCCCCAGCCAGCGCGACTAGAAGTCAAGCCTGAGACCAGACAAGGATGCGAGAGCTCTCAGTGAATGGTGCAATCCAAGCCAGCCCCCTGCAACCCGCACAGCCCGGGTTGGCGAGGCTGAGCCCCGAGGGCGAGCAGGGCCAAGTCGGCTGGCTCGCCGGAACCGCCGCCCGCTTGGGTGGAGGCGGCCGGCTTCCCGCCAGCCAGCCCAGCGGACGGCCGCCGGGACCGCACCCTGTTCTCAGCTTCGTGGCGTGGGTGGCCTTGGGCATCGCGGCAGCTGCAGGGGTGATCCTCGCGGGAGCGTCCGCGATCGTCGCGGGCTGTGTGATCGTGCTCGCGTCCGCAGCAGTCGTACTCGGGTGGCGCGCCGGCGAGAGGCGTCGGATGGCGCTCGAGGGAGAGATCGAGAACCGCTCGCTCGAGCTGAAACGCGCATTGTCGGAGCTCGAGATCGCGCAGGCCGAGACGGTCCAGCGCCTGTCGATGGCGGTCGAGTTCCGCGACGAGGACACCGGCGCGCACATCGAGCGGATCGGACGCTTCTCGACGATGTTGGCCGAACACATCGGCATGGATCCCGAATTCTGCGAGAGGCTCAGGCACGCGGCGCCGCTGCACGACGTGGGCAAGGTTGCGATACCGGATGCGATTCTGCTGAAGCCTGGTCCGCTCACGCCAGAGGAGCGCGCGATCGTGGAGACCCACGCAGAGGAGGGTCACCGGCTCGTGCGCGGATCTTCTTCCTCGATCCTCGACATGGCGGCGACGATCGCGCTCAGCCACCAGGAGAAGTGGGACGGAACAGGCTACCCGCGGGGATTGGCCGGCGAGGCCATCCCCATCGAGGGAAGGATCGTCGCGGTCGCAGACGTCTTCGACGCGCTCACCAGCGATCGTGTCTACCGCAAGGCCTTCCCGGTCGAAGAGGCCGTGCAGATGATGCGCGAACAGCGGGCGCGTCACTTCGACCCAGTATTGCTCGATGCGTTCATGGAAGTGCTTGGCAGCCTCGGCCCCGACGCGCGTGAGTGCGCGCAATCGGACCCCGCTGCGCTCGTGGAGAGCACGCTCGAGATGTATGTGAAGGCCCTCCAGCGTGGCGACGCCGAGATGGCCGAGGGCGCGATCGCGAGCGCGATCGAAGAAGGCATCGTCCCGACGACACTGCACGCGGAGGTCATCGGCCCCGCGCTGCGACGCATCGGCGTGCTGCGCGAAACAAGAGAGATAGACGGCGACCGCGAGCGTCGTGCCACCGCTATCACGCGCCGCGTGCTCGCGACGCTCTATCGGTACATGCTCGGAGCCACCGAGCCGACCCGCGAGCGAGTGCTTCTCGCCGGGGTCGAGGGGGACGAGCACACGCTCGGGCTGCAGATGGTCCACGACGAGCTCGCTGCCGCCGGCTATCAGACGATCTTCGACACCGATCTTTCCGGCGAGCAGCTGCTCGTGATGGTCGAGAGCCAGTCTCCCGACCTCGTTGTGCTCGGCGCGACCGTTCCGAGCGAGGCCGAGTCGGTTGAGCTGGCGCTGCGGGACCTGCGCGCCAGCCATCCCCAGCTACCGATCATGCTCGGGGGGGCTGCGGTCGGCGGGAGCCTCCCGCGCGAGCGCCTCGGCATGAGGGTCCTCGAGCGCGTCGATGAGTCGGTGCAAGCGGTCGAAGATCTCCTGGCGACGTCCAGGCCCGCCTCGCCCGCTGCCGTATAGATTGCCGAACATGACCCTCCCGGCGATCGTCACCGGCGGCGCCGGCTTCATCGGCTCGCACGTCGTCGATGCGCTGCTCGCCCAGGACTACGAGGTGACGGTGATCGACGACCTGTCTTCCGGCGACGCTAGCCGTGTGGCGCCGCAGGCGCAGCTGCGCGAGCTCGACATCGTCGATCACACAGCGCTCGAAGCGGTGGTCACCGAGGTGCGCCCGCGCGTGATCTTCCATCTGGCCGCCCAGGCGAGCGTGATCGTCTCGGTGGAGAACCCCGGCCGCGACTGCGACGTCAACGTCAAAGGGACGCTCAACGTGCTCGAGGCCGCCGGGCGCTGTGGCGCATCGGTCGTGTTCACCTCCACCGGCGGAGCGCTTTATGGAGACGATGCGCCGATGCCTACCGGCGAGGACCGGATCCCGGCGCCGCTATCGCCCTACGGCGCCTCGAAGTGGGCGGCAGAGGCGTACGTGAAGACCTGGTCGCTGTCGTCGGGGGTTCCCCACGCGGTGTGCCGGCTGGGCAACGTCTACGGCCCCCGCCAGAGCCCGCACGGCGAGGCTGGTGTAGTTGCGATCTTCGCCCATCACCTCTACGCAGGCCAGGCGCCAAAGCTCTACGGCGAGGGCAAACCAACGCGCGACTACGTGTATGTCGGGGACGTCGTCAGCGCATTGTTGGCGGCCTGCGGCAAGTCGGGCACCTACAACATCGCCACGGGCAGGGAGACGGACGTGCTGACGGTGTGGCGCGAGCTGAGCAGCGCAGCCGGCAAGCAGATCGAGCCTGAGCTCGCCGAGCTGCGCCCCGGCGAGTTGCTCCACAGCTGCCTGGATGTGCGTCTCGCCGAACACGAGCTCGGTTGGCGCGCCGAGGTGCCCATCGCGGAGGGTTTGAGGCTGACCCAGCGTGCTCTCGTGGAGGAATTCGAGCGCGCGTAGGTACTCGGGCGGCGTCGAGGGGAGGGCCGCCAGGCGCCTGCATGACGGCAACGCAGACCGGGCGCCCGCGGCCCGGCCGTCCCAGCGAAGCCGGTAGCATCGATGCGCTCGGCGAGATAGCTCAGTTGGTAGAGCACACGACTGAAAATCGTGGTGTCGGCGGTTCGAATCCGCCTCTCGCCATACCTCGAACCCGTCTCGTGCTTATCTCGATGTGGTGCTGGTTTGGAAGCGGCCGTTGGCCTGCGATGCGGCGGGGTTCTTGAGCGGTGTAGTCGCTGCCAAGCCGCCGGACCTTGGCGTAGTCGCGCTCGCTGAAGACCGTCCCGGTTTTCTTGCGCATCCCAGTGATCACGGCGATAGCCGGCCCACGTAGGCCACGCGCCGCCAGCGTGCGCTCCTCGGCGTTCTCCAGAATGCAGAAGAGGGAACTGCTCGCGGCCTGGTCCGGTGACGCGGACCTCGTAGTAGCCGCCCATATCGCCGTGCATGGCCTCCCACTTGCCTCCCCCGGAGAACGCTGGCGGCGGGGCGGCCGCGACAGCATCGAGCACGGCCAGGATCGTTCCGCGGACCTTCGCGGGGCAGCCGTCGAGGAAATCCGCTCCCGGCACGGAGCCCTCAGCAGTCGCATAGAAGATGACGTCCCACGCCATTGCCGCAGCCTACGAACCCGCACGGCCGTTATTGAGGCCCGTCAGGCTCGTACAGCGGCGCGCTTGCCGTTCGATCTGCGTGGGCGCCGCTTGATCTCGATGCTGGCGTCGAGAGCGTTGGCTATCGAGATGATGAGCGGTAGCTCTGGGCGGGCCTGCTCGGCCGTGAATAGGCGTCTGATGCTGGCAGGGTTGCGTCCCACGCGCCGCGCGAGCTCGGCCTTCGACATTCCGGCGTCCACGCGCATCTCGTCCAGTGAGCGGATGACGGCATCGATCTGCTCGATCTCGCTCCGGGCTCGCTCGTACTCCGCGCGGGTGTCCTCGTCCGCAAGCCAGCCTTGGCGGCGCTTTTCGTAGTAGCTGGTGTCGAGAGTCTTGGCCATGATTGCGGACTGACGCGGGTGGCATCGTGGACTTCTGCCCATGCACCGCCCATCAGAGTGTAACACAAGTGCTACACCCGATTGTCGAGGCGCCCGATCCAGAGACGATCAACCGCCTCGCCTCTCGTCCGAATCTCGATGGAGTGCCAAACGAGGGTTCGACCCCCGTCGCTCCCGTACTTTACCCCCGCCGGTTTCCCTGTCGTGGGACGGCGGTCGCGTTGGAAGAACGGCGGGAATGGGGGCTTGGGCTGGACGGCGACGACGCGGTCGAGCCAGACGTTCTCGAAGATGAGGCTGAGGAATTGGCGCTTGGCGGTGGCGTCGGCCTCGCGGGTCCAGAAGATCGTGAAGTCTTCGAGCACCTGACGGGCGCGGTTCCTCTGGGAGCCGGCCTCACATGCACATCGGCCCCGAATACACTGATCCAGGTTGACCGTTCAGGGCGGAGATGCTGTCGTCAAGCTATCTTGCAAGGTCCCCACTGGGTGCTCGGGCACGCTTACGTTGGGCATCAAGACAACTACAGGCAAGGGCGAGCATAAGCGCGCTCACCGCCTCGCGATCGGCAAGACGAGCTTCTCGATACCCCGGGGCACGACTACCGTCAAGGTCGAGGTCACAAGAACCGGCCGCGCATGGCTGCGCTCATCTCGCGGGCGCCTGACGGCCTTGCTGACAATCCGGCAAACGACTGCCTCACATCCGATAGCGACGATCACGGGGACCGTCCGATTGGTGGAGCATGCAGCCGGGATGCCGCGCAGCGACCGAAACGTGCCCGACGTTAAACCTCAGCGTCGTCTGCGTGGTGAAGGGCGATGAGCTCGTTGCGCTGGTCGGGAGATGCGGTGCGGGTCTCCGCGAAGTAGCCGCGAACCTCGCTCTCGCCGTCGTAGACATCTCCGGTTGCGATGATCTCGTAACGGGGATGCGCAAAGGTGGCGACCGTCGCCAGCGTAAGTGGGACGAGACCGCCTAGAGGCCGTCTGACACGCGCCTGTAGCGAACGAAAACGACGCGAGAGCCAAACGTCTGCGTCTCGACCAGCTCCATGTTGATCCGTTCGTCGAGGGTCGGGAAGTAGGGCGTGCCGCCGCCGAGTAGGACCGGGCTGACGAACAGCCGCCACTCGTCGATCAGCTCCAGCTCCATACACGCGCGGGCGAGGCCGGCGCCGCCGACGGCGATGTCCTTTCCGGGCTGTTGCTTGAGCCTTGAGACCTCCTCGCCGACACCGTCCCTCGCCAGCCTGGTGTTGCCCACGACGCTCTCCAGCGTCGTGGAGAACACAACCTTCGGCAGGGCCTTCCAGATCTGGGCGAACTCGACGTGCTCCACCGCCAGCGGACTCTCCTCAGCGGTCTCCCAGTAGACCATCGTTTCGTAGAGCCGCCGTCCGCAGAGGTACACACCGGTTTCCTGCACCTGCTGGGTGTGGAACCGAAACAGCTCCTCGTCGGGCACCGACCAGTCGATCGCGCCGTCCGGCCCAGCGATAAAGCCGTCCAGCGACACAGTCATCGAGTAGATCAGGCGGCGCATCAAGATCCTCCTTCAGTTTGCGCGCAATTCTTCCGTGGAAAACAACGTCGCGCCTCGCCGGCCCGGGGTCCGTAAGCGGCCGCGGCCGCTCACGCGCCCCCTTCCAGCGCCGGCTCGCCGGTCCTGATCTGCCCGCCCGTGGGCTCGGGCGAGCGGTCGATGGCCAGCTTCGGCAGGCGGCGCTCGAGCCAGGCGGGGAAGACCCAGGTGCGCCGGCCGAGCAGCTCGAGCACCGACGGGAGCAGCAGGCTACGCACGACGAACGCATCGAGGAACACAGCCGTTGCAAGGCTAAGTCCGAACAGCTTCAGCACGCGTTCGTCGCCCAGCGCGAATGAGGCGAACACGCAGATCATGATCGCGGCCGCAGCGGTGATCACGCGCCCCGTCGACGCCAGGCCGCGGTTCACGGCATAGGAGGCGTCGTTGCTGCGTCCCCACTCCTCGTGGATGCGCGAGACGAGGAACACCTCGTAATCCATCGACAGGCCGAACACGATCGCGAACAGCATCACCGGGATGAACGCCTCGATCGGGCCGCCCTTGACGTTGAAGAAGCTGCCCAGCCAACCCCATTGGAAGATCGCCACCACCACGCCCAGGGAGGCGCCGATCGAGAGCAGGTTCATGACCGCGGCCTGCACCGGGATCACCAGCGAGCGGAACACCACGAGCAGCAGCAGCGCAGAGAGCAGCACGACGATACCGATGAACAAGGGCAGCTTGCTGGAGAGCACGCCCGTGAAGTCGACCGTGGTGGCCTGCTGGCCCCCCACGAGCAGGGTCGTACCGGTGCTGTGCGCGACCGGTGGGAGTGCGGTTTCCCGCAGCGAGTGGACAAGTTCGGTCGTGGCCAGCGACTGCGGTGCGCTGCGCGGGTAGACGTTGAACACCGCCGTCTGGCCGCTCGGGCTCAGGCGCGGGGGCGAGACGTCAGCCACGTTCGCGGTCGCCTTCAGAGTGCCCGCGACGCTCGCCAGGGCCGTGCTGTCGCCGGCCCGGGGCAGGCTCGCGACGACCTCGAGGGGGCCGTTGGAGCCGGGGCCGAAGCCCTTGGCGATCAGGTCGTAGGCCTGCCTGGTGGTGTCGCTGGGCGGGTTGTTGCCTGCGTCGCTATTGCCGAGTCGGAGCGCGAGCACGGGCGCCGCCAGCACGAGCATGATCGCCAAGCCCGCGACCGCTCCCGGCCAGGGGTGGCGTTTGATGGTGTTGGCCCACGAGGCCCAGAACCCACGCGGCGCAGCTCCGGGCTCCCGCGGGTTCGCCCGCTCGCGGCGGCTCGGGCGCCCGATGCGCGCGCCCAGGCGCGACAGCGCGGCGGGCAGGACCGTGAGTGCGGCGAGCATCGTCATCAGCACCGCCAGCGCCGAGGCCACCGCGAGCCCGTACAGGAAGCTCACGCCCAGCAGGAACTGGCCGAGCAGGGCGATGATCACGGTGACGCCCGCGAAAAGGACCGCCCGCCCGGCCGAATCCATGGCGTCGTCGATCGCCGGCTGGAGCTCGGCGCCCTCCCGGAAGTTCTCGCGAAAGCGCGTCACGATGAACAGCGCGTAGTCGATGCCCACGCCGAGCCCGATCATGGCCGCGAGCTCGATCGCAAAGCTCGGCACCCCGATGACCTGCGAGGCCAGCCCCGCCAGCCCGATGCCGGTGCCGAGCCCGAGCAGCGCGGTCATAATCGGCAGCCCCATTGCCAGCAGCGAGCCGAATGTGATGAACAGGATGATCATTGCCGCGAGCAGTCCCACCGCGGTGGCGGTCCCGAGCGACGGTTTCTGTGCCTGTTCGATCGCCTGGCCGCCGAGCTGCACTTCGAGCTGCTTCGAGCGAGCGCGCTCGGCGGTGGAGATGACATTTTCGATCGACGCTTTGGGTAGGACGTTGGCGCGCTTGTCGAAGTTGACGGTGGCGAACGCGATCCGCCCGTCGGTCGATAGCGCATGCGCGCCCGCCGGCGAGTAGGGGCTGACCACGCCCGTCACGTGGGGCAGCGCTGCGACCTCCTTCAGCATTGGTTCGACCTGCGCGCGCACCGCCGGGTCGGTGATCTGTCCGTCGCGCGCGCGAAGCACGATCTGGTCGGAGTCGCCGGATTGCGCCGGGAAGTCGCGCTGCAACAGGTCCGTCGCGCGCTGGGACTCGGTGCCCGGGAGCGAGAAGTTGGTGCTGTAGTTGGTCCCGACCGCGTGCGAGATGCCCAGCGAGCCGACGAGCAGCCCGATCCAGCCGATCAGGACGAGGCGCCGGTGATGCGCGGCCCAGCTGCCGACGCGCGCCACGATTCCCAGCCTGCGCTCCTGCGATGTCGTCGAGCTCATGTCAGACCTCCAGATATACTGAGGGAGAGCGAACTGTCCATTTTACGAATAGTTCGTAGATCGAAGTAGACTACCGTACAGAGCATGCCCGTCAAGAGCAATCCGAAAACCGAACTACGGCCGAGTCTCGAGGACGACCTCGCCGAGCTCACCTCGCTGCTACCTGTCACGCTCCACGCGCTCAAGAACGCAGTTCCCGCTCCTATGCCGATGCGAGACGTGATGGAACGCGCGTCGCTCGCAAAGCGCCACGCAACCGCGCTCCTCGCGGTTGCGGCCGTCGAACCTATCAGCGTCAGCGAACTGGCCAAGCGCCTCGGCCTGCTGCTCTCCAGCACCAGCACGATCGTCGGGGAACTCAGCCGCACGGGCCTGCTCGAGCGCGCCGAGGACGAGCAGGACCGCAGACGCACGATCGTCCGCGTGCACGCGGACTACCGCGATGACATGGAGGGATGGCTCGAAGTAGCGTTCGCGCCGGTTCGAACTGCCCTCGAGCGACTCTCACCGCTAGCACGTGCGCACTTCATGGAGGGCTGGCGCATCCTCCACGAGGAGGCGGCGCTTCGCGGATCGGACGAGGACCAAGACGGGGACTTCGAGACCTAGAGGCTGTCGCGCGGTATGAAACGCTTCGCGTCGGGTCGACTGAGCCCTCGCGTGCGAGCGCGCTAGGCCGCGGGCCGATCACGATCGGCAGTCCAAACGCCGGCGAGGCGCAAAGCCCCCGCGAGGAGAAGCTCGAAAGTTTCATCCACGCGCTCGTCTTCCCCGGTCGCGAGTAGATCAAGTGTGATGCCGCGCAACATCGCCAGCATGGCGGTGGCGCAGGGCATCGCTTCAGACTCCGGGCAGCCGAGGCTGACCATGATGCCGGCGATACGCTCCAGTCGCTGCCCGATCGAACGCGTGACCGCTGGCTCGGATGCAGGGCCCGTGTACAGGCCCTGCACGAGAACCTCGGTGAACAGTCGTATGTCTCGTCCGCTGGCCGGGGTCATGAGGCTCGCCCAGAGCTCACGCAGGCGGACCTCCACGTCGGCGACGGTTGCTCCCTCGGGATAGTCCCGCCCGGGGGCGAAGCTCCGTTCGAGGAGGTGCTCGATGATCTCCTCCAACAGCTGCTCGCGGGTGCCGAAGTGGTGTTGAAGGGTTGCGTGGCTCACGCCCACCGCCTCCGCGGCGCCCCGCAGTGTGAGCGTCGCCACTCCATTCTCGAGCACGTGCTCGGCGACTGCGACGAGCAGTTCCGCGCGACGATGGCGGTAGCGCAAGCTGCGCTTGTCGACTACTTCGGCCATGAGACAAGAATAGGCAAGCTAGCGCGACGCGCCAAGCCGATCGCTCGGTGCAGGCAGCGGCGAGCTCGGTGAACAGGGCGCGGACGTCATGGCGGTAGGAACACCTGTCCCGCTAAGCCGTCGGCGGAAGTAGTTATCTGCCAAGTGGCAGATGATAGCTTGACCAAGTGGATGAGTAACTGTTATGGTCGGCTGGTCGTCGCGTCTATCGCGGGACAGGAGAGGGTTCAGATTGCTAGCCGAGAGCGCCGTTTCCCCTATGGGTGAAGCTCGCCTCGCGCTGTCAACTTCGCCTGCTCAGGTGACGGGTCGATGAGGAACGATCCATAACTCAAGAGGGAAGGAAGTCACATGCATTCAGCTAGGAACAGATCGGGCGTGACCGCCCGCATCGGCCGGACGCTGCTCGGCACGCTTGCGGTCGGTGCGCTTGCCGCGGGCGGCAGCCTCGCGGTCGGCACGACCTCGGCGCTCGCCGTAGCTTCGTCGAACTCGCCGTGTGCGACGGTCAACCTGATCGTCGCGCGTGCCTCCACCGAGGCGCCCGGTGACGGCGCGATCGGCGCGCTCGCAGAAGAAATCCAGAAGGGCGTGAAAGCAACCGTCAGCCAGCAGGCCGTCAACTACCCGGCGGCGCTGACGCCGTATGAACCGAGCGTGACCGCAGGTGACAAGGCGATCAAGCAACAGCTCGAAGAAGAGGTCTCCAAATGCCCGAGCCAGAAGATCGTGCTGCTCGGCTACTCCCAGGGCGCGCAGATCGTCGGCGACGTTCTCGGTGGTGGCGGCGGCAACGTGCCGTACCTCGGCGTTGGTGACGGTCCAGCGAGCGCGCCGGCGGCAGCCTCGGCCACGTCGCACGTGGTCGGCGTGATCCAGTATGGCGACCCGCGCCGCATCCCCAACCAGTCGTTCGACGTTGGTAGCGACAAGGGCGCAACCGGCATCTTCCCGCGCCTGTCCAGCCAGTCGCTGTCAGGGTTCGCGTCGGACATCCAGTCCTACTGCGACACCGGCGACCCGTTCTGCGCCAAAGGCCTCGACCTCGAGGCGCACCTCGACTACGTCGAAAAGTACGACAAGACGGCCGACAGCTTCATCATCGGCCGCCTGAAAGCAGCCGGCATCAGCTGATCCTCAGCTGGACCGGGCACATGCGGACTCTTGGGGCCCCTCGCCGGGGCCCCAAATCCGCACGATGCCGGGACGCAGGACCGGCTCGAGTACGTTGCGGCAATCATCGCGGGTGAGCTTGCCGGAGGCCCGGAAACCGATCGTCCCGGTCGGCATGTCATCGATTCGTTCGATCATCGTCGTTTCCTTTCGGTCAGCTGTCTTCGCGAGCGATGCAGCGGAAGCCGATGTGGCTGGTGGAGGTGTCGATCGCCTCGGCCTGTCTGGCGGCGGGGCGGTAGCGCAGGCAGTAGCTCGGTGCGCATAGATGCGAGCCGCCCTTGATCACGCGACGAGGAATGCTCGAGCCGGGATCCCCGCGGTCATAGCTTCCCTGGGGGGTCTCGATGCGCGGGTCGAGCGGCGGCTTGCAGCACGCGCTCTGAGGTATCTCGCTGCCGGGGCCGCGGGTGGCGTAGTAGTCGCTCGTCCACTCCCAGACGTTGCCCGTGACGTCGTACACGCCGTAGCCGTTGGCGGGGAAGAGACCGACCGGTGAGGTGCCGCGCCAGCCCTCCGCGCCGGTGTTTCGCCACGGGAAATCGCCCTGCCAGTGGTTCGCCATCAGCGCACCGCCGGG
>Ga0209772_10000279_pt1 | contig 12857 bp, 11 predicted proteins | sample BogFormECP03_OM1_FD_188235 | JGI IMG/M metagenome (GOLD analysis project Ga0209772, IMG submission 188235) | Bog forest soil microbial communities from Calvert Island, British Columbia, Canada - ECP03_OM1 (SPAdes) (version 2) | ecosystem: Environmental > Aquatic > Freshwater > Wetlands > Bog ... | reverse complement strand
ACCGAAATGCAGAATATAGTTTCCTTCATTCCTCAAGCGTTTACGGACTCTGAGTCAATGAAAGTGCACCTGCCGGCTTCACGCGACATGTCGCGATCGAAACTTATGCATCAGGACGCATTCGTTAATACCGAACACCTTAAGTTCGCACTGAGAGGGTGCTTGGCAGCTAGTGGCTGTTACATCATTTACAACTCCATTGCCTGGCCGGGCATCGGCGCGCCCGCGATGGCCACGTGCCTGCTGACGGCCGTTTCAACGGTCGGAGCGTCTCGTCAAAGGCAGATCGTGCGCTTCGCTGCCTTCGTGGTGGGCGGGTTTCTTATCGGGATAGGCTCGGAGATATTCATTCTGCCGCACATCGATTCGATTCCTGGATTCACGATTTTCTTCACACTGGTCATAGCACTCGCCGCTTGGTTCATGACATCAAGCCCGCGATTGTCATATTTCGGATTTCAGATCGTTGTTATCTTCTGCCTCATGAATTTACAGGAGTTCGCGAGACAGACATCGCTTGCAGCGGCAAGAGACCGAGTCGTTGGGGTTGGCTTGGGACTGTGCATGATGTGGCTTGCATTTGATCAGCTCTGGAGTGCACCCGTGGCTGTGGAGATGAAGATGGCGTTTATTTCCAGCCTGCGATTACTGGCTCAACTTTCACGAGAACCCCTTTCGAAGAATCTGAGAGTTGCCGCCGAGCGCACCTTTTCGCTGCGTGACATGATCAACAGTAGTTTTGACGAAGTGCGAGCGCTCGCCGATGCCGTGCTATTGGAGACCGGCGTTTCCCGGCAGCAGGACCTTACTTTGCGCCGTCGAATCCTGCGCTGGCAGCCGCGGTTGCGGATGCTTTTCATAACGCGGGTTGCTTTGTGGAGATACCGCCTCCAGGTCCCCGGTTTTGAAATGCCCGCGCCGGTGGCTAGAGCACAACAAGAGTTCGATAAACGTCTCGCTGATGTGCTGGATGGTATGGCCAATCGGATGTCGGGGAAAACCTCGGATAGACACAATGGTTTCAGAATCTCGGTTGAGGATCTAGAAAAAACAATTCAGACCTACGATTCGGGAAAGTCGCAAGAGGCGCTTACGGCACAGCTTGGTGGATTTCTCTCGCTGTCCCGGAAAATCGCAAGTCTGACGATTTCGCTCGATAACGAGATGTCAGCACAAGGAGAGACTTTGTGATTATTGCGCGCAAGATTTGGGGGTTCGGAGCGAACTCTCTCGCTATTGCAAACAAATGACTTAGCACGACATTCTAGCACGCCGTGGGTTAGCCCACGACCGCACTGGCACGTTCTTTAACCTTTCTTGCATCCGTTTTGAAGCGAGATTAGCGTAGTGCCTCTGAGCTACCGCTAATGTATCCCCAAGCATCGCCGCAACCTCAGTCAACTCGCAGCCCTCTCCGAGCCAGAAATCGACTGCCGTGTCACGAAAGCGATGCGTCGTATTCCCCTCAATCCACAGTCCTGCGTTCTGCATAAGCAGACGCAGATCGTCCTGCCATGTTGTGACCTCAGAGGTCACCTGATATTTGCCATCCCAGAAGACGTATTTTCCTTCACCCTCCATCAGTTCCGCATACAGAGTTGGGTCAAGCTGCTGGACAACGGATCGTCCGGTCTTTTGCCTGTCGAATCGGAGCCAGCCGTCTTGAAGATGCCGATGACGATCCAGTTGCACTGTGTCTCGAATAGCAACTCCGGTCGCAATCATGAACTTCACGAGCAGTGTCACTACTGCGACCTTCTCCGCCGGGAAGGTTTTCGGAATCTGGGCAAAGAGAACTTTGATTTCTTTCTCGGTGAACGGCTTCGGCTCCAGTCGTTCTTTGTCCACCTTCGACAGCCGGATGGTCTTCAGTGCGGCAAGCAGATCGTTGAGGTTCTCCCGACAGCATGTGCGGAGGAAGCTGCGAATGTTCTGCTGGGCGTTCTGACGGGTCGTAGCGGACGGCCAAGCCCTCTCCCAGCCCGCCCGGAATTCGATCACATCCGCCGAAGTGATGAGCGACGGAAATACCTTCGACCGAGCCGACATGAACGCCTCGAACTGGTTAAATTGGTGCCGGAGCTTCTTCACTCGGCGGGCGGAGATGTTCTCGCTCTTTTTGGCACTGATGAAGGTGTCTATACACTCTGCGATGGTCGGCTGTGGGCCTTTGACGATGATGGGCTTCGGCGTGTCGCCCCGGTCTAGCTGCTCTTGGAGTTCGACCGCCTTATCCTCGGCGACGGCCCACGTCCGGGTCTTGGCGGCTTGGCGGTGCTGTTTGCCGGTCCGGGAGTACCGCAGGAATTTGGAGCACTGGCAGCCCCGGTAGAACTCGCCCCGGCTCCGGTGGGAACAGGTCTCCCGGTGCCTGACGAAGACGGTGACGATTGATTTGGGCTGAATGTTCACGCCGGGTTAACCTCCACTCACTTGCGAGGCTAACCCACGGTCTAACACGCCGTCAACGAAGTTTTGGTAATCACCAGTGTTTATGCAGGGGACAATATGGCGGAGAGAGTGGGATTCGAACCATCGTTCAACGTAGTTTTATGTAGTTAGCTTGCGGCAGATGGCTTCTAACGCGGCTAATTCCATGCAATGAAGCGCTAACGGCACGGAAACGGCACGGGCAGTGGAAGGTTCTCTTGATGATCATGCCCAAATCTATGCTGAGGACAGGAAATTCGCAGCACCAGTCTTAACGTTACATACCGCTACATTGAAGAAGGCTCGCCAATCAAACGTAAGTTGTTGATTAGGTTTAGCGTCCGAGACGAGATTTGAACCCGTGTTACCGCCGTGAAAGTACGAGGGCCGATGGTAAGTTACTGAAACTACGCAACACGGATGGCTACCTAAAGCGGTTTCAGTAAGGTTTGGAAACAGTTCGTGGATCATAAATGGAGCAAGATTTCGGTAGTGGGCTGTTTTCAAAACAGCCCACTACCAAGATTTCTCTTCACTTTGAGGTGTCAATAATAATGTGCAAGACTTTTGATTTTCTTGTCCGAGGCTCGCAGCATCTTCAGGGCTAATTGGCAAAGATGACGGAACGTACCGGCCCGGGATTTAAATCATTCAATTCAACCTTGATTCTAGATCCATCTCCAATCGGGCGGAAGCCCTTCTGCATTCGTCGCGGTTTGGATGTCGGATGATCGTGATAGGCGAATCCGTTATATGGTTGGCAGATGGATTTTTTTCAAGAACGCGTTGTAGCGTGGATCCCGGTGCAAGTTCTTAAGCTCCGGGGCCCTGTTCATTCCGGCGAGATTGTCTTCCCGTTGAGCGTAAGCCCGATCTAGCCACTCGAACGCCTCATTTCGCTGGTTTCGAAACGCATAAATTGAGGCGATCTCGAATGCATCACGTGTACTGTATTTCGAAAGAAGTGATTTCAAGGCGGCGTCCGATTGTTTTTCCTGGCCAAGAGCAGCATACACAAGAGCGTACAAAAGCGTCTGCAGCGAATCGGATCGCACTAATTTGATTTCAGTCAAAACATCCTGTGGCCGCCCCTGCATCAAGTAGATCCTGCATAACAGCATAGGACCGGGCCAAACATCGGGGCTTAGTTCAAGGGACTTTTTGACATCCGCTTCGGCTACGGCAAGTTGACCCTCGAAAAACTCAATTTCTCCGCGCTCCTCCCAGCTGTCGGCATTGAGCGGATCTAACTCGAGGGCTCGGCGAGCCAAAGCGAGAGCCTCGTCAAAGCGGCCGAACGTGGCTGCGGAGAAGGCCGCCTGATCCAAATACTCGGGATTTCCCGGCTCGAGAGCAATCGCCCGCGAAATGGATTCATCCGCGCCAACCCAATCCAGATCGACGAATCTCTTAAGTCGGCCCATTTGGGAGTACGCCTCTGCGAGGCTCGGGTCCAGGGCCAAGGCCCGTTCAACTGCTTCACGCGCAAGCCGGTGACCCTCCTCAGACGGTATAAGGCCCACGTTGGCCTGCCAGTTGCGCGCCCGAGACAACCAGACCCAAGCCAACGCGTAACTGGGATCAAGTTGGGTCGCCCGTTCAAAATACTTCGCAGCCATGTCTGTATCTTTAACGGTATTCCGCTGGAAGAAGTAGTACCCCTGCAAGTACGCATCGAAGGCTTCCGGATTGACTGGGTGCGAGCGCGATAACTCTGCCCGCTCTTGCGGGGTCAGACGGAGTTGGATCTCGGGCGCAACCGCCTTAGCTACATCGTCTTCCACATTAAGCACGTCTTTCGCGGGATAATCGTAGTCCTGGGACCACAGATGACTTTGATCCTTCACCTGAAGAAGCTGCGCCGTAATGCGAATGTGGTCTCCGCTTTCGCGAAAGCTGCTTTCCAATACATATTGCACGGAAAGATCACGAGCAATCTGGTCCAGGCGTTCGTCGCTGTGTTTGTATCCCATCACCGAAGTTCGTGCGATGACGCCCAATTGTTGCGGGTTGATCCGGCCCAGTTGGGAGATCATCTGCTCGGTCAGACCATCCGCGAGGTAATCCTTTTGCGGATCGCCCGTGAGATTCTGAAACGGCAATACCGCGAGCATGATTCTTCTGGGAGTTGCCGTGGATCGGAAGTGCCGCCAGGAGATCAAGCCCGCACCTGCTAGGAGGACAACAGCCACAAGCACGACCGCAGCCTTCCACCAGTGCGGCTTAGCTTGTCGCGTAACCTTCTCTTGAACTTTGTCCTGAACTTTGCCCGCGTTCTCGCTTATCTCAGCGTCAGACCGTTGGCGCTGGTCATGCTCTTTCTCCGAAGCGGTCACTGGCATTGACTGCGGGTATTCGATGGCAGGCATCAATCGATAGCCGCGCCGCCCCAAGGTCTCGATGTATCGAGGATTGTCCGCTGAATCTCCCAGGGCGCGGCGCAGGGTCTTGACCGTCGCATTGATGCTTTGATCGAAATCGACGACTGTATCATTGGCCCATAGCCGGCTCTTGATTTCCTCGCGGGTGACAATCTTGCCCTCACGCTCAACGAGCATCCGCAAAACCTGAAACACTTGTTCTCTGAGGAGAACCCTATTCTTTGGATCGGGATTGTTAGGACCTGCCGTCTCGGTTAATCGCAGTTCGCCAGTGGTGAGGTCGAGCTCAAAGGCTCCAAACAGAACGCGTCCTGAGGGAAGGGTGGGCATAGCCGTACACAATACAGAACAAGAACTGTATCAACGCCGCCCGGAATTGTCGAAACAAAGTGCACCGATGGCGCTCGGCGAATCCCATTAAGAATCAGGGGCTTGCAGATTTCACTCCGATTTCATCGCAACGTCAGCGCTGCTCCATTTACAGCCGCTTCCCGATTGGGGTAAACAGGCGTGCATCGCTGTGATCGGTCCAAACAATATTGGGGGTTCGCGCCATGCCAGGGCGCCAAACGTCCAAGGTGATTGCCGTCATCGATAACGATGAATCGATGCAAGACTCGCTGCGGGAGTTGATCGAGTCGGCTGGGCTCGTCACCCACTGCTATGAGTCAGCAGAGGAATTTCTTGGATCTGATCTGTATGGTCGCGCGGCATGCGTGATCGCTGACATAGGTATGCCGAAGATGTCAGGCCTGCAATTGCAGGCCAGGTTGAAAGAAAAGGGATGCAACATTCCGATTATCTTTATCACGGCTCATGGGGACGCTGGGATGCGGATTCAAGCGATGAGAGAGGGTGCGGTCGAATTCCTGACGAGACCGTTCGATCGTCAATTGTTGCTCAAAACGGTCCGCGCGGCACTTGATATGTGAGCCAACAGGTCATAGCAGTCGCATGCGCAGCCTCGAAAGGAGTAGCTTATGGCAGATTATGCAACGGTTATGTGCCCTGCGGCGGACCGGGTCGAACGTAAATTCGATCGGATCATTGGCAATAGCGCCGCTCTCGAATCGGTTCTTGGTCAGGTGGAGATGGTCGCGCCCACCGACTCGACTGTCCTCATCGAGGGGGAAACCGGCACAGGCAAAGAGCTCATTGCACATGCGATTCACAATGCCAGTCAGCGTTGTGGACGCCCATTCATCAAACTAAATTGTGTGGCGATTCCCTTCGATCTGCTAGAAAGTGAATTGTTCGGTCACGAGAAGGGCGCCTTCACTGGAGCCATCGCGCAGAGAATCGGGCGCTTCGAAATGGCTGACAAGGGCACGCTGTTCTTGGACGAAGTAGGCGACATCCCTCTCGCGTTGCAGCCGAAGCTGCTGCGCTTGCTGCAGGAACAGGAGTTCGAGCGTCTCGGGAGCGGTCGCACGCACAAAGTGGATGTCCGGCTTGTAGCGGCAACCAATCGGGACTTGGTGAAGATGGTCGCTCGCGGGCAGTTTCGTAGTGATCTGTACTATCGGCTGAATGTGTTCCCCATCTTTCTGCCAGCTTTAAGAGAGCGCCGGGCAGATATTTCAGCTCTTGTGACACATTTCATGAAGCAATTCAGCCACCGCCTGGGAAAGCAGGTCGACTCGATTTCTTCGGAAACCATGGCTGCCTTCCAGTCGTATTCGTGGCCTGGCAACATTCGCGAGTTGCAGAATCTTGTGGAACGTGCGGTTATCTTTTCGCGGGACGGCGTGCTCCCAAACCCGTTACTCAAAAGACGAACCGACGTCATGCCTCCCACCCAACATCGTTTTGCTTCTTGTCCGTCATCGATGACATTGGAGGATTCAGATCGTTCGCTAATCATTGAAACGCTGGAGCGGGCCGGCTGGATCGTTGGTGGACCACGCGGCGCGGCGGCGAAACTGGGATTGAAGCGAACCACCCTGCTGGCCAAGATGAAAAGGCTCGGTATTTACCGACCTATTGATCAGGAAGAAACAGACGTGCTTGCTCTGGCTTCCGTAGGCATACGACGAGATAATGCTCATCCCCTAGCCTTCGCGTAGCTTTGACTTGAGCCCCGCTGTCAGTGTTTTTTCAATTTATCCGCTTTCCGAGTTCGCAGAGTTTTGATAGTGTCGAGATAAGGCCATCAGCGACCGGATTCGTTTCACCAAAATTTCCTGGTAGCCTCAATCCTGTCTGGCTTTCTGCCAATAAATCAACGACTGTTATGAAACTATTGGGTGATGGCTGACCGGGCGCCTCGCTTATTCTTGTTCGCACTCAGGGCAATTTCACCTATTCAAAATTCCGATGAAGGAAGTCCGGCGTCGACTCGCGGCGCGTTCCTATAGGTGGGGCGCCGCCATGGTCGCGTCATTCTTTCGACTTTGGCTTTTCTGTCACCCTCATGACACCAGCCGTTTCCTTCCGTACGTGAGTGCTCAGGTCTTTGCCGAAACGAGTGCCGCGTAAATGCGGGTTTCATTCGACGCTTCAGGCAGGTCAACCACTCAGGTATGACCACTTCGTGATGGCACTAAGTTTGCTTACATGGGGTTGTGGGCTGGTATATCCACATGCTTCCGGCTCTGCTCGATCAATCTTGAGGCCCATCAGGTGAAACAACAATGCAAGTCGCTCTCATGATTCCCTGTTACATTGACACGTTTTATCCACGTGTCGGCATCGCCACCCTTGAACTGCTCGAAAGATTGGGAGTCGACGTCGTATATCCCAGGGATCAGACATGTTGCGGCCAGCCCATGGCCAATAGCGGCTGCTACGAAGAAGCGCGGGCAACCGAAGAGCACTGCGCGAGAGTTTTCGGCTCCTTCGATTGCGTGGTTACTCCTTCTGGTAGTTGCACTCATCACATCCGCAACAAATTCACCGCTGGCGCCGACTCGCCGGAAAAGCAAAATCTGATCCGAAATACCTACGACCTGGTTGAGTTCCTGCATGACGTTCTAAAGATCCGAGAATTCCCGTGGGCAAAATTCGCGCATAAGGTCGCACTGCACACCAGTTGCTCTGCGATCCGTGGACTTAATATGGCTTCGATGTCCGAACGCGTGCATGACGAAGTCTTCTCGAAGCCAAAGGCTCTACTCAGCGGCGTTCCCGGTATTGAGTTCGTTGAGTTCGATCGCGTGGATGAGTGCTGTGGCTTCGGTGGCACCTTTGCGGTGACCGAGGAAGCGGTTTCCGCAAAGATGGGTTACGACAAGCTGGCTTTCATGCAGAAAACATCGCCGGATTGCGTTGTTTCCTCGGACATGTCCTGCCTGATGCATTTACAAGGATGCGCGCGCAGACAAAAACAAGAGATTCCCTTCTATCACCTCGCAGAAGTACTGAATGGAGTGGCTGCATGAGTGCGCCCGTTGATCAAGCGAAGAATGCCGAGAAGTTTCTCGCCGACACTGTTCATGAGCAACGGCTCGACAAGCTTCTCTGGGCAATGAGAATGAGGCGCGATGCCGCGGCCCGGCAGGTTCCTGAATGGGAGGATCTCCGGACACTGGCATCTGAAATCAAAGAGCACACGTTGTCGAATCTCTCCGACTACCTCATTCAGTTTGAGGCCAAAGCCACAGCCAACGGTGTAATCGTCCATTGGGCCAGAGATGCTCACGAGCATAACCAGACTGTGTATGACCTCCTTTCCGAACAAAGAGCCGAAACACTGGTCAAGTCCAAGTCCATGCTGACGGAGGAATGTGAGTTGCGTCCATTTCTTGAGAGGCGAGGAGTTCGCGTTACAGAAACTGACCTCGGTGAGCGTATCCAGCAACTAGACGATCAACCTCCAGGGCACATCGTCGGACCTGCGATCCACAAGACGACGCACGACGTTGCTGTCCTGTTCTCTGAAAAATACGGCTCAGATCCGAACAATGATGATCCCGCTTATCTCGCCGGTGTGATGCGCGAGAACACGCGGCCAGACTTGCTCAACGCGCCGGCCGGCATGACGGGAGCGAATTTCGTCGTTGCGGAAACTGGAGCCATTGTGGTCGCAACCAACGAGGGGAATGCCGATCTCTCAGCGCACACGCCGCCGCTACATATCTGCTCGGTCGGCATCGAAAAGATCATTCCTACCACGGAAAGCCTTGCGGTCTTCATTCGGCTGCTCGCAAGAAGCGCCACGGGCGAGGCGATAACTCAATACACGTCGATGTTCCGCGGACCGCGTAAAGGAGCAGCCATGCACGTGATCCTGGTCGATAACGGGAGATCGGAGCGCCTGGGAATGAAGCGGTTCTGGCATTCCCTGAAATGCATTCGCTGCGCGGCATGCATGAATACTTGTCCGGTGTACCGCCGAAGTGGTGGCCTGAGTTACGGCTCCACTTATATGGGGCCAATCGGCATCATTATGATGCCTACCTTTGAGATTCGAAAGTACAGCGAGCTTCCTTTCGCCTCGACCCTGAATGGCAGCTGCACCAATGTGTGTCCGGTCAAGATCGACATACATGAGCAGATCTACGGGTGGCGCGAAGTCATGGAGGAGAACGGCCAGACCCCGATTGTGAAAAAAGAGGCCATGCGGGTCGCCGACGAGATGCTCAGCCATCCGGCGCTCTACCAGATGGCGACGGCCGCAGTGTCAACCGCGCTGGAGGTCCTTCCCCATTTCGCAATCTACAACCGGCTGAACGTTTGGGGTAAACATAGAGACGTCCCGCAGGCCGGGGCCGAAACATTTCACGCGTGGTACAAGGCTCATCGCCCCAAGGCGAACGAGGAAGTTAAGTCATGAACCCGACTCAGACGATTTCGAGGAACACAATTCTGGACTCGGTTCGAAAGAATCAGCCCGCCTCGCAGCAGATGCCCACCATCCCTCATTTCCACACCAACATGCCCGCCGGCCTGGTGGCCACCTTTTGCGAGTCCATCGCTCGCATGGCCGGCGTCGTTGTTGCCGACAATGTGCCGGATCTGGATCCATTCCTGCGTGCCAAATTTCCCGACGCTAAGGTCATCTGTTCGGCAACCCCGGAGTATGCCGGTACTATCGAGCTGGCAAGCTTCAAGCATTGGTCGGAGGCAAGCACAATCGATGTCTGCATATTGCGGTCGCCGATGGGTGTGTCCGAAACCGGTTCCATCCTACTTTCCGACGTCGAATTGCAGGTGAACACGATCGCGTTCCTGGCACATGATCTTGTGGTATTGCTTGACCCAAAGCAGATCGTCGGGAATATCCACGATGCATACGAACATTCGCATTTCAAACAGAGGCCATACAGCGTCCTGATGACCGGCCCCTCGGGTTCTGGAGATATCAATGGGATCACCGTCCATCCGGCTCAGGGAGTGAAGACTCTGACAGTCATTCTTTCTCCTTCTCCGAATGCTGAGCGCCCGGGTTAAATGCAAATAAGAGCGGATCGTGTTTTCCAACAGTGGCTCAACTGCAAATATTGAAGGAAGGGCAAATCGGCGGCGTCGATCATTAAGAGTGCACCGGCGGGTGTCCCGCTCCGCCGATCCTGCCGCCTCAGGATGGATACCTATTTCTTGATAAGGCCAAGTTCCCGGCCGCATTCGCCGCGGACGTAAGTCCTGACCTGGCTTCGTTCATGGCCGACTCTCAGGTCCCGTGGGGTGTGGAAGCGCTCGGTGGAGCGATCACCCAGCCTGCATGGAGAACAAAGCCAAGCTGGTACCTCATCACTACCGAAGACAAGATGATCCCGCCGGACGCCCGGAGGGCTATGTCCAAACGCGCTGGCTCAACCGTTGTCGAGGTCAAAAGCAGTCACTCCGTGTTCCTGTCCCATCCTCAAGCCGTCGCTCATCTTATCGAGCAGGCCGCAACAGGTGCCTTGGTGGCAACGAAAGAAGGCGCAACGAATGCTGCCGCAGATTAGGCTTTAAGTGCCACACTGGATTCGACGAAGCGGAGGTTTTCGCAGCGCGTGATTCATGCCTGCGGAATTCTTAACCTCGGTGAGTGGTGTCAAGAGTGCTCACGCTGCGGCTTCCCGCAATAGATCCTCGATTTTTTTATCCAAATCCCTCGCGACCTCTAGTGCGTCGCGATTCCCATAAGGGGCCAAGAAGCTCGCCATCCTGTCATAGGACAAATGGACGCCATCGGCGCGCTCATCTACAAGCACGGTAACCGGCGCATAAGAGCCCGCATCCGGGACATGCTTCACCATTTCCTTCATGATGAGGGGATTGCCAACGACGAAGCGAATCATCTTCGGAGTCTCGCGGCCCGTTTCTTTGCGCAGAATTGCACCGTGATTCAACTGCATAAACAGCATTAGTCCTATTTTGCTCAAGCCTTTCTCGACTGCGCGTTTCAGCTCGGCAAAGGAACTCGCTTCATTAGTCGATCTGCCGAATTCGGCCATGTCAGGATGACCGATAGAAGCGTAAAGAACCGCCACCACCTGATCGAAGTGTTTAGGGGAGATGAGACTGAATCGATCAACCTCAATTTTTCTGATCATCTCGAAGATCCTTTCTGGTCCACTCCAATTGCAAAAAACCTGCGGGCTGGTTCTGATTTCTAAACTTGAGCCATCCCTCCGTCCACGAAAAGTTCGATTCCCGTGATGTAGCTGCTCTCGTCGGAAGCAAGAAATGTCACCGCTTTGGCAATCTCTTCAGGGCGGCCGAGACGTCCCAATGGAATTGCGATCGAAAGGGCTTTGATCCGCTCCTGACCAACTTCCGAGGAACCAACGAGCTCACTGAAACCCGGAGTATCTGTTGATCCGGGACTGATCGCGTTTACGCGGATCTGACGTCCTTTAAGATCGGTACTCATAGTTCGAGCAAACGAACGGACCGCGGCCTTGCTTGCGCTATAAACGGCGTTCGCCGGTAGACCCTTGCTGGCGACGATCGATGCACTTAGAATTACCGATGCTCCGTCCGCCAGCACTGAGAGTGCTTTCTGCACGGTAAAGAGCACGCCTTTCACATTGGTATCGAAGATGGAGTCGTAAAGTTCTTCCGTAATTTCATCCAACCGGCCATATCTGGCGACTCCAGCGTTGGCGAAAACGATGTCGAGGCGACCTTTTTCGTTCTTGATCTGCATGAAGAGTCGGTCAAGGTCGGCTAACTTGGATACGTCTCCCAGCACGCTAGTGACGTTCTCGCCAATCTCCCGGGCTGCTTTGGCGAGTTCACCTTCGCGACGGCCACTGATAAAGACATACGCGCCTTCGAGCACAAATTGCTTTGCTGCGGCAAGACCTATCCCAGAGTTGCCACCAGTGACTAACGCGATCTTTCCACTCAATTTGCGCATACCTTTATTTCTCCTTGCCGTCGACGATTACTTGCTTGCTGTACGTCCAGCTGAAAGCTCAACTCTGCCCTCATGGAAGTCCTATCACATGCAAAGACCTTCCAGCTGGCTTCTCTAACCTTGTCAGTGACCCAATAGGAGTCCTGGATCGCCAATGCGTGACGTCTAGCTGGCGATCTCCTGCAAGAGCGGAATCATGCGATCGTCCAATATCTGAGGAACCGGTGAATCCTTCATTTCTGGAAATTGGCTGAAGAACGAAGTTGGGAGATCAATGTCGATGCGCGCATCTTCGCCATCTTTTTGTGAAACGCAAAAGCGCACAGGCGCTCCAAGACCTGCGCGTGCGGAATATCGGAATAGGCCTTGGGCGATCGTCGCATTTCCGAACAGGTAGAAACGCGATTCAATCGGTATTCCAGCTAATCGCTGTGTCGAACCCTGGTCGAGAGAGAAGAAGATCGCGAATTCGGTCGAATCACCTACTTGCTTTACGTATGCCGCTAGTTTTTCTGTGTCCCCTTCGGCTGTCAGATCATGGAGAGTCTTCGCGTCGTAGTACTGAAATGTGGCCTCAATGCGGCTGATGAGCTCGGCAAACGACCTCTTCGAGTGGATCGTAACGAGTTCGCAGCTAAACGACGTTTTTGTGATTCGCACGGTCATTTTGCACCGCTCCTTTCATTCATTACTTTGGTCGATCCGTTCGACATTGATTCTTCTATGGTCTTGCCAATGCCCGAAGGGCAACCCGC
>Ga0209772_10000277_pt1 | contig 12876 bp, 7 predicted proteins | sample BogFormECP03_OM1_FD_188235 | JGI IMG/M metagenome (GOLD analysis project Ga0209772, IMG submission 188235) | Bog forest soil microbial communities from Calvert Island, British Columbia, Canada - ECP03_OM1 (SPAdes) (version 2) | ecosystem: Environmental > Aquatic > Freshwater > Wetlands > Bog ... | reverse complement strand
CGCGGCTCGATCCCCGCCCACGCGGCTAGCGAGAAAGGCTGATCGAGGTCTCCGCGGTAGCCGAGATCGAGCTCACGCCGCTCGCGACGAACACCGGGGATTTCGCTGCCCCGCCGCCCATGCCGATCCCCAGGTCGCCGCCGATGTTCCAGCCCCAAGCGAACAGTTCACCCGAGCTGGTGATGCCGAAGGAGTCCTCGCCACCCGTCGCGATCTGCGCGAAGTGCAGGCCGGTGTTGATCGGCAGCGGCTGTTCTTCGTTGCTGCCGTTGCCCATCACGCCCTCAGCTCCGTCGCCCCAGCTATAGACAGCGTTGGAAGCGGTGAGCGCCAAGGTGGCGCCGTTGTTGTTATCGCCGCCCGCGGACACCGATATAGCGGGTTCTGGCAGGACGACATGCACGGGGGTCCAGATGACCGGTTCGGAGGAGCCGATGCCGATGTGACTGTGTTCGTTCTTCCCCCACATGAAGATTTCACCGCTGCTGTTCCTCGCCGCGCTATAGCCCGCGCCAGAGGATATCTGCACGATGTGCGTTAGCCCCGGCACCAGCGTCGGAGTCGGCTCGTCGAGGACACGTTCACCGACGCCGAGCGCGCCGACCGCGTTGGAGCCACATACGAGCACCGTCCCTTCACCGGTCAGGAACATCATGTGTTCGTTGCCCCCCGAAGCTGCCACCACACCAGAGAGTCCTGGCACTTTCACCGGAGTCCCGATAGCTGCGCCTCTGACGCAAAGCGCGCTCCCTGCGTTACCGCCCCACACGAACACATGGCCGGAGGAGTCGACGGCCGCGGCCTCGTTCTTGGCCTCGCCCAGAGCGACTGCCTTGACGCCGACGGGGAGCTGTACCTGTACTGCTGTTTCGGGCGAATCCTTGAATGCTCCGTTACCGAGCTGCCCGCGGTTGCCATCGCCCCAAGCAAAAACGGTGCCGTTGGCCTCGAGCGCATATGAGCTGCTGTTGCTGGCCTGTACCGCAACGGTTTCGCCGAGTTCAGTGAACGGGAATGGAGAGACTTCTGTAAAGGGAGAAGAACCGCCGATGTAAGTGCCCCAGTGCGATGGGGTCTGAGCGGCGGCTGCAGCTGGCAAGGAAGCGCCCAGGGCGAGGATGCCGGCGAGAACTCGACGTACGGTCATCAGATTCCTTTCTCGGTCGGAAGGCCGTTGGGGTCGGCGGTCGGCGACTCTACAAGGTCACGCCCGAGAATGCCCTGGAGGCCCACCGCGCACAACAAGATCTCTACATCTCCTCATCTACCGTCGGGCTCCTTGGCTGTTGGCGAGACGCCCAGCGCCTGCCCGCCAGCGCTCAGCGCCTGTACGGCGAGATATGTGCTCGTGGTGCTTGCAGGTAGCGCAATGGCCGTCTCAAAGCCACTACGCGCCGCCAACGCAACCGGCACAAGCGCCGTCGCGCTGCGGCCCGCGAGCACCCTCCACGACGCCACCTGGGTCGCGCCGTTCCAGCTGGCGTAAACCGTGCCACCGCCGGCGCCGGTCGCCCGGAATGCGAGTGCCGGGGGGTGCGCGGGCGTACCCGTCCAGGTGAAACGAAAGCTTCGATAGGACTGGTCGTGTGCCGGCAAGTGGGCATCGAACAGGAGCCGGCCTTCGGGGCCCAGCTCGGAGAAGTCGGGCACCTGACCCCAGCCGAGGAACCAGTCGCCGTTGTCGAGCTCCTGGATGTCACCCTGGCTGTCGGCGATGAGCGAAGGCGCATGGGTGAACTGGCTGATGAGCGTCGCCGTGTCGCCCTGCTGGTCGAGCTGAAGAACGACGCCACGGGACTGCCCATGGACGGCCGGCGAGGCTCCGTTGTCAAACACGCTGATCAGGCCGCCTGGGAGCTCGCGTGGGTCGTGCTGCCAGGCAGTGCGCGCGTTCGGCTGCTCCTTGAAGCTGCTGTGGCGACCCCCCAAGCGCCAGAGAATCCGGCCGCTCCGCGCGTCGAGCTCGTACACCGTCCAGGTGTTCCGAGCTGAGATCAGCAGGCTACCGTCCGAGCCGAGATCGATCGAGTTGATGTGAAAGAAATCAAACGGCCCGCCCGTCGTCGAGGCGCTCGCGTGTTCGTAGGATTCAGCCAGCCCGACGTGGTCGAGGCTCGCCCATTCGTACATGACGAGGCCGGTCTTTACATCGATCTCCTGAAAGGCGGCGTCGGTTACCGCGCCATCGGCGGGACCGCCGACCGAGGCGAGGTCACAGCGGATCGGGTGGTAGGCGGTGATCAGCGCGGCGCCGCCGGGGGTGAGCTGAAACTCATGCAGGTCCGCTTTCAAGCCGTTGCCCGCTCTGACATGAGCGATGTCTGTGTAGCGCGCGTTGGCGATCACGTCTTCCCCCAGCCCGAACCCGTGCACCGAGATGTCCCCCTGCCACCACGTAAGGACGGGTTCGCCCGCGTACTCCTGGACGCTCAAGTTGGTCGCCGAGGTATATCTCGGCAAGGCCTTGAACCAGATCAGCTTGCCGCTTTCGTCAAGGATCATGGGGCCGGCCTGCCCGGGCCCGGAGTAGGGCGCGAGGAACTCGTCCCCCGGGGCGGTCGACGGCGAGGTCGCGGTCACCGTGACGAGCGGCGGGTGCAGGTCTGGGCGCGAGCGGAAGCTCTGGACCTCTGCACGCTCGCCCGGGTGGATGGGCTCCGGCGTGGAGCTGATCCGATCTTCGATCGAGACGGCGAACTCGTCCACCAGCGTCCGCACCGAGCGACCGCTCCGCAGTCGCGCGCGCACGGTGACTCGCTCCCCTTCAGCGAACGGCTTGGCGGGCAGAAAGCTCGCTCCGTCCCCCTCGGAGTAGGCGAGCAGGCGTCCCCCGTGCGCCCCGGTGCGCGAGCCGACGACGCTGAGCGCGCTAAGCTCGCCTGGGGCGACGCCGAGGAAGCTGATCTGCGTCTGCGGGGAGGCGTCGCGACTGCCCGGAAGTGGCGAGACCGTTACCGATCCGCCCTGTAGGGCAGAGTTGTCGAGGGCTGCCGGAGTGCACTTCGGGCCCGGTTGAACGGCGGCCGCAGTCGCCGCAAGGAGCCCGAGACCCAGGGCCGCCGCCAGCCCTAGGATGAGAGCGCGTATGGAGAACATCGATCCGAATGAGCATAAGAGAGTCGATCGACGCACCTTCGTGAAGGGTGGGCTCGCCGCGGGCGGGCTGCTTGGAGCCGGCCTGGCGATTCGAGCGGTGGCGGACGCGAGCAGCTCGTCGCCGCCCGCCAGCGCGCCGCCGCCGAGCACCCCGAGCTCGGTGCCCGCCGCGCAGACGACGTCGCGCTCCCGTCCCAGCCCGCCGAACATCCTCGTGATCCTCGTCGACCAGCTGCGCTTTCCGCAGTGGTTCTCGCCCGCGCCAGCCAGCGTAGGATTGCCGCCCAATCTCCAGCGCCTGCGCGAGGGCGCCGTCTCCTTCGCAAGGCACTACACGGCGTCCAACGACTGCACACCCGCGCGGTCGGCGCTGCTGACCGGGCTCTACACCCATCAGACCGGCTGCATGATCACGGGCGGCAGCACCCTCGATCCCGGGTTCCCGACTTGGGGGACGATGCTGCGAGAGCAGGGGTACCACACCCGCTGGTATGGCAAGTGGCACCTCACTCATCGCGATAACCGCTGGAGTAGGGCGAAGGGCGAACGCGCGCTCGAGCGCTATGGCTTCGCGGGAGGCACCTATCCCTCGCCGGACGGCGCGCCCGGTCAGGGTTGGCACGTCGATCCCCACATCACCGCCCAGTTCGCCGATTGGTTTGAGCACGAGGGCGCGGGCGAGCCCTGGTGCACCACCGTTTCGCTCGTCAATCCCCACGACATCGCGTGGTGGTATGCGTGGAGCGATCGCGTCGCAGCCGAGGCGACAGCCCCACACTCGGTGCATCGGATGCCAGCCAACTTCGAGACGCCCGAGCTGCTGCTCGAGCGTCGCAAGCCGCGCCTGCAGCGCTCCTTCCAGGACACCGCTGCCGCCTCGTTCGGGCCGGTCCCCTTCAGCGGCCCCGAGGCAGTACACAGATGGCTGAAATTCCTCGACCTCTACGTCAAGCTCCAGCGCGAGGTCGACCGTCATATCGGCGATATCATGCGCACACTCGAAAAGCGCCCCGAGGTGGCAGCGAACACGGTTGTCGTCTTCACATCCGACCACGGCGAGTACGGAGCGTCGCACGGCCTCAGGGGCAAGGGCGCAAGCGGCTACGAGGAGGGGATCCGGGTCCCGCTGATCGTAAAGGACCCGCGCGGCGTGCTCATCAGCGAACCGGGACTGGCGCGCAACCAGCTCAGCTCGAGCGTCGACGTCGCCCCGCTGTTGCTGACGATCGCCACGGGCTCAGACGACTGGCGGCGCGAGCCCCACTACTCCCATCTCGCCCATCGTCTCGACCTCGCGGCGATCCTCGCCGATTCAAGCGCCCCCGGACGCCCCTACGTGCTGCACGCCACCGATGAGACGGTGACGGAGTTCGCGGTCGAACCATACGCGGCCGACGCACCGCTGCACGTGATCGCGCTGCGCACCCGCGAAGCGAAGTACGCGACCTACTCCAACTGGCCGGCCGAAGGCATCCAGCCACTCTCCGCGGGCCAAGAACACGAGCTGTACGACTACAGCACGCATGGCGGGCGCCTCGAGCTGCACAACAGCGCCGGGCACAACGCGCGCGAGGAATCCATGCGAGACCAGTACGCACGGGCGTTCACACAGGAGCTGCGGCGCCCGCTGCCGGAGCGTCTGCATGCGGCGCACGGTCGCGGCTTCGCCGATTACTTCTCGACCGCCAAGAACGCGGCGACGAACGCCGCGGCTCACCGCAAGCGACGCTCCGAACGCGTAGTCGGGCGGCTTCGCCACCACGTAGCTGGCGGGGAAGGCTCGCTCAGAGCCGACCTCAGCCCTTCACGGTTGGGGAGACGCCAATGACCGCGCCGGAGCCGTCGAGCGCCTGCACGGCCACATAGCGCGCGCGTGTGCCCGCGGGGAGGGCCAAGGCGGTCTCGAACCCGGTCCTCGCGTACGCGGCCACCGGGTCAAGGGCCGTCGGCGAGGAGCCCGCGAGCAGTCGCCAGCTGGCGAGGTCCGTCGCCCCATTCCAGCTCGCGTACACGACGGGCTCGCCCTGAGCGCCAGGCGAGGGCTGCCCGCCCGAGACGGCCACGGCCGGCGGCTGTGTGGGCTTTCCGCTCCACGGGAGCACATACGCGCGGTAGGACTCCCAGCTCGGCGGCAAGTGCGCGTTGAACAGCAGCTGGCCGCCAGCGCCGACCTCCGAGAGATACCCGGCTTGGCCCCAGCCGATCATCCAGTTGCCGTCAGGAAGCGCTTGGACGTTGCCCTGACTGCCTGCTACGAGCGGATTCTGATGTTCATCGCTGCGCGCGAGCGTCGCGGTCATGTTCGCCGTATCGAGCGTGACTTCGATCGCGCGCGACTGTGGGTGCACCTGCGGGAACGCGCCGTTGTCGAAGAACGTGATCGCTCCATTCGCCTGCTGGCGCGCATCGTGCTGCCAGGCCGTGCTGCTACCGGGCCCCATCTTGAAGCTGCTGTGCCTGCCGCCCAACTGCCAACGCACCCGGCCGCTCTTGGGATCGACGTCGTACGCAGCCCACGTGTTGCGCGAGTCGACGAGCAGGTCGCCGTCGTGCTGGACGTCGATCGAGTTGATGTGGAAGTAGTCAAACGGTTCGGAGCGGGTCGTCGGCGCGGCCGACGAATAGGAGTCGCTCAGCGGCACATGGTCGAGGCTGTGCCACTCGTACATCACGAGGCCGCTCTTCAGATCAATCTCCTGAAGCAGCGTGTCGGCGACAGCGCCGTCGCTCGGCCCGCCGACCGACGATAGGTTGCAGTCGATCGCGTCATAGACGGTGATCAGCGCGGTGCCCTGCGGCGTGATCTGGAATTCGTGCAGGTCCGGCTGATAGCCGTTGCCGGCGCGGACGTCGGCGATGACGTGGTAGGAGCTGTCGAGGATGACGTCGCCCGCCGCCCGGCTCCCGCCGGCGATGAGCGGGTCCTGCCACCAGCTGAGAACCGGCTTGCCTTCCAGCTCCTGGGTGCGAAAGTCCGCGGCGCGCGTGCCGGCGGGGGAGAGCGGCTCGAACCACAGGAGCCCTCCGTGTTCGTCGAGGATCATGGGGCCGTACTGACCGACCCCGGAATAGGGAGCGATAAAGATCTCGCCGGTGGCGGTCGGGGCGTTGGAGGACACGCTCACGATCGGGGGGCGCAGTTCGGGGCGCGAGTGATAGCTCTGGTATTCCTTCGGAGGCGGCGGCGGTCCCGAGCTCGGACTGCTGGTGCTGTCGGTCGCGCTCGCCGTCCCTGGGTCGTCGCGCACGGCCACCGTGAATCTCCAGGCAAACGGGGTCACGCGGCCGCCTTGGAGGATCTTGGCGTGCACGGTTACGAGCTCTCCGCCATCGAATGGCCGCGACGGCACGAAGCTCGCGCCGTCCCCCTGCGAGTAGGCGCGCAGACGCCCGGTGTGGGGCCCCGTTCGCGAGCCCGTCACCGCGACGCCCGACAGCTCGCCCGCGGGCACTCCGAGCATGCTGATCTGCGTAGTGGACGAGGCGTCCCTCGTATCGGGCGCGGGCGAAACCGTCACGCGCGAGCCGGCCAGCGCAGCCGAGACGTTCAAGCCGGCAGGGACGCACGCGGGCGAGGTAGCCGAGCTGGCCTCCCGCGCGTGCACGGATCGATGGGAGATGAGTCCGAGGATCCCGGCGAGTCCCGCGAGCGCGGTGAGCCCTGCGAGCAGCGTGCGCACCAGGGGCCCCCCTCAGTCCTTGACCGTCGCTGAGACCCCGAGGACCGTCCCGGCGCCGTCGAGCGCCTGCACGGCCACGTAGGGGCCGGCGCCGGGGGCGAGGATCGTGCTCTGAAAGCCCGTCTTCGCGGAGCTGGCGACGGGAACCAGGGCGTTCGCGGAGGCGCCCGCGAGAACACGCCATGAGGCCACCTCGGTCGCGCCGTTCCAGCTCACCGCGACAGACATGCGGTTCGCGGCTGCCGGTCGCGCGAGCACAGAGGGGGCCATCCGCGGCTGCCCGCTCCAGGGCGAGAGATAGGTTCTGAAGTCCTGGACGTTGTGTCCGAGCGTGGCGTCGAGCAGCACGCGGCCAGAGGAGTCGTACTCGGTGAAGTTGGGCAACCCGCCGTAGCCCATCAGCCAGTTGCCGCCGGGAAGGCTGAGGGTGTTGCCCTGGCTTTCCGCGAGCAGCGTCCTCGTCGGGTTGACGAACTGTTTGACCAGCGTGACGGTGCGTGCGGTGAGGTCGGGGTCCAACAGCAGGCCGCGGGACTGCTTCTCCTTGGGCGGATCTGAACCGTTGTCGAACACCGAGATCAACCCGCCCGGCTGGAATTCGGCATCGTGCTGCCAGTAGAAGACGGCGCCTGCGCCAAGCTTGAAGCTGCTGCGCCGCCCGCCGAGACGCCAGCGGATCCCTCCGGTGCGGATGTCTACGTCGTACAACGTCCAGGTGTTTCGCGACGACATCAGGACATCGCCCGCGGCGCCGGGGTCGGCTGAGTTGATGTGCACGTAATCCCATGGATAGACGTTGTGGGGCGCAGGGTTATTGGATTCGCCCACCGGGATGTGCCCGAGCGCATGCCACTCCCACATCACCAAGCCGGTCTTCACGTCGATCTCCTGGATCACCGAATCCGTCAGGATCCCGTCGGGGGAGCCGTGAACCGAGGACAGGTTCATGTCGATCGGATCGAACGCGTCGATCCAGGCGGTGCCTTCTGGCGTCAGGCGTAGTTCGTGAAGGTCGGCGTGATAGCCGTTGCCGGCGCGAATCGTGGCGAGAGGCTCATAGGCGGTGCTGTACAGAACGTCTTCGCCCTGCCCAAAGCCCACCTGCAGGATCCGCCCTTGCCACCATGCCAGTACCGGCTTGCCTTCGTACTGCTGGACGGCGAAGTTCGTCGCCGCCTCACCAGCTGGAAGGGGATGGAACCAGATCATGTTCCCGCTCTGGTCGACGATCATCGGCCCGGCGGCGCCTTCGCCCTGATACGGGGCGAGGAAGAGGTCGCCGGGTGTGGCGCCCGGCTGGGCCGGCGTGGTGATGGTCACGGTCGAGGGCGTCAACGCCGGAGCAGAGCTGTAGCGCTGTACGGCGCGCGGGTCGCCGTGGTTGATCGGAAACTGCTTCTCGCTGACCGTCGCCTGAGCGGCGATCTTGAAGCTCGTGCTCGCGTGCAGCGTCGGGCTACCCACCCCGACAAGCGCGCTGACGGTCACCCGCTCTCCGGCCATGAACGGGTGTGCGGGCAGGAAGCTCTCGCCCGTCCCGGTCGAATACGAGCGCAACACCCCTGCGTGGGCGCCACTTCTGGAGCCCGTCACGCGTACGTCGGAGACCTGCGTGCCGGGAGCCCCGAGAAAGCTGATCTGGGTAGCCGGTGAGGCATCCGGCGTGCCTGGCTGGGGAGAGACGGCTACCGGGTTGGCCGCCGCCTCGCCCGCCACCGGGTCGTCCGCGTCGAGGACCGCCGGATGTGCCGAGGAGACATTTCCGCAGCCACCAAGCGCGGCGGCGCTCAGCGAGCAGAGGAGCAGCGCGATGACGGGGTGCGAAGCCCTCATCGCGCTAGAAGGCCCGGCCCGCGCCCTCATCGCCGGCGAGGCGCACGGTCATCGAACCACCCGCCAGCGGCCAGCGGCCGCTCCCCGAGACGGACAGGACCACCGATGTGTACGGCCTGGCGGGCAGGAGACTGCGAAGCTGCCCGTTCGTGCCCTGGGCGGGCGCGTTCGTGTTTGGCGGCCGGACGTTCGCGTCTGGCGCCTGCGTATCTGTCGGTCGGGCCGCCTGGGTACGGGCCGGCGGCGGGCTGCCTCGACCCTCGCCGCCGGCGGCGCTCGCATGCGGCCGCGTGGGAACCTCGGCGAGATGCGTCGGGGCGGGGACTTGGGCGGCTGGGTTCGTGACAGTCGCGGGAGCGCTCCCGGGGCCTTCGACCGGGTTGGCAGGCGTCGGAGCAGGCACCGGCGCCGGGGGCCGAAGCACGCCGGGAATGAACCTGAAGGAGACGATCGCGCCCGTCGCCGCGAATCCAGCAGCCAGCAGGAAGGCGAGCCGGAAGCCGTCGTTGACCGCGAGAATCGGGGCGCGGAAGTCGACGCTCGTCAGGTGGCCGGTGTACAGGACCGCCAGCGATGCAAGGATCGCCAGGCCGAGCGCGCCACCCATCTGGCGGGAGGTGTTGACCAAGCCGGAGGCCAGACCCGCCTCGCTCGGCGCCGCCGTCGCGGTCGCCGCGATCGTCGAGGGAACGACCGACAGGCCTACGCCGCTCGAGACCAGCAGGCTCGGCAACAGGAAGTCCGAGATGTAGTCGCCATTCACGGAGACCCGAGCGAACAAGACGAGACCGATCGCCATCAGGCTCAGGCCGACGCCTAGCAACGGACCCGCGCCAAAGCGGGCCACGAGCGCCCCGGCACGGGTCGCACACGCCATGATCGTAAGCGCCATCGGCAGGAACGCCAGACCGGCATCGAGCGGGCCCAGGTGCAGGACTTCCTGGAGGTAGAGCGAGCAGAAATACCACATCGGGAAGAGCGCCGCGCTGAAAAAGATCACGACTATGTTGGACACCCGCAGCAGTCGGTTGGAGAAAACGCGCAGCGGCACGAGCGGCGCCGCGGCGAAGCGGCCCTCGATCACGAAGAAGGCCACAAGCAGCGCGATGCCGAGGCAGATCGGGCCAAGCGCCTGCACGGTGCCCCAGCCGTGCGAGCCGGCGTTGACGATGCCGTAGACGAGCGCGAGCAGACCCCCGGTGACGGTGAGCGCACCGGCGAGGTCAAAGCCGCCTGCCTGGCTCTCACGGCGGCGATCGACGACCACGACTCGGGCGATCAGCGCCGCCACGATGCCGATCGGCAAGTTGATCAACAGGACCCACCGCCAACTCAGCTCCTGAGTGATGATGCCGCCCAGCAGCGTCCCGGTCGCGCCGCCGGCGCCGTTCATCGCCCCCCACAGACCGATCGCGCGGTGGCGTTCTGGTCCCGCGGCAAAAGAGGAGGTGATGATCGCAAGCGAGGAGGCCGCCATGATGGCTCCGCCGAGACCCTGCAGCGCACGGGCGCCAACGAGCATCTGCCGGTCGATCGCCTGTCCCCCGGCGAGCGAGGCGAGCGCAAACAGAAGCAGGCCGATGACGAACGGCCGCCGTCCGCCGAAGATGTCGGCCGCCCGCCCGCTGAGCAGTAGGAATCCAGCGAACGTGATCGTGTAAGCGTTTACGACCCACTGAAGCTGGGGAGCGGAGAAACCCAGGCTGCGATGGATCGAGGGCAGCGCGACGTTGACTATCGAGACGTCCAGGATGACCATGAACTGCGCTATGCAGCACACCGTCAGCAGCAGCGCGTGGCGCTGCTGCTGACCGTCCTCGGCGGGCGATTGAGCCGGCGCGAGACGCGCCGTTCGCGCGGCTGCGGCTGAGCTCATATGGTCCACCTGCAGGCCGTCATCCCGATGGCGCTTTCGGTGGCGGCTGGACCTGCACGGTCGCGGAGGTCGCGAGCACTCGGCCGTCGGCGCCGAGCGCCTGCACCGCCACGTATTCGACCTTGTGTTCGGGAAACGCGTCGGGGTAGGTGACGGTGCTCTCAAAGCCGCTGTCGGGCATCGTCACCTGCCCGGTCAGCGAGCCAGGGCTAGAGCCGGCGAGGACGTGCCAAGCGGCCACGTCGCTTGCCCCGTTCCAGCTCGTGAAGACAGCCGTCGCGTCGCCGGTGGCGAGCACGTGCGCGCTGACCGCGGGCAACGAGAGAGGGTGGCCTTCCCAGGGGAAGCGAAAGGCGCGATAGGAGGAAGAGCCCGGTGGGAGGTGCGCGTCGAACAGCAGCGCGCCCGCTTTCGTAAGCTCGCTGACGCTCGGAACCGACCCCCAGCCGATCACGACGTTGCCGTTCGGCAGGGTCTGCACATTCCCCTGGCTGTCGGCGACCAGTGCGCCGCCCGGATGTGGGTAGGCCTGCAGTAGACGAGCCGTGTGGTTGGCCAGGTCGACCCCGATGCGCACGCCACGGGATTGATAGTGGACGCGGGGGTCCGAACCGTCGTCGAACATCGTGATCGTCCCATCGGGTTGGACGCGTGCATCGTGCTGCCACGCGGTTTCGGCGCCGGGACTCAGCTTGAAGGTGCTCTTCGTGCCACCGAGGCGCCACAGGATCTTGCCCGAGCCGCTCTGCAGCTGATAGGCGGCCCAGGTGCTGCGACCCGAAACCAGCAGATCGCCGTTTGGCTCACCGTCGATCGAGTTCATGTGGAACCAGTCCCACGGCGCCGCGGTGGTGGGGACCGGCGCATGTGACTCGCCGACGCCGACGTGATCGAGGCTGTTCCATTCCCACCGCACGAGACCGGTCTTCATGTCCACCTCCTGCACCGCGGGGTCGATGATCACGCCGTCGCGAACCCCGCCCACGGGGCTGAGGTCACAGCGCATGACGTTATAGACGGTGATGTAGGCAACATTGTCCGGCTCGATCTGGAACTCGTGTAGATCGGCGTGGAGGCCGTTGCCACCGTGCACGCTCGCCACCCTCTGGTAGTTGGAGTTCATGACGATGTCTTCCCCCTCGCCGAAGCCGAGCGCGAGCACCCGTCCCTGCCACACGGTGAGGTCCCTCTGGCCTTCATAGCTCTGGACGCGCAGATCGAGCGCGTTGGAGCGACTGGGGAGCTGATCGAACCAGATCAACCTCCCCTGCGGACTGTAGATCAGAGCACCCGCAGCGCCGGGACCGGGACCCACGGTCATCATCACATCCCCAGCGCTCGGGTCGCTGTCGGGTGCGGTCACGTCAAGGATCGGCGGCCGCAGGTCGGGCATGGTCACGAAGCTCTGATAGGAGGATGGCGCGGCGGGCGGATTGGGAAATTCGGGTAGGCCTTCGGTGGGGTACGGCGTGGAGATCCGGAAGCTGAACGATGTTCGGTGTTCGCCGCCAGGCGGTCCGACGACGACCCTCACGACGACCCGCTCACCGCTGTCGAACGGCTTGTCGGCCACGAAGCTCCCGCCATCCCCCTGGAAGTAGCCGTACACATGGCCGTAGTGGTAGCCAGTGCGCGAGCCTTCGACCGAGACGTCCTGGATGTCGGTGACGGGCTCGCCAAGAAAGCTGATCTGCGTGTGCGTGTCGGCGGTGTCGGTCTCCGGCTCGGGGGACACGTCGACAGAGGTTCCGGGAAGGACGGCGCTATGCGCGATCGTCGCGGGCAGGCAGGCCGGCGAGGGGCCGCTCGGGGTCACGAGCGTGTGCGCGCCCGAGAGAGCGCCCGTGCTGAGCACTACCGCAACGACCACCCAGGCGACGGCCGCTACCAGCAGGACGATGTATCCGTTCCTTTTCATGTGCGCTTTGAGGCCTGAGGACGACCGGACGGGCGACGAACGGACGGATCGATCGAACGGCGACCGGATGCCGAGCGATTCCCCGACCTTCCTTTCGACCTCGCGAGTCCCGACGATGCAGACCGTTGCGTAGAAACAATACTGGGGAGCCCGCGGGTACCCTGCGCCTACAGACCCATCCTGAGGGCATACTTACGACATGCTTACCATCAGGCTCACCTTGCTCGCGACCGTGACGGGGCTCGCACTGTTCATCCTCACCGCGTCGCCGGCCCTGGCGAGCTCGGGGGATGCAGCGGCGACGCAGGCCTACATCCACGCCAACTATGCGCTCGTGAAGGCCGCCGACGGGAAGATTCAAAGCTCCGAAGCTGCCCTCGCGGCCCTCGTCGGACAGGTTCGCGACGAATGCCCGAAGGCGGCCGCCCACTCTCCACAGGACCACGACTCCGAACAGCTGAGCGACGAGGCGG
>Ga0209772_10000276_pt1 | contig 12902 bp, 9 predicted proteins | sample BogFormECP03_OM1_FD_188235 | JGI IMG/M metagenome (GOLD analysis project Ga0209772, IMG submission 188235) | Bog forest soil microbial communities from Calvert Island, British Columbia, Canada - ECP03_OM1 (SPAdes) (version 2) | ecosystem: Environmental > Aquatic > Freshwater > Wetlands > Bog ... | reverse complement strand
CAGAATTATGCGCCGAGCATCCCAACCTGGCAACGATGCACCTGTAGCACAGCCACTCCTGGCTGTGTCAGATTTAAATAAATGATGAGCCGCAGGCCAGAAGCCGACTAAAATCCACAGCCAAGAGTGGCTGTGCTACAAAGCGGCAAAAAATCGCAAATCAATCTCGCACCCAAGGAGCCAAACGTGGCCAAAAGCAGAAAGAAAAATACCAAATCCCGCAATCGCACCGCAAAGAAAGCCCCGTCAAAAGCAACCCGCTCGAAATCGACCGTCTCGGCAACACCAAGCCCGGATTCAATCAACGCATTGCGCCAGCTACTGGCAAAATATCTCGAAACCAGCGAAGCCCACGCCTCCTGGCGCGACGCCTTCGCCGAAATGCCCCCAGAACTGCGCGGCGCAAAAGTGCCAGGCTCGCCGCACACCGCCTGGCAAATGCTCGAGCATCTGCGCATAGCTCAATGGGACATCGTAGGCTTCAGCCGGGATCCGAAACACGTCTCGCCGGATTTCCCCTCCGGCTATTGGCCATCATCACCCACGCCACCGGATGACACCGCCTGGGACGCCAGCGTCCGCGCCTACCACAACGACGCCGAAGAAATGCGCAAGCTAATCGTCGATCCAAAAACGGATCTCTTCGCAAAAATTCCCCACAGCGACGGAAAAACAATCCTGCGCGAAGCCCTGCTACTTATCGATCACAACGCTTATCACCTGGGCCAGCTAGTCCTGCTACGCCGCCTGCTAGATGCGTGGCCGACCCAGTAGCCCAGTAGCACAGGCACTCCTGCCTGTGTCTGCATGAGGCGATCCGCGAAGTTTGATCGTGGGTGAGTTCTGGTTTACGGCCGACACAGGCAGGAGTGCCTGTGCTACCAGAGCGCCCCTCGCCATTCGCGTCCGTATTTTTCCGAATAGACTAACCTCCGCCCACAACCTATATTGAATGTCTCGATGCCCGACGAAATCAATCTCCTCGAGCCGCTCCGCCAATACTGGGGCTACGATTCCTTCCGCCCCATGCAAGAGCGCATAGTCCGCAGTCTAATGGCCGGCAAGGACACCTGCGTAGTAATGCCCACAGGCGGCGGCAAATCCCTCTGCTACCAATTGCCGGCGGCCCTCGACGCGAAAAGCACTGCGATCGTAATCTCGCCGCTAATTGCGCTGATGCAGGACCAAACCGCCCAGCTGGCCCAAATGGGAATCGAAGCCGCAGTCCTCAACAGCTTCGTCTCCAGAAAATCCGCCGACGAAATCACGCAATCAGCCACCGAAGGCAAATTCCGCCTGCTCTATTTATCGCCAGAGCGCATAGCCCAAAGCCCCACCATCGAGTGGCTTCGCAAAGTCCTCATCTCCTACTTCGTGATCGACGAAGCCCACTGCATCTCAGAATGGGGCCACGAATTCCGCCCCGAATACCGCCAACTCAACAACCTGCGCACCCATTTTCCCGACCGCCCCATAGCCGCCTTCACCGCCAGCGCCACACAACATGTCCGCCACGACATCATCGAGCAACTCCAACTCCGCGACCCTGACAAATACATAGCCAGCTTCCATCGCCCCAATCTAAATTACATAGTCAAGCGCTGCGACGCCGACACCCTGTTCCCGCAACTGGTTGACGCCATCCGCGCCCATCCCGACGGCAGCATAATCGTCTATTCGCCCACGATCGCCCGAGTGAAAGAAACGATCGACGATCTGAAAGCAAACGGCATCGAAGCCATCGGCTACCACGGCAAAATGGAAGGCCCCACCCGCGCCAGAAACCAGGAAATCTGGATGTCCGGCGACGTCCGAGTGATCGTAGGCACCATAGCCTTCGGCCTAGGCATAAATAAAGCCGACGTCCGCGCCGTAATCCATCTCACCATGCCGAAATCCATCGAGCAGTATTACCAGGAAGCAGGGCGAGGCGGACGCGACGGTCGACTCACCGATTGCCTACTACTCTGGCAACCCCGCGACGCCGGTCTGCTGGCTCACTTCATCTACGAAATCAACGATCCCGACGAACAAGAACGAGGCTGGCGCCGCTATTACACCATCCGCGATTTCGTAGAATCCACCACCTGCCGCCACCGCCAAATCTGCAAGCACTTCGGCGAACAAACCAAATGGGAATCCTGCGCCGCCTGCGACGTCTGCGGCTACAACCCCGACTGGCTACTGAGCCCGCTGCCTCCAGTAAAGCCGAAAAAATCCGCCAAGTCCCGTCCGCAATCTCAACCAAGCTCCCAACCGCAAGCAGCGCGCCCGCAGCTTCAAGTCCCGCCGCCGCGCCCAGTAGCAGTCAGAGTGCAAGCTCAAGCGCAACCAGCCCCAGATCTAGCCGAGCTGCGCGCCTACCTGCGCGAATGGCGCCGCGAAGCCGCCCAACGCCAAGGCATGCCCGCGTTCGTAATAATGCACGACACCTCCCTGGACGCCCTCTGCGCCCGCCGCCCAGCGAATCTATCCGAACTACGGGAAGTCTTCGGCTTCGGCGCCAGAAAAACCGAACTCTACGGCCAAGAAATCCTGGCAGCCTTCCAAGAATTCAACCAAGGCGCCCGAGCCACCCCCGAACAACCAAAGCTACAATCCCGCACCGCAACCCAAGGCGCGTAGTAGAACGAGAGATTCGCTGCTCGTCCGTTCAAGCTTCGTATTTTCGAGTGGGAGACCCCGCGTTTGTGCGTCGCAAGCCCCGAGTGTAGTTTCATCTGTCAGGAATGTGCCCGGTCCAAAGTGTCGGGCATGATCCCGGCCGCAAATCCGTGTTTCTGACGCTCCGCCGCAACTAACGCAAGCAATTCCTTAGACTTGGAAGCTCGGGTTGCGAACGGTTGTTCGGCGCTCTGGCCGATCCTGATCAACTCCTACCGTTGGTGCCTTTTGTAACGATTAGAAATTGCCTCCGTGGTTTGTTTTCAATGGGTTACGGCGATTTCTATTCATTCTGGTGTATCGATTAGAAATTTGGGTTCTTGGGTGCGCCGGGAGGTGTTTTTGTGGTGCGCGGTGGTGGCTGTCATTCGCATTTTCCCGCGGTAGGGCAGCAATGTTTGGAGCTCGGGAGAATAGCGCTAGTGGCGGAACTACCTAGTGATGCCGGCTTGCGGTTGGCGCAGGGTTTCCGAATATTTATTAGATCGTCTGATCTCAAAACTGAAATTTCCTGAAAGCCTGCAAAAAAACACAGCCAAGAGTGGCTGTGCTACAAAATGGATCCGTTCCGTCACGGCCCGCCTCCGCGCTATGATTCCGGTCTAGTCAAAATCTATGAGCATAAAGATTCTTTTTTTCGCGGCGTTGATTTTGTGTGCCAGCGGCCTCGTATCTCCCCCAGTCGCACTGGCCATCGGTCTGGCCTACGGCTTCGCATTCCAAAACGCCGATAGTCCGTTGGGCAGAAATCTGACGAGATATCTCTTGCAGGCCTCCGTGGTCTTCCTCGGTTTCGGAATGAATCTTCACGAAGTAATCCACGCAGGCCGCTCCGGATTCGTTTACACCGCTGCCGGCATAACTTTTACGATGATTCTCGGCCTAGCTTTAGGGCGTCTTCTGCAAGTAGGCGGCACATCGTCACTGCTAATCACCACCGGCACGGCCATCTGCGGCGGGAGCGCGATCGCGGCCGTGGGCCCCATCGTGAACGCGTCCGAAGAAGAAATGGCGGTCTCCCTAGCCACGATCTTCATTCTGAATTCCATCGCCCTGCTGGTCTTTCCGACCATCGGGTGGGCCTTGCATCTAAGCCAAACTCAATTCGGTCTCTGGGCCGCGCTTGCGATTCATGACACGAGCTCAGTCGTCGGCGCCACCGCAAAATACGGATCGCTCGCCCTGGCGGTGGGAACAACAGTGAAGCTCGCCCGCGCCCTGTGGATCGTGCCCTTGTCGGTTGCGGTAGCAGTAGCGAAAAGAACCAAGGCGCGCATCCAGTGGCCGTGGTTTATCCTATTCTTCTGTCTCGCCGCGGTGGCAAACACCTACTTGCCAGTTCTCGCTCCCGCATATCCGGTTTTGAGCAAGCTGGGAAAACTCGGCCTCACCGCAACGCTATTTTTAATCGGCACGGGACTTTCGCGAAAAACTCTTCAGCGCGTAGGCGTGCGCCCGCTCATGCAAGGCATCGCGCTCTGGGCGGTAGTGGCACTCAGCTCACTGGCGCTGATTCGTTGGGGCTGGATTCGTATCTGATCCACAGAAGTATTCATCGCAGTTTCCGTCGCTTTTTTCTCGTAGGGGCGCGCGCTGCGTCCGCCCGTGCTCGGCGTGTAAAGTCATTCTTCGTGATCGAGAGGCTTCCCCTCGGGGCCGACCTGAACTTCGGACCTCTTGCCGTTGGTGACCACCTTGGATTCGTAGGCGACGATCGAGCCGTGTTTGGTAATCGAGTCGGTTCTCTTAATCGCGCCGGAGCCGGCTTTCTTTTGCAGCGCCTCGCGAATTCCCGCCGGCAATTTGTCGAGATTGACCTCGTCTTTGGTTTTGAGGATGTTGCCCTTAGGGTCGACGCTGACATCCTTCGAGTGACCGTTGACGCTCAGCTGGATTTCATACAGGATTTGCCCTGCCGCGATCTCCATAATGTAGCCGTGGATGGTGGCCCCTTTGCTTTGCTCATCGGCGGTCTTCTGGACTGGGGCCGGCATTTGGGACCACTCAACCCGTACTTCCTGGGCGACGGCGCTATAAGCGGATAAAAGAAATAAAATTGCTGACGCGGAGAGGATGCGACCAATTCGGGTCATGGAATAATCTCCTGATTGCGGCGGGTACTTGATCGTACGGCAAATCGCGCTGCGAGCGGCAGTTTTCGATGGCAGCGGCGGAGGCCTGCGAGGTGTTTATGGCAAGAGGTCCGTACGAAGGTTTTGAAGCGCTTGATCCTTTCTTCGCAGTCGTGATGGAAGGCTTGCGCGGACTTGTTGATGGCGATCATTTTTTCGATACGCTTGCCGACGACGCAGTCTTCGAGTTCCGCTATCACTTTCCCGGCTGGCCCGTGACGATTCGAGGCCGAGCCAGTCTGATTGATAGCTTCTCGGGATACGGGAAGACGATCAAGCTTCACTCCGGCGACGCACTCGTCATGCATCGCTCGCAAGATAGCGGCGTGGTGATCCTCGAATACGAGGTACATGGCACGATTCTTTCGACTGGCGCGGCCTACGACAACCGGTTCATTTCGGTGGTCACGATTGAGAATAGAAAAATCGTGCATTGGAGGGATTACATGGACTCACTGGCGGCCTGGAACGCGTTGAATGGTGCGTCGTAGTCGCATGCGGCATCTTGAGCGCGGAAACGTTTATAATAGAAGTTCATCCAAGGGGAACCTGAATGGCTCGCGGACAAGCGACCGCTGACATCGAAACCACGCCGAGCAAGCGCGAATTAATTTTCGACGCTTTTCGCCGCTGGGGATATCTGCGAGCCGACCTCGATCCGCTTGGCGATCTGCAGCCAGTGGCGATGCCGGAGCTTGATCTGGACGGCAAAGATGCTATGGCGGCGCGCGGATTTTATTGCGGGACCATCGGCGCCGAGTTCATGCACATTCCGGAGGCCGAGCGGCGGCGCTGGATCGCGCAGCGCATGGAATCGGAAGCTACGGCGCCGGACCGCGAGCGGATTCTCGAGCGGCTCGTGCGCGCGGAAATTTTCGAGCAGGTTTTGCAGACCCGCTATCTCGGGACGAAGCGCTATTCACTCGAAGGCGATGCGGCGCTGATTCCGCTGCTGGATTCGATTCTCGACGCTGCGAGCGCTCTCGGCGCCGAACAAGGCGTGGTAGCCATGAGCCATCGCGGACGGCTGAACGTGATGGTCCACACCATCGGTCGGGCTGCTGCCGATGTGTTCGCGCGATTCGAGGACGTCGATCCGCGCAGCGTCCTCGGCAGCGGCGACGTGAAATATCATCTTGGCGCCACCGGCGTGTTCGTCACGCCCGAGGGACGCCACATCGGGATGCATCTGGTCTCGAATCCCAGCCATCTCGAGGCGGTCGATCCGGTGGCGATGGGCCGCGCACGCGCCAAGCAAACGCGCATCGGCGCCGATGGACGGGAGCGAGTGCTGCCGATCCTGTTGCACGGCGACGCGGCCTTCGCCGGCCAGGGGATATGGGCCGAAACTTTGAATTACGCCGGCATCGAAGGATTCACCGTGGGCGGCTCCGTCCACATCATCGTAAATAATTTGATCGGCTTCACCACGGTGCCGGCCGAGTCGCACTCGTCGCGCTTTTCATCCGATCTGGCCAAGCGCCAGCCGATTCCAATCTTCCACGTGAACGCGGAAGATCCCGACGCGGTGGTCCGCGTCGGGCGCATCGCCGCCGATTACCGCTACGAATTCGCGAGTCCGGTGGTGATCGATCTGATCGGCTATCGCAAGCATGGCCACAGCGAAGTGGATGATCCCACCATCACGCAGCCGTTGCGCTACCGCAAAATTCAGGCGCACCCGCCGCTGTGGCAAATTTATTCGCAGAAAATCGGCGTGGATGCCGCGCCGCTTGCCGACAAGGTTCGCGAGGAACTGGGCGCCGCGCAAAAAGCTGCGGAAGAGCTCGAGAAAAATCCGGTAATGCGCCAGCTTCCGCCCTACTGGAATGCTTATCACGGCGGACGTTACAAGGCTTCGCTCGAAGTGGAAACGGCGGTCGGTGCGGATGAGCTGGCCGCGGTGAGCGGCACGCTCACAAGTTATCCAAATGGATTTCATATTCATCCGAAAGTGAAAAAACTATTGGAGCAGCGCGCCGAAATGGGCAGCGGTAAACGTCCCGTGGATTTCGGCATGGCTGAGGCGCTGGCCTTTGGCACGCTCTTGCGGCAGGGCACGCCGGTACGGCTGAGCGGCCAGGATTCGCGGCGCGGCACATTCAATCAACGGCACGCGGCGCTGATCGACATCGAAAACGAAGAAGTCTATTTGCCGCTGGCACAACTTCCCGCCGGCGATGCTTTCTTCGAAATTTATAATTCGACTCTCTCCGAAGCTGGCATCCTCGGCTTCGAATATGGATTCAGCCGCGATTTTCCGGAGGCGCTGGTTTTGTGGGAAGCGCAATTCGGCGATTTCGCCAACGGCGCGCAAATCGTAATCGATCAATTCATCGCAGCCGGCGAAGACAAATGGAACTTGCTCTCGGGCGTCGTGCTGCTGCTGCCGCACGGCTACGAAGGCCAGGGCCCGGAACATTCCAGCGCGCGCATCGAGCGCTATCTGCAACTGGCCGCGCGCGACAACATTCAAATCTGCCAACCATCGAACGCCGCGCAATATTTCCACCTGCTTCGCCGCCAAGCTCTGCGAAGCTGGCGCAAGCCGCTGGTGGTTTTCACGCCGAAGAGCATGCTGCGCAATCCGGTGGCGTCTTCGCCTCTGAGCGATCTATCGAGCGGACGGTTCCGGACGGTAATTCCCGATGCCGAAGCGCAAAACGCCGCGAGAGTCTTGATCTGCACCGGAAAAATCGGCCACGAACTAATCGCCGAACGAACGAAAAGGAAGGACACCTCGACCGCGATCGTATTCCTCGAGCAACTCTACCCGTTCCCGGAAGCCGAACTCACCGCGGAATTCGCCCGCCACGCGTCGGCGAGAGACATCGTCTGGGTGCAAGAAGAACCGGCGAACATGGGCGCGCTCGCGTTCATGCTCCCGCGCCTCGAACGCGTGGCCCGCGGCAAACCTGTGCTGAGCGTAAAGCGGAGCGCCAGCGCCAGCCCCGCCACCGGCAGCGGCGGCGCGCACGAAGTCGAACAGCGCACGCTGATAAGCCTGGCCTTCGCCACCACGACTACACGCGACTGATCTACCGATCGGCGACGATCAAACTTTCTGGCGATGGCGCTAGCGGCTGAATCCGCGCTGCTGAAAATCCGCCGTTGCGGCACATCTCCTCCAATTCGCGGAATGTGAATGCGTCGCCTTCGGGCGTTGAGCTGAGCATAGTCAGCGCAAAGCTGGCGGCTTCCGATGGCGTGACTCGATCTTCATTGGGAACGTACTCGACGATTGCGACGTAGCCGTTCGGCGCTAGCGCGGCATGAACTTTCTTCAGCAGCGCAACATTCACGTCGGCACGAAAATGGTGAAGAAAATTCGGCAAGAGTACGAGATCGTATCCCGATCCCAAATCCACGTCGAACGCGCTGCCGGGAATCGTCGCGTAGCGATCCGCTACTCCGAATTTCTGAGCGTTGCGCTTGGCCACTTCGAGCACCGGCGCCCAATCCAAACCCACCACGCGCATTTGCGGATTGCGCTGCGCCAAAGCAATTCCGAACATGCCGTGGCCCGCGGCGATATCGAGCACCTTGCGCGCCCGCGCCGCGTTCTCGCCGAGCGCCGACGCCAAAGCGCCCGCGATTGTGGCCATCATCGGCGCCATGGACTCCGCGAATTCCACCCACAGCACATTTTCCGGCGTGGTGGTGCCACCGTCCGGCATGGCCGTCCCGCCTTTGCGCACTGCATCCGTGAGCGAGTCGATCATTCCCGTCAGTCGCGAATCGCACAGGAAAGTTGCCGCGGCGGCGATACACATCGGCGATCGTGGATCGAGGAACGCCGCGGAATCCGCGGTCAACGCGTAATTTCCAGAATCCTTGGTGAGGAATCCCAGAATCACCAGGAAATCGCAAAGAATCCGGGTGCCGCGCTCGGCCGCGCCGCAGCGCCTGCCGATTTCACCCGCGGTGGTGGCACCTTCGCCGATGGCGCGAAACACATCCAGATTGATGGCGGCCTTAATCGCGGCGGTGCCTTGATACGCGCGCGCGGTCTGAAAGAAAAGCGCCGGCGAGGGCATGCGCGTTTCGCTGGCTGCTGGCATGACGCGTGTTCCTCCCAAATTGAAATTAACTTCTTGATCCGCGCAAGCCGGGCTTCTGCGGCCAACTCGTTCCGTGTATTCTACAAGCGAACATGCGCCGACCAAAACCGGTAGTTCTCACCGTCCTAGATGGCTGGGGCTATTCTCCGGAAACAAAAGGCAACGCCATCGCGCTGGCGCGCAAACCGAATTACGATCACCTGCTGAAAACTTTCCCGAACACGCTGATTCACACTTCGGGCCCGTTCGTCGGATTGCCCGAAGGCCAAATGGGGAACAGTGAAGTGGGCCACATGAACATGGGCGCCGGGCGCATCGTGCAAATGGACGTGACGCGCATTGACGCGCTCATCGCCAGCGGCGAATTTTATCGCCAGCCCCTGCTGCTCGAAGCGATGCAGCGCGCGCGCACGCATCAGCTCCATCTGCTCGGCCTGGTCAGCGACGGAGGCGTGCACTCGCACATCCAGCAGCTCTTCGCGCTGTTGCGCATGGCGCGCGAGAATAAAGTGGAGCGCGTTTTCGTGCACTGCTTCACCGATGGGCGCGACACTCCGCCGGAAAGCGGACTCGGCTTCCTGCAGCAGCTCAAGCAGAAAATGCGCGAGCTGGGCGTGGGCCGGATCGCCTCGGTGAGCGGGCGTTACTACGCGATGGATCGCGACAATCGCTGGGAGCGCATCGAGAAAGCTTATCGGGCGGTAGTTCACGGGCAATCGCAATCTACTTTCAACGATCCCATTGCCGCCGTTCGCGCCGCTTACGAGAAAGGCGTCACCGATGAATTCATCGTCCCTGTGGCCATCACCGAAGCGCCCTTGGCGGGCCGCCCGGCAGCGCCGCGTGCGGTGATTCGCGATGACGATGCGGTGATCTTTTTCAATTTCCGCGCCGACCGCGCGCGTCAAATGACGCGCGCGATCGCCGAGCCCGGCTTCAAAGAGTTCGCCGATCCCGATCGCCCGAAAAATCTCTTCTATGTGGCCATGACGCAATACGAAAAAGTCTGGCCCTGGCTGCGCTACGTGCAAGGCCCGGAAAAACTCGAACACATTCTCGCGCAAGTTTTCGGCGAACTGAATTACAAAAATCTGCGCGTAGCAGAAACCGAAAAATACGCGCACGTAACTTATTTTTTCAATGGCGGGGTGGAAAAACCATATCCCGGCGAAGAGCGGCTGCTGGTCCCATCGCCAAAAGTCGCCACCTACGATCTAAAGCCAGAGATGTCCGCAGCGGGAATCACCGACGCGGTGGTGAAGGCGATCGATAAAGGCGACTTCGACGCGATCATCATGAATTACGCCAACGCTGATATGGTCGGCCACTCCGGCAAACTGGAAGCCGCGATCAAGGCCGTCGAAACGGTGGACGAATGCCTGGGCCGGCTGTATCAATCGCTGAAGCCCAAAGGCGGCGCCTGGATCATCACTGCCGATCACGGCAACGCCGAAACCATGATCGATCCGAAAACCGGAGGCCCGCACACTTATCACACCACGAATCCGGTTCCGTTCATTTTGGCCACGGAAGATTCCACCACGCGTCTCAACCCGAACGGTTCCCTGCGCGACATCGCGCCGACGCTACTCGGCATCATCAGCCAGCCTGAGCCTATCGAAATGACCGGCCGCGATCTCCGCGCGGCCGCGCCGGCGAAATGAATCGCACCGTCCCCGCGGAAACGAAGCTGGTCATTTGCGTCTGGCATCCCTTCGATCTTTGGCGGCCGCACACTTCGATGGCGGAGGCCGTTCGGCGGCGCTGGCCTGAAATGCGCGTGGTGCATCTGCCGAATTACGAACGCCTGGAAGCCGAACTTCCCGACACGCAAATTTTCGTCGGATATTCGATTCGCCCGCAGCAACTTCCGTGGGCGCGCCAATTAAAATGGATTCACTCGACGGCCGCTGGAGTGGCGCAACTCACCTATCCCGCCCTTCGCGAGAGCGGCATTTTGGTCACCAACGCCAGCGGCGTTCACAGCATTCCTATCGCCGAGCACGTGATCGGCATGATGCTTAGCCTCAGCCGCAAATTTCCGGACGCGTTCCGCCATCAGCAGGACCATCATTGGGCACAGCAGGAAATCTGGGATGCCAAGCCGCACCCGGGAGAACTTCATGGCGCAGTCCTGCTATTGATCGGCCTTGGCGCCATCGGAAAAGAAATTGCGCAGCGCGCACAGGCTTTCGGGATGAATATTCAGGCGGTGACGCGATCTGGAAGCGGAGATAATTCTCTCGCCGCGAAAATCTATCCTGCAACTCAACTTGAATCGGCGCTGGCTCAAGCTGATCATATCGTGGTGGCTGCTCCGGAAACTCCGGCGACAAATAAATTGCTCGGAGCCCGGCAATTTGCCGCGATGAAGCCGACAGCTTTCGTGATTAACGTGGCGCGAGGTTCGTTGATTGACGAGGGCGCGCTTGCGGCGGCGCTGGAGCATCGCCAGATCGCCGGAGCTGCTCTTGATGTGGCTGGCGAAGAACCGTTGCCTGGTGAAAGCCCTCTGTGGCGCTTCGACAACATCCTGATCACACCGCATCTAGCGGCTGCGAGCGAGCATCTTTGGCCGCGTCAAACGGCTTTATTGCTGAAGAACCTGGAGCTTTGGTTTGCAGGCGAGGAATTGATCAATAGAGTGGATTTCGAACGCGGCTATTAAATGTTTGTCGGCCCTGTTGGCCTCGTCCGTATTCAGCGACCTGAGAAAGGTCGAAAAACGTGAGATGGGCGCGTGCGGAGGAAGATGGGCCGCGTTTCCGCAGACGTTACACGGGCGGGCGCAGCAAGCGGCGCCCCTACGGGGAGGAATTCGACTGCCGCGGCTCCGCCGCGACGAATGCGGAGTTCCCTCTGCAACGCTCCCATCAATTTCAAATTTGGACATTACCGAAAGAAGGTTTTGGCGGCGAACACCCAATGCCAAACCGGGCGGTTGGTGAACCCCCGCCCCTACATTTGTGCTCAGTCTCCGACTGAGCCGGAGATTGCTGTGTAGCCTTCGCGGGCGTAGACAACTATTTTGCGCGACTTTCCCTTTTTGTCGGTGACTGTTAGCGGATTGCCTTTGTCGTCGAGGACTTCGACCTTCAGCTTGTGGTACTTGCCGTCGTGCGTGGTGTTCGATGGGACGAAGCCGATTGTATATTGATTGCGCAGAAATGCTGTGACCGAGGAAAAAATTCCGGGCAACTCGCCATCGAATCGCGGGAACCAGGCGAATCCGCCGGTTAATCGGGCAAACGTGCTTAGCTGATTTTTGGCCTGGAGATAGCCTACGCCGCCATCGCGATTGGTGCGCACCAGAAGATCCTCGGCTGTGCCCACGCAAAAAATCGTGACATCGGTATTCTTCAAGCGCTTCAAAGTCTGGTCCAAATTATGCTTGCTGAAAGTATCGGCGCCGGTGGCCAGCAGCAGAATTGACTTCTTGCCCTTCACATCCTGCAGGCGGTCGATGGTATCCAACACCGCATCAAAAGTATTCGACTCGCTGAATCCGGGGAAAAACAAACTGGCGATGGCTTCCTGCACTTCTTCCTTGTTCTGCGTGAAATCCACTTCGATGTGCTGATTCAAGTCATAGGTAATCAGCGCCACCCAATCATTCTTATTGAGATGGCCCAGGAATCCGTAAGTCCAATATTTCGCATACTGCGCGAACCAGCCGCCGCCCACATTGCTGAACTCCATCAAAAGAACGATAGTGATGGGCGCATCCGTCGGTGCAAAATTGGTGATTTGCTGCGGCTCGCCGTTGTCCGTCACGCGAAAATTCTGACGCTTCAATCCCGTGAGAATATTTCCGTCCTGATCGGTCACCACGGCATCCACGTTCACAAGATTCGACGTGATCGAAAGTTGATACTCAGGTTTCTTGTCGTCGCCTTGCTGCGTGGGCGGATTCGTTGGCTGAGCCGGTGCTTGCGGCGCGGCGCCAGGCGCCTGCGGCGGCTTGATCGGGCCATTATCCTGCTGCTGCGCCCATGCAATCCATGCATCGGGCGGCACGGCCAGCCCGATGGTAAGAGTGGCCAGC
>Ga0209772_10000275_pt1 | contig 12926 bp, 8 predicted proteins | sample BogFormECP03_OM1_FD_188235 | JGI IMG/M metagenome (GOLD analysis project Ga0209772, IMG submission 188235) | Bog forest soil microbial communities from Calvert Island, British Columbia, Canada - ECP03_OM1 (SPAdes) (version 2) | ecosystem: Environmental > Aquatic > Freshwater > Wetlands > Bog ... | reverse complement strand
TCCAACTGCTCAGCCGGGTGAAGCCGGAGAGCGCGCTGCTGCCGAAGGCAGCATTCTGGCTGGTGAATCATCGCGACGGCGGCTACTTCTGGGTGAGCACGAAAGAAACGGCCATGGTGATTTTTGGATTGACCGACTATGTGAAGGCCAGCCACGAACTGGACGCCAATTTCAAAGCCGAGCTTTCGATTAATGGCAACACCGCGCTTTCGCATCAATTTACTTCCGCGGATTCTTTCAGCGTCACGCAGCCGAGCGTTCATCTCGTGGCGGCGCAGTTGCAGACCGGCGCGAACACGATTCACATTCATAAAACCGGCACGGGTCGGCTCTACTGGTCCGCTAGCGGGCATTATTACTCGAATGAGAAGCGCGTGGTTCAGCAGAACAAGCTCTCGCTGAATATCACGCACGATTACTATCGGCTTTCGCCGGAGCAGCAGAAGGATCGCATCGTCTATCGTCTCGATCCTCTCGCGGGCGAACTTCATGTCGGCGATGTGGTTGCGGTGCGCGTGACGGTGGCCGGCGGCGATTGGCATTATTTGCTGATCGAAGATCCCATTCCCGCCGGTGCGGAATTCATTCCGCGCGATGATCTCTATGAATTCGCAAGCAAGCCGGCCTGGTGGGAGCGCTGGTACGTCAGCCGCGAACTGCACGATGACCGCGCGGCTTTCTTTCAGACGGATTTCTTCGGGCGCCATCACGAGTACGTCTATCTTTTGAAAATCGTGAATCCCGGAAAATTCAATGTGAGCCCCGCGATGGTTCAGCCGATGTATCAGCCGTCGATCCAGGCGACCACCGACGCGGCCACGATTGAGGTGAAATAATGCCGCGCTTTGAAATCTTTCACGATGCCGGCGCCAGCCTGCTGCATAGCAAGCGCGTCTGGCTGATTCAATTGGTTGGCAATGCGCTGCTGTTCCTGTTGTTCGCCGGCTGGTTGCTGCTGCCGGTGGCGACGGAGCTGCACGTGCTGCTGAACGCGCTGGCGATTGTGGCGCTCGCGGCGGCTGGGCTCGTTCTACACGCTGGTACGCTGAATTTTTATTTCGAGCAAAGTTTGAATGAGCGTCCGCTGATCCGATCCGCATTTGGCCGGGCGGTGAAGCACATCCTCGCGATCGGCGCCTGCGTGGGGCTGCTGATCGCGCTTTGGGCACTGCTCGACTTGAGCAAACCTCGACAACTTGCGCTACCGTTCTATGTGCGCTCGTTGCTGCCGTCTTTCGTACGCGTGCATCTTGCGATGTGGTGGTTTCAGATCGCGGTGGAGGGAATTGTTTTCGCGATTCGTTGGATTGTGATTCCTGGATTGATCTTGCCGTTGGTGGTGGAGACGGCGAATTCGGGATTTCGGGCATTTGGCAAGTTGGGCCTCGCGGCATTCAGGAATTCGGTGAAGCGCGCGAGCTATTGGATGGTACTGCTCCTCGCAGCTGTCGTGGGTTGCGTGGCGCCGATATCGCTTTTGGATTGGACGCCGGAGTTTCAGAATCCAACGCTTCATCTTGAAGCGTTCAGTCTGATCGCTCGCCTTTCGGCGGCGTACGTTCTTGCCGTGGCATCCTGGCTGCTGGTTTGTTCAATCGCGGGGCGATTCAGCGGGCCGGCCGTCGGCAGCGGCGATACTCCGGGGAATTCCGCGGCTTAGCCAGCTGAGAACAGTTTCCTTGCCGTGTTCCTGCACGAGAAAAGCGACGCGCGTGCGCGCCGCAGCGTAGGCCTTCTCCACTTCATCGCGCCTCTGCGAATGCTCCAGGATAGATTCCATCTGATCGATGGCCATCTCGACGGCCGGGCCATGCGTCACATCCTCGACCGCTCCATCTCCGGCGTCATGCGCGGAGCTCGAGAGATAGAGCACTAGCCCTTCGCGAAACCATACTGGCGTGCCCGCGCGCGCTTTCTCTTCCACCAGCAGATGCAGCAATTCGTGACGCAGCGTGGATTCGAGAACACCTTTGCTTTTCAGCGTCGCGAAAGGCTGGAGACGAATCAAATGTCCGCGCGTGCTTGCTGCCACCCAGCCTGGTTGGCCGGTTTGATCGCGATAGGTGTCCATGGTCGGATAGACTTTCAATTGCACGCGGAAGGAAATGCTCCAGCCTAGATCTTTTTCTTCGCCGGCGAGAAGTTTCTCGGCGGCGGGCAAGATTGCGACATCCTGCTCTGGCGCGGTGCTTTCCAATTCGAAATGTTCGCTCGAGCGCTTTTGCCACTGCTCCGTCGCTGCGGCCGGCTTCGCCAGTTGCGTGCCGGGATAATAGAAATCCAAAATCTGGCGATAATCTTTTCCCTCGATGGCCATTTCTTCGGCGCCGGTTTGGCACATGCCTACGCCGTGGCCGGCGCCGCGCCCGAAGAAGACGGCGCGATCGCCGTCGGTGCGCACTTCAAAAAGTTCGCTGCGAATTTTGTTCCATCCGAGCGAGCGTGAAACGGCATAGCGAAACGACGACGCCGAAATTAGAAAATCATCTCCGAACCCACCTGCGAGCCGCAGTTTTTGCGCCCGCCCGCTCGCCGAGCGGCCAGCAATTTCAATTTCATTCCACCCGCGCGGCGGCATCAGCCCGGCGGCGCGCAACGACGCATCCAAATCGGCGAGCGCGATGGTGCTCTCCCATTTCAAGTCGCCGGAAACGCCGCAGTAGGGATCGGTGTGGCCGCGCAAGTAGGTCGCGTAAATGTCCGGCCACATTTCATTCGACGAGGCGACCATTCCGCCGCAGTTCTGATGATAGTAGGTGCGCGCAGGAGCGCCCTCGAATTGCAGGATTTCGCCCTGCGTGGCTTCTGCAGCGGCGCGCGCGTGCGGGTTCTTCGCGTTCCAGCGCACCACCTGGCAATGCGTGGTATCGCAAAAATCGAAGCCGTCTTTTTCGTGTGCGCCGCGGAATCGCGTGGCGTAAGTGCGCACCGCGACGGCCATGGCTTTCAGCGCTTCGTCCTTCCATGAGTAGCTCGCCTCGGCGGCGACCACTTCGGCGACGTATTCTTCCTGCGGCATCGTGACTGATAGGCGCAAATGGTCCTCGCGCGCGTCGATGCGCAAGGGAAAATGCAGATTGATGGGAGGAAGTTCGCCGGCCTCTATGCGGTAGTTGCCGCTGAGTTGCAGTTCGCCGCTGCCGTCTCCTCCGGCAATGATCAAGCGATCGCCGCTGGCGCGCACAGAAACGCTGGCTCCGGATTTTTCTTTGCACGAAGCGCATACGCGCCAGTGCATTTCGCCGCTGACGGCGTTGATGGTGGCTGCTGCCGGTGGGTGCAGCGTGAAGAACCCGACGCGCACATCTTGCGCGCGCGCGGTGCCCGCCGCGAGCGCCAGCCCGAGAACGACGAGCGAGCAAATCCCGGCCGCGTGGGCGATTTTCAAGGTGATCTCAGATGCTTGGCGAACGCCGCGAGCACCGGCTGAGCCGCGGCTGCTGCGTCTCCGCCGCTCCCTCGCTCGACGTACACCATGATTGCGATTTCCGGTTTTTCGGCTGGCGCGTAGCCGTCGAAAAATCCGTGCGTGCGCGGCACGCCTGGAGCTTCCGACGTTCCGGTCTTGCCCGCTATTTTCATTCCATCTACGTGTGCTGCATGTGCCATGCCAAAGTCCGTCGAGCCTTCGAGCCCGGCGAGGACCGGCGCGTCGGCTTCGGCCATTTCGCCGCGTCGTACTCGCAGGGCCAGCTTGCGATAGGCTTCGAGCAGTTCGAGCGGCGTAACTTGAACGCCCCAATGCCCGAGCGCTTCGAGTTCCATTTCTTCGCGCGTGCTCGATTGCTCGATTCGGCCCGTGGCTTCGCCGTCGGCCAGGCCCGTGGCCGAATCGAAGCCGAGCCTGCGATAGAGCTGCACGACTTCGTCGGCATTGAAGCGCACCGCTGCTTGCGCCACATACGAGTTGCACGAATAGGCGATGGCCTCGGTGGCGTCGAGCTGCGTCACGTCTTCCGGATGCAAGCAATCCATGCGCACGCCGCCAATCCAGAGCGGCCGGTGGCACAAGAGTTTTTTCTGCGGATCGAGGCGCGCGGATTCGAGCAGCGTCATCAACACGAACGGCTTCACGGAAGAACCCGGCGTCTCGAGGCGATGCGCCGCCAAATTCATCCCGCGCGCGGCAATAATTTTTCCCGACTCGACGTCCACAACGACGATCGCGGTGGGCGCCGGCGATTCATGCTCGATGGCTTGCTGCAATTCCACGGCGAGCGCATGATCCACGGATGCGCCGTCGGAAAAATGTGCCTGTCCATGCTGCCCGGCCGTGGCGACAGCGAGCAGCGCGAGGGTCACTCCCAATCCGCTTGCCGCTCGTATTCGCATTGTCCAGTTCATGAGTTGATCGCGGCCCGTGCGCGCTTCAGCAGCGCGCCGCAGACGCTCAGTATCGCCAAGCGCCGCCAATCGTTAAAGCATGTCTGTGACCAGAATTTCTACCGCAGAACTTTGGCGATTTAGAACTACTGGACTGTGACGGTGACAGTGGCGGTGGTGCGGCCGAAGGCGTTCGTGGCGTATAGGGTGTATGTTGTCGTTTGCGCGGGCGTCACCACGACACTTGTGCCGCGCAGTGCGCCGGGGCCCGGTGAGACGATAAGATACGACGCGGACGACGTGCTCCAACTCAGCGTGACTGGCGTTCCTGCGGCGACGTTCGTGGAACTAGCGGTGAAGCTGCCGATCGTCGGCGCGGCGCCTTGCGGAATATTCGACGCGGTGTAAATCGTATCCATCTTCACGACTTCGAGGTCCGACATCGAGACGCCGTTGAGCAGATGTAAATCATCATTGTCCCAACGATCGTCGGGGCCGCCGCTGATGTACATCGAGGTGCCGTTGTCGGCGTTGATCATGCCGTATTTTTTCAGCGCAGTGAGAATCACTTGATTAGCCGGCGAGAAACTCGAAATGTCGAAGCTGGATTTCAGGCGCAGGCGCATTCCCATCGGCGGCGCGTTTGGATTCGTCGAATTGGCGGCCCAGTGCGTGGCCGGTAGCACGAAGGCTGCCTGGCTCTGCGCAAAAGTCGCGCGAATTGCATGTTTTATTTCGCCAGCGGCTACTTCGTCGTAGCGCACTAGCCCCGCGAAAATCGAAAGTCCCGCTGCGTCAGCGGATGTCCACGTGTAGGGCCGCTGATTGTAATTCAGCAAATCCCAGACGGCGGCGGATGCCGCGTTCCAGCTACCATCATTATTCGGATACGAGCTGTAGAGTTCGTAGAGCCAGCAATTGGAATTGTCGAGCACCAGTACGTGACGATCGCCGCTGCCCGGATTTGGATCGCCTTCAATCGGCGCGTTCGCTGGCACCGGCATCGGCCCCGGATCACTTTCGTCTCCGTATGCGGTGAAATCGATCGGCACGAATGACTGGCCTGCGCCGACCACAACGTACGGAATGCCGATGGTGCTGCCTTGATATTGGCCGGCGCCAAAATCGGGGTGCATGGTGATGCCGGAGCCGATGAAATTGATGATGGCGTTCGAATTCGGATCGACGGCCGCGCCGGAAATGTCCTTGTTCCACGCGTTGCCGGCTGGAAACGGAAGGAATCCATTCAGGCTCGCGCCTTGCCCGAGGCTGATGCCGCTGCACGCGCTCGAGTTCACCGCGCCATTCACTTGCAAATTTACGGTGCCCGAACTCGCGCTGCCGGGATCGGGATTCATCACGCTAACTGCGAAAGTGCCGGCCGTCGGAGCGTTGCCGATGGCCGTGAGTTGCGTTGCGGAAACGAATGAGGTGATCAGCGCGTTGCCCGCGAGCATTACCTGCGAGCCGGCGACGAAATCGCTTCCGTTGACGGTGAGCGAAAACGCGCCCGTGTTGATCGTCGTTGGCTGAATGCTGGAGAGCGATGGAATCGGATTGAGCACGTCGACGATCGCGCCGCCGGTGATCGAAGAGCTGCTGGTGCTGACGGCGGTGATCGTCACTGAATTCGGATTGGGAAGCGCGGCCGGAGCTGAATAGACGCCCGCCGTGCTGATCGTTCCAGTTGTGGCGTCGCCGCCGGTCATGTTGTTGACTGACCAAGTGACATCATTATTCGGCGCGCCAGTCACCGTCGCGGAAAACGGTTGCGTGTCGCCGATGCGTACGTTGGCGCCCGCGGGAGAAATCTCCACAGCTGAATTCGATCCGCCGTCGGAGCCACCGCCCGACCCACCTGGCGAGCTGGTCCTGCCGCTGCTGGTAGCTCCGCAGCCTGCGGCGACGATCATCGCGAGCGACGCGCAAACAATCAGCAATATCCGCGTTAATTTCGGCGAGCGTGTCGTACAGGGATTTGTGAGTTTGTTTTTCAAATCTCGCCCGGCTGTTACCGGCTTTCCGCCCTCAAGCTCGATCGGATTGCGCAAAGCAGAAAGGCGGGGTGCGAAAATTATGAGCGTTGCTGCGGGCGGGTTCTACTGGCCGCATGGCCAATATGGGTACAGTGGCTAGCGTCTTGAATTGCGAGTCGAACGAAGGCACGAGGAGTGGAGAAACACGCCCTCAGCGGCGGAAGCCGGAGAAATTCTTATCGCCGTCGGCACGACTGAGGTTATGCCCTGACAAAATTGCCGCGCGTTCCCGGAGGAACGCTATGGAACCCAGTCGGCTATGAAGACGTTGATTTCGTGCGGCGCCTTGGCGTTGCGATTGGAGATGAAGACCAGCTTTTTGCCGTCAGGCGAAAATTGCGGGAAGGCGCTGAATCCGCCGGCGGAGGTAATGCGCTCAATGTTTGTGCCGTCGAGAGCGATGGAGTAGAGCTCGAACTGGCTGGTGCCCAGGTGCTCGTAGTTCGAGGAAAAAATAATTCGCCGGCTGTCGGTGAAAAATGACGGGGCGAAACTGGCGCCGCCGAGCTTGGTGATCTGATGCTGCTGGCCGCCATCGGCGCGCATCAGCCACAAATCCATTTCATTCGGCTCGACCAGATCCTTCGCCAGCAGCGATTTGTAGCGCGCGATTTCCGCGTCGCCGGTGGGATGATGCGCGCGATAGACGATCCATCGATTGTCAGGCGAAAAAAACGGGCCGCCATCATAGCCGAGCGTCTGCGTGAGGCGGCGGACATTGCTGCCATCGGCGCTCATCGTGTAGATGTCGAGATCACCATCGCGCGACGAGGTGAAGACAATCTTCCTTCCATTCGCCGAAAGCGTCGCTTCCGCGTTGTAACCGGGGCCAATGGTCAAAGGCCGGTCGATCTTGCCGTCATCGGTGGCGTAATAAATCTGATAGGACGAATAAACCGCCCACACATACCCGTGCGAATAATCGGGGCGTGGCGGGCAATCATCACCGGCGCGATGCGTCGAGGAATAGAGCACGTGCTGGCCGTCAGGATAAAAATATCCGCAGGTCGTGCGGCCACGGCCGGTGGAGAGCAGGTGAGCGTTTGAGCCGTCGATATTCATGATGAAAATCTGATCGCATTTATAGGGCTCGCGCGTGGACATGAAGATGAGGCGCTTGCCATCGTAGCTGAAATAGGCTTCGGCGTTTTGTCCGCCGAAGGTGAGTTGCTTCACGTGGCGCAGATGCGTTTCGTGCGTATCGCGCAGCGGATCATCGGGCGTGCCTTGCACCACCGGGCCGACGCCGCTGAGGCCGGACGTGGCGGTTTTTTGCTGCGCGTCCTGCGGGAAATTGCTGCGCGATGTCGCGGGAATCGCGGCGATGAGCGCGACGGCAACTACAAGTTTTTCAATAACCGTGCCGGATCGGCGGTAGCTTTTCATTCAGAAACTCCGCATTGACCGTAGCACGGATTCGCGGAAATTTCATGGGGCGCGGTGTATGAAATTTTCGGCGGCGGCGTCCCCATAGTTTTGTCCGAGTTTAAACATTTGCCGGCCGTTTATTCCGGTAGGATGAGCGTATGACCATGGCGGCTTTACGGCGCGTTCTGACCATGAATCGAGGGTCGGCGACTTTGAAGTCCGCCCTCTATAACGCCGCAAACCGGAACGAGCTCTTGCTTTCGATGAACGTCGATAAAGGCGGCAGCTCGGACAGCCGATTGAAAATTTCGGATTCCCACGGAAAAACTTTGCTCGATTCGCCGGTCGATTCCCGGGAATCGAATGCGGACTTGGAAGCGATGGTCAAGTGGCTGCGCGGCAACGGCTTTCTCGCCGGGCTCGCGGCTGTGGGTCATCGTCTCGTTCACGGAGGGCCTCGATACTTCGATCCGCAGCGGGTGACTCCGGAATTTATGTCCGAGATTGAAAAACTTACGCCACTCGATCCCGATCATCTGCCGGCAGCGATTCGCGGAATTAAATTTATCGCCGGAAAATTTCCGGACGTTCCGCAAGTGGCCTGCTTCGATACGGCGTTTCATCGCACGCTTCCGCAAGTGGCGCGGATGTATGCATTGCCGCGGCGAATCTTCGAGCAGGGAATTGAGCGGTACGGATTTCACGGCCTCTCGTATGAGTACATAATGAGCGAGCTCGCGGCGCTCGAAGAAAAGCTGGCGGATGGGCGAGTAATCATCGCGCATCTGGGCAGCGGCGCGAGCATGGCCGCGGTGAAAAATGGAAAGAGCGTGGACACCTCCATGGGCTTCGTTCCTCTCGAGGGGCTGGTGATGGCCACGCGGTCTGGCGATGTGGATCCGGGCATCCTGCTTTATTTGCTGGAGCAAGAGAAGATGTCCGCGAAGGATTTGAGCAAGCTCCTTAACAAGGAATCTGGATTGTTGGGAGTTTCGGTGAGTTCCGGCGATATGCGGGAGTTGCTGGAGAAGAGCGCCGGGGATTCGCGCGCCGCGGAGGCCGTCGAATTATTCTGCTATCGGGTGAAAAAATACATTGGCGCGTATAGCGCGGTGCTTGGCGGCCTGGACCTGCTGATTTTTGCGGGAGGAATCGGGGAACGCGCGCCCGCGGTCCGCAGGCGGATCTGCGAGGGCCTCGATTTTCTCGGCATTCGGCTGGATTCCGCGGCGAATGATGCCAATGCCGCGGTGATTTCGGCCGGCGATGGCCGCGTGCGTGTCCGCGTCATCGAGACCAATGAGGATTTAATGATCGTGAGGCACGTTGTCACTCTACTCGGATGGGCGAATGCCTGACGGTCCGCATTTCAAGGCGGCGATTCTTTTATCTGTACGTCGCCGGGAACGCAGGAGCCAAGATGTTTGAATTCGACGCTGCTTTATCAACCGCAGTTGCAGTAGATGAAAAATCCCGGCCGGCCGAAAAGCCGGCGGCTGGCCCAAAACCGACCGGCCCGCTCTCCGCCGGCCTGCTCGACAAAATGCAGCGCTACTGGTGCGCCGCAAACTATCTCGTCGTGGGGCAGATTTATCTGCAGGAGAATCCGCTGCTGCGCGAGCCGCTCACAAAAAAGGACATCAAGCCGCGCTTGCTCGGACACTGGGGCACATCTGCGGGGCAAAATTTCATCTACGTGCATCTGAACCGGCTGATCCGCGAGACGGACGCGAATGTGATTTACATTTCGGGCCCCGGACACGGCGGGCCGACAATGAATGCCTGCGCATATCTCGAAGGAACGTACACCGACGTGCATCCCGAAATTACGCAGGACATTCACGGAATGCGGCTGCTCTTCCGTTCTTTTTCGACGCCGGGTGGAATCCCGAGCCACTGCGGGCCGCATACACCAAACTCAATGCATGAGGGCGGGGAACTCGGCTATTCGCTCGTTCACGCTTTTGGCGCGGCTTTCGATAATCCGGATTTGATTGTGGCTTGCGTAGTGGGCGATGGCGAAGCGGAAACTTGCCCGCTCGAAGGGAGCTGGAAGGGAATTAAATTTCTGAATCCCGCGCGAGATGGCGCGGTGCTGCCGATTCTGCATCTCAACGGCTACAAAATTTCCGGCCCCACAGTTCAAGCGCGCACCAGCGATGAAGAGCTCACCGCCTTTTACAAAGGGCAGGGCTACACGCCCTATTTCGTGGAAGGCGACGATCCTGAACTCGTTCACCAGCAACTTGCCGATGCACTCAATCGTTGCTATGCGGGCATACGCGAAATCCAGAAAAATGCGCGCGCGAAAGGCGCGCAGCCGAATAGCCAGCCGCGGCAACCGTGGCCGATGATCGTGCTGCGCACGCCGAAGGGCTGGACGTGCCCGAAGGAAGTTGATGGCGTGCCGATCGAAGGCACGTTCCGGGCGCACCAGGTTCCGCTCTCGACGGTCTGCGAGAATCCGGCGCACCTGAAAATGCTCGAAGACTGGATGCGCAAGTACAAGCCCGACGAATTATTCGACAAGGACGGCCGGCTCGTCGCGGAAGTGGCGGCGCTGGCTCCGGATGGAAACCGCCGCATGGGCGCAAATCCCAGCGTGAATGGCGGACGATTGTTGAAGGCCCTCGATCTGCCGGATTTCGCGCAATACGCGTTGGGAATTCCCGGTCCGGGCGAAGTAATTGCGGAAGCGCCGCGCAAGTTGGGCGAATATTTGCGCGATGTGATGAAAATGAATCCCAGTAATTTCCGCACATTCTGCCCCGACGAAAGCAACTCGAACCGCCTGAACGCCATATTCGAAGCGAGCAACCGTTGCACCATGGAGCCCATCGTTTCGATCGACGACCACCTCGCTCCCGACGGGCGCGTGATGGAAGTGCTGAGCGAGCATTGCTGCGAAGGATGGCTCGAGGGCTATCTGCTCACCGGTCGGCATGGCATGTGGTCGTCGTACGAAGCGTTCGCGCAGGTTGTGGATTCGATGGTGACGCAGCACGCCAAGTGGATGGAGCAATGTCTGGAGCTTCCGTGGCGCCGCCCAATCGGTTCGCTGAATGTGCTGCTCACCAGCCATGCGTGGCGCAACGATCACAATGGTTTCAGCCACCAGGCGCCGGGATTTGTGGACAACGTGCTGCAACGCCGCAGCGAAGTGGTCCGCGTTTACTATCCGCCGGATGCGAATTGTTTGCTCAATGTGTTCGATCACTGCCTGCGCAGCCGGAATTACATCAACGTGGTGACTTGCGGAAAGCAGCCGGAGCTGCAGTGGCTCACCTTCGAAGAAGCGCTCGCGCATTGTTCGCAAGGAGCGTCGATCTGGAAATTTGCCACCAACGATGGCGGAACGGATCCGGATATTGTGCTGGCTTGTGCTGGCGATGTTCCGACGATCGAGGCCTGCGCCACTTCCTGGCTGCTGCAAAAATATGTGCCGGGAATCAAAGTACGCGTGGTGAATGTAGTGGATCTCAATTCGCTGATGAGCCCGGACGATCATCCGCACGGCATGGACAATATTTCCTTCAACGAACTATTCACGCGCGATGTGGACGTGATTTTTGCGTTTCATGGCTATCGCTGGATCATTCACAGCATGGTGCATGGCCGCGCGAATGAAGCGCGCTTTCACGTGCGCGGATTTAACGACAGGGGCACCACCACCACGCCATTCGACATGGTGGTGATGAACAAAATGAGCCGGTTCCATCTGGCGATTGATGCCTTGAAGCATGTGCCGCGGCTGCGTTCGCAGGCTTCCGATGCGATTGATATGTTCAACCACAAGTTGTACGAGCATCACGCTTACATCCGCGAGCATTTCGAAGACTTGCCCGAAATTCGCAATTGGAGTTGGACGAAAGATTTCAACGAAGGAAGCGCCCCGCCGCCTCTGGCGAAAGACCAGCCGCGCGGACAGACTTTTTCGGACGCTTAAGTTTTGTCAGGGCACGACTTCTTGCCCTGAGCGAAGTCGAAGGGCAGTCGTGCCGCAAGCGTCACGCAATCGAGTACGGCTTTAGCCGCTGAGGGAATTATTCTTTTTTGCCGGCGGCTGCGGCCGACTTCTTGAAGGCTTCCTGCGAAAGCTGGTAGGCCTTGGCGGAATGTTCCATCGCCATCCGTGATTGCTCGTGCGCCGTGAGGTGATCCCCTTTGCCGTGCCCCGCGGCGGCGACGCGGTGCGCGTGCGCGGCCTGTTCGTGGAATTCTGCAGCTCGTTGATGCGAATCGTATGGCATTTCCTGCCTCCTGAACGCTCCGCCGGATTACCAGCGGTCACCATATTGTTTCGACCAGAAACTCGTCCGCGTTAGGACAAAGATGTATCGTAGGTCGTGCCGAGCGCCGCGTCGAGGCAAAATTAATTTGATCGCTAAGCGGATCGAATCGGGGCTGAGATAATGACGCCGCCTGACAAGCTGGACGCGCGCTCCGTGCCGCGCCGCCGTTGGGGCATCGCTTTTTTGCTGGGATTCGGCGTGCTGGTGAATTATTTCGACCGCGTGAATCTTTCGGTCTCCCAGGAAGCGCTTCACGCGGAATTCGGCATCTCCCTGGTAACCTTCGGGTATTTGCTGAGCACCTATAGTTGGACGTACGCCGCGTTTCAATTGCCCTCGGGTCTCCTCCTGGATCGCTTCGGAGTAAAGTTAGTCAGTCGGATCGCTGCGCTACTCTGGAGCGTGGCCTCGTTTGCGGCGGCGATCTCGACCGGGCTGGCGAGCTTCCTGGGAGCGCGTCTTTTGCTGGGGGTGGGCGAGGCTCCTACGTTTCCAGCGAATGCAAAAGCGATTGGGTATTGGTTTCCCGCCGAAGAGCGCAGCCTCGCAACGGCGATTTTCGATTCCGCAGCAAAGTTCGCCTCCGCCATTGGTGTCCCGGTCCTCGGGGTGCTGTTAGTGCGATTCGGATGGCGATGGAGCTTCGCGGCGACCGGCTTCCTCAGCCTGCTCTATTTTTTTCTCTTCTACGCGTTCTACCGCAATCCCAGCGAAGACAGATCGCTCTCCGCCGCCGAGCGCGATTTCATCCAGCAACATGGAGCGCAGCCCGAAGATCGAGTCAGCGCCGCCAAAGGTGCGCCGCTCGGATATTTGTTGCGTCAAAGAAAAGTCTGGGGCCTGCTTCTGGGATTCGCGTCCTACAACTACACTTTCTATCTGCTGCTGACCTGGCTGCCCTCGTATC
>Ga0209772_10000274_pt1 | contig 13048 bp, 13 predicted proteins | sample BogFormECP03_OM1_FD_188235 | JGI IMG/M metagenome (GOLD analysis project Ga0209772, IMG submission 188235) | Bog forest soil microbial communities from Calvert Island, British Columbia, Canada - ECP03_OM1 (SPAdes) (version 2) | ecosystem: Environmental > Aquatic > Freshwater > Wetlands > Bog ... | reverse complement strand
GGGACTCGGTTTCCTGCTGGGCGACGGCCGCCTCACTTACGGACCCGAGCAAATCATGGAGAGCTACTACAGCTTCCCGATTCCGGTGCACAGCGGATTCTTCGGCGCGCTGGATGTTCAATACATCAACAACCCAGGCTACAACCGCGACCGCGGGCCGGTAGTCGTGCCGGGAATGCGGCTGCACGTGGAGTTGTAGGCGGTTTTCCCGTACAGCCCGAGATGTTGACGAATGGCTGTACAAAGATACACACTTGAAGAGAGACAGCTGAGATCCGATGCGGGTAGCCGGATTTGATTGGGACGAGGGCAACCGGTCCAAATGCCAAAAGCATGGCGTCTCTCCCGCGGCGATCGAGGAGCTATTCCGCCAGCCAATCGCCGTGCTCCCGGACCCCAAGCACTCGAAGTCCGAGGACCGCTTCGAGGCAATCGGCATCCGGATCGAGGTCGAGGGATCTTCGTCGTGTTCACGTTTCGGATTCGGCGCGGCAAAAGGCTGATTCGGCCGATCAGCGCCCGCTACATGCACCAAAAAGGAAATGAAGCACTATGAAAAAGAAACTGCCGCGTTTCAAAAGCGATAAAGCAGCAGAGAAGTTTGTCGAGAAGGCGGACCTGACGGAATACGATCTGTCCGCGATGCGCACGATTCGCTTTGAGTTTCAGCCCAAGGGTGAGCGCGTGAACATGCGACTGCCGCGGCAACTACTGGACGCAGTGCGAGCTTCCGCCGCGAAAGCAGGAGTTCCCTATCAACGCTTCATCCGCCAGGCGCTGGAGGACGCCGTTCAGCGGAAGCGAGCCTGACGGATCGGAAAACTGGACGCGCTGGCCGACTCCCAATTCAGTTTGATGGACCGTTCGTCCCTGCGTTTGGAGTTAGCTCAAATGTAATACCGCCGATGTGTGGGGCGACCAGGTTGTACAGCCAACAACCAAACGCCACGCCGACGAAGCTGAAGATGGTGCCAAGAACTGGAAAAACAATGAGCATGGTGACGAGAGGAAAGTTCCCAACAGGGTGACCCGACGCATTGGTCACCACCACCCCGTGACTCGCCACCATCCCATGACTGAACAGCACAACGACCAGATACTCGACTATCGCCATGAACAGGAACATGATCCCGTAGAGTACTCCGATCACCTTTGCCGTCTGGAAAATGTTGAACGATTTGACTTCATGCATCGTGCGCCCTCCCCTTTGTTTGACAGAACTAATGCCCAGCCTGTGAGACTCGGGCGAAACGAAGACTAGTTCAAAAGCCTTGCGGTTGCCTAACCGCGACGAGCGGAGGGAGTAAGACGGCGAAGAAACTGAATGCGGCTATTCGGATTTCTGGGTCGATGCTCGCGGCTGAGTAGTCAGGAAGCTGGCGGATTCCTGCGTTTCCAGCACGGGGCGGAAGCCGGCGCGCGCGAGGTCGGGACGAACTACCTCGATCGGATCGCGGGTGTCGTCGACATAGCCGAGCGCGTAGGCGCCGAGGCGGTAGCCCATCAGTCGCAGCAGGTCGACGGGGAGTGTGCGCGCGATCTCGAGCGGCACCGACAGGTATTGGTTTTCTTCCTGGCGCAGCCACGAGACGTTGTAGGTGATGTTGATTCCGGTGCGGATTTCTTTCGAGCGGTTCGCGCCGCCGCCGTGATAGATGCTGCCGGTGTAGAACAGCACCGACCCCTTGCTCATCGCGGCCGGCTCGGTGTCGGCTTCGGTGAAGCGCAGCTTGTCGTCGAAATGGTTGCTGCCGGGGATGACGCGGGTGGCGCCGTTTTCCGCCGTGAAGTCGGTCATCGCCCAGATGGTGTTGCACTGCACTTCGTAGCCGCGCGGGAAGGGGAAGAAATCGAATGCCCACTGGTCGCGATGAATGGTCTGGGCGGGCTCGCCCGGGCCGATCGAAATAATCTGCGTGAGATGGAGCTGAAAACTGGTCGCATGGCCGAGCATCCTGGCGGTGGCACCGAGCACGACAGGATGCATCACGAGCTCGCGCGATTTTGGCGAGCGCGCGATCAGTCCGCCGGTCCTGCGGGTGCGGCGGCCACTGAAATCGTCGGGGCCGAGCGGAGTGTTCTCAGCAAAGGGACGCAGCTCGCGCGCGACCTCGTCCATCACGTCGGGGCGCACGACATTGTCGACGACGACGCATCCGTCGTCGGCGAGCGCCGCGCAGATTTCGTCGGCCGAAGCCGATGCAGGCAGGTGTTTGATCATTTCTCTTTTCAGTACTCAGGCCGCGCTTCGTTGTCGCGCGGGAATTTCAGCGACTACTAACATAGTATCGCATCAATCGCTAAATCGGATAGGTTCTGGAGCTGCGAACGGAGGAAACCTCGATGGCCGATCTTATTGTCGAAAAAACCAATCATCTCGGAATTTTGAAGCTCAACCGGCCCGACCGGATGAACGCAATCAGCGTCGAGATGCTCAACGATCTCGGCGAAGCGCTCAAGGATTTCGACAGCGATCCAAAGGTGCGCGCGATCATCCTGACCGGCGAGGGCCGCGGCTTTTGCAGCGGGCTCGATCTCAAGGACACCGCGGCCGGCCGCGGTATCGGAGCGGGACTGGCGGCGCCCGGTGCGTCCCACGTCAGCACGCGCGAGCTGCCGACCGTGACGCTGCATCGAATCGACCTGCCGGTGATTTGCGCGATCAACGGCGCGGCGGCCGGCTACGGATTCGATCTTGCGCTCGGATGCGATCTGCGGCTGATTAGCGATCGCGCCAAGCTGGTGCCCGCGTTTGCCAAGCGCGGCATCGTGCCCGAAAGCGGCGGCACCTGGTATCTCCCGCGGCTGGTTGGATGGGCGAAGGCGTGCGAAATCGGATTCATCGCCGACGACATCGGGCCGGCGCGCGCGGTCGAGCTCGGGCTCGCCAACAAAGTCGTTGCCCACGAAGAATTGATGGAAGAGGCGACGCGATGGGCGTCGAAGATCGCGGCGAATGCGCCGCTGGCGATTCGCGCGATGAAGCGGCTGTTCCGTCACGGTCTCAGCGAGGACTTCGAATCGCACACGCATCATGTGCTGATGCAGTTGCTGGTGCTGTTCCGTTCCGGCGACTTCAAGGAAGGACTCGAAGCGTTTATGGGCAAGCGCGAGCCGAATTTCAGCGGGCGGTGACGAGAGGAGCGCTGCGCGATTTTCGGAGACCGGAACCGGCTTCGCTGACGCGAAGCTGTCCGGAGGCCAGAAGCCAGCTCCTGCCGCTCGCGTTGCTCGCTTCGTGAGGATGACAGAATTCGCATCGTCGGGATCACCGAATTCGATTAATCGTCGCGGCGGGGGCCGGGCTGCATGAACGCGATAGCGACGCCGTCGAGCGGGTCGACGATGCGCGCGATTTGGCCGCCCTGAATCGCCAGCTTGGGCTCCGTCGCCTGCAGGCCGTTCTCGCGCGCGACTGCGACCGCTCGCGCGATGTCGGTGCACATCAGCGCGAGGCCCCAGCATCCGGGCCGTCCGCGGGTCGCCGGCCCCACGACTTCCAGCACGGTCTGCTCGAGCTTGAAGAATGCCTGCCGCGCGCCGTTGCCGACTTCACGGATTCGCTTGCATGGCACGCCGATCGCTTCGTTGGCGGTGATCGCGTCTTCGAGCACGGGAGTCATCACGACGATGTGTTCGAGATAGTCGACGGTGTTGGCATTGGCCCCGCACAGCCGCGCGAGCGACTGGCGGCGCGACTCGATGTCGAGGGTAACCGGAGTAGCAGCGGTCACGACGCCCGGCAGTCCGGAGGAAAGCATTTCGGCTTTGGCGACGGGCTGCGACAGTCCCGGCATCTCGATCGCTTTTATGGATTGGCTGTTGCTCGACTCGCGCTCTTCAGAGACCAAAACACCTTTGACGCCCCAGACCCATCCGACGATGCCGCCGCGATTGTCGGCGGTGGTCGCTGCGCGCAAATGTTCGGCCAGCGGCGACCCGGATTTGGCGGAGTGCAGTTCGCACAGATCGAGTTCTACTGCACCCGCCGCGAGACGAGCGACGCGGATGCCGTCGCGATCGAACGCATTTTCACTGCTGGCGATACCGAACCCCGCGCGTCGCCAGCTTTCGCGCGAGGCTGACAGGTCGCTGACCGCGACGATAACTCTCTCGACACAAATTATGCTCAAAGCCGTAACCTTCGGCGGGAGGTTATCGTCAGACGGTTTGGGATGCCAGCGGACACAAAACAGCCACCGGTTTTGTCGGTGGAGCACTTTATTTAGGTCATTTTAGTAGCGATAATCGACGTTCAAGCTTCTATACTTACGTTGTAACAGGTTGTAGCATTGTATGTCGATTATGTACCCATCGGAAAGGGGAAATAAATGACCATTTCGTGGCAGGCTTTTAAACAGGAAGCGCTCGATTCTTTGCGCGCGCTGGTCCGGTTCGACACCACCAATCCGCCTGGAAATGAGCGAATTGCCGCCGATTACCTGGCGGACGCGCTGGGCGCGCACGGGGTGGAATCGGTGATCCGCGAAAGCGCGCCGACCCGGGCCAACGTCATTGCGCGATACAAAGGTACGGACCCGGCCGCGGGCGCCCTGCTGCTTTCGTCGCATACCGACGTCGTTCCGGTCGAGCGGTCAGGATGGACGCGCGAGCCGTTCAGCGGCGAAATCGCCGACGGCTGCGTGTGGGGCCGCGGCTCGATCGACATGAAGTCGAAATGCGCGATGGACCTCGTGATGATGACCGCGATCAAGCGCGCGGGCGCGAAGCCGAATCGCGACGTGATCCTGGCGGCGGTCGCAGACGAGGAAGCGGGATCGGATTTCGGCGCGAAGTTCCTGGTCGAGCGGCATCCCGAACTGGTCCGCGCCGGCTACGTGCTGAACGAAGTGGGCGGCTTCACCGTTCATCTGAGGAACAAGCGCTTCTACCCGATCCAGGTGGCGGAAAAAGGTTTCGTCACGATCAAGATGAAAGTCACGGCGGCGCCGGGGCATGGATCGATGCCGCGATCGGACACGGCCATTTCGCGAATTTCCGAGTTGATCACGAGGATCGTGCGGACGCCGATGCGCAAGAACGTGTCGCCGTTCATGCGCAAGACGCTCGAGGAAATGGGCGTGCCGGTCGAATCGCCGGGGCCGCTGTTTGCGCCGATGCTCTCCAACACGGTCTCGCCGACGATTCTGCGCGCGGGCTACAAGGACAACGTGATTCCCGGCGAGGCGACTATAGTGCTCGACGGGCGCACGCTGCCCGGCGAAGACCCCGAGAGCTTCATGGCCGAGCTGCGGCAGATAGTCGGTCCCGAGCCGACCTTCGAGTTGCTCAAGACTGCGCCGCCGGCCGAGTCGAGTCCCGACACTCCGCTGTTCGAGCTGATCAAGCATACGGTCGAGGCGGCCGACCCCGGCTCGCTCGCGATTCCATGGATGATCCCCGGCGCGACCGACAGCAAGTTCTACTCGAAGCTCGGCGCCGAGTGTTATGGATTCTCGCCGGTCAAGCTCGAACCGCACATGCCGTTCGGCACGCTCTATCACGGCAACGACGAGCGGCTGCCGGTCGAGGGCTTTTACTGGGGACTGAAGGTTTACGCCGAAGTGGTGCTGAAGTTCCTCGGCATCAAGTTCGACGACGTCTTCGCGTAATCAGTAGGCGGCGCTGGTTTTCAGGGTGCCGGACTGCGGGGTGAACGTCACCAGCAGGCGCGGCGGGCTTTCGAGCGGCACGACTGCGAAGTGCGCGATCGGCTGCATGTTCAGGGTGACAGTCGTGCCTGACGAGTCGCTCGATACCTGGCAATCCTTGAAGATCGACTTATCGAACACGAGATGTTGTTGCAGCGCGGTGTCGGGCCTGACGTCCTTGAGCACCACCGTCGCGGTCGAGCCGGCCGGGTTGCTCTCGAGGTCTTTGTCGAAGTTTACCGGTCCGGTCAGTTCGAAAATCACCGACAGCGGCGGCTCGTTCGAGGACAGCCTGATCGTTTTCAGCGTCGCGGGACCTGCGGTGGGCGGCTCGCCCAGCGACAACGGCGGTGCCGATGCCGCGGGATCTCCGCTATTCATCTCATGCAGTGAAGGCTCCGGTGCTGGCGCGGGTGCCGCGGCGGCCAACTGATGCGGCGTCGCTTCCGGCGGCGGTGCGTCAGCGGCGCCGCTGCTCGAAGTGGATTGGGACGGATTGATGGCGTCAACGTCGGCGGGAATTTCATGCGACGGCTCGGCAACCGGCCCGCTACTGCTCGCCGTCATCTGATTTTGCGACAGGTCGGGCGGCGCTGCGGAGGCCACCCCGGTCATCGCGCGCGCCTGCGCGTCGGCCGCACCTGCTATGCTGCCGGTTGGCTTGGGCAGGGTCGGCGCGGGCGCACGCATCATGTTAGGTCCGCCGTGCGCCTGGCTGGGAAGGTCGGGCTGCGACGGATCGGGCGCATGCAGCACGGCAGGAACATCCGACGATGTCTTCGATGCGCCGGCACCGGCGCCGTCGAGAATCGGCAGGCCGTCGGCACCGTATGCGGTCGCGCCGCCGGCCGACGCCACCTGCGTACCGCCCATCTCGGAGCGCTGGCGCACGACCACTTTGTCCGCGTTCGAGTCATCGGGACTTCCGCCGTAGCCGGTCTCGGCGAGTACCAGCGGCAGTGGATCCTCTTCAGTGTCGATTGGTTCGTGGAGCTTGGCGAGCTCGGTCTGCGCTCGCTTCGCGTAACCGGAATCCGGGAAATGTTTCTTGACGGCGGCGAAAGCCTGCGCCGCCGAGTAGCGCTTGCCTTCCCGCTCGAGCGAAATCCCCAGTTCGAACAGCGCGTCGGGCGCGACCGGAGTCTCCGGATACTTCTGCAGCAACTCGGCGAATCGCGACTCGGCCGCGCGGAAGTTCGCCCGCTTGTAATAGTAGTTGCCGACGATCATCTGGTTGCGCGCGAGCATCTCGCGGCAGACCAGCACCTTGTCATGCGCCAGCTCGGCGAAGTCGCCTTCGGGGAAGCGCTGCTCGAGTTCCTGGAAACGCTTGAGCGCGGCGACGGTCTTGCCCTGATCCTGGTCCTCGCGCCCGATCTGATCGTAGTAGCTCATCCCGATGTAGTAGGTGACGAGCTCGAGGTTCTTGCTGGTCGGATGCATCCGCTGGAAATCGTCGAGCGCGCCAATCGCCTCGGCGTAATCCTTTTGCTGGTAATAGGCGAGGCCGATTTTCATCTCGGCATCTTCGGCGTAGGGGCTGAACGGATACTTGTCGATCACCTGCTGATAGTTCTCGATCGCGGCCTTGTACTCTTTGTTCGCGAAATTGAGCTGGCCCTGCGCGTAGTAGTCCTCGCCGGAGGGCTTCTGGCGCAGACTGCAGGCGGACGCGGGCAGCAGTACAAAAGCCACCAATATTACCAACAGGCGTTTCATTTTGTGACGCAAAAAAGGTTAGACAAGCCTGTCCGGCATTGCAATCCGTCGGCGATCTCGGGATTCGGCAGGATCGGGCGCAAGCCGCGCCATGCGGGGCGGATTCAGTTACTTTTGGATTCACGCGGCTTGCGGAACGAGGCCGAAAACACCGGCTTGCCCGCCGCGACGTACTTGCGCGCAAACCCGGTCCGCTCGGCGCCGGGCGCGGCCTCGACGGCACGGATGAATCCCGCCGCGAGCATCATCGGGAAAATCTCGGCTGCGTAATCGCGCACGTCGGTCGCGACATATGCAATCGCGCCAGGTTCGACCGTGCGGAACAGGCTCGCTGCCAGCGTCGGCGTGAACAGGCGATGCTTGACGTGACGCTCCTTCGGCCACGGATCGGGATAATAGATGTGGTAGGCGCTCACGCTGGCGTCGGCGAGCATCAGGTTGACGAGTGTGCGCGCGTCCATCCGCACGACGCGGATGTTGTCGAGCGCCGCGCGGCCGCATCGCACAGCCAGCACGCGCGTGATCGTCGCGGAGAGTTCGATCGCAATAAAGTCGCGATCGGGAAATTCGGCAGCGCGCTCGATGATGAACTCGCCCTTGCCGGCGCCGATCTCGATTTCAACTGGCGCACGGCGGCCAAACATCGCCGGCGGATCGATCGCGAAGACGTTGCCGTCCGGGGTGAACAGTACGCGCTCGCCAATCTCGCGCGCTTTGGGGTTGCCCCAAATCCGCGCCGCCTTTCGAAGTCTCGCCATCAGTGAGGGTGACGATAGCGGGCGGCGCCCTCCTCCGCCATCAGTCGGAACGTTTCAGGAATGCGCGGACGCGGTCGGCGAGCGGCTTCAGGTCGGTGTTGTCGACCAGCGCGCTTGCCATGCGGACCGGGTCGCCAAAGAAGAAGCGCTCGTAGAGGACCTGGCGGCCGCCGAACGCGCTGCACGCGACCTCCCACGCCAATCGATAGAGCGCGACGCGCTCCTTAGCGCCGGCGTCCGCGGCGGCAAAGTAGCGCGCAAGGTCGGGCAGCTCGGCCGGATTGGCGAAGTCGGCGGCGGACGGCGTCGCCATCAGCGAGCTCGAGCTGTTGAGCTGAATTATCTCGACCATGCGCGGATACAGCCGCGGGAAAAGATTGCGCGCCGTGTCGAGCGGCGCGCGCGCCGGAGTGAAGACGCCCCACTTGTCGGGCGCGGCGTCCGCTTCGGCGGCGCGCAGGCACGCGCGCATCGTCTCGACCGTCATGATCATCTCGGCCAGGCGCTCGCGCACGTGCGGCAGCGACATCGCGTCACTGGCCTCGGCGATCCGCGCGGCCAATCCCAAAACGAACTCGCTCTTCGCGACATTTTTCACGGCGACCTGATGCATCATGTGCACGACGGCGCCTGTTCCCGCGTAGAGCGCGTTGCATCGCGCGACGTCGCCGCACAGGAACACGCGGTTCCACGGCACCAGCACGTTGTCGAACACGACCACCGCGTCCATTTCCTCGAAGCGCGACGCGAGCGGATTGTCGAAACGCGAGTGGCCAACGTCGTAAGCGTCGCGGCAGAGGAACTTCAGGCCCTTGGCGTTGCACTGAATTGCGAACGACAGCGCGAACGGCTCGGCGGCCGGCTCGGCCTTCAACACGGTCGAAGGAAACACGAGCAGCTCCTCCGACAGCGGCGCGAGCGTCGCGAGCATGCGGCATCCGCTCACGACGATGCCGTCGTTGGTCTTCTCGACCAGCTTGAGCGCGAGGTCGGCGTCGGTCTGCCCGGCCCATCCTGCGGCGCGGCTCGCGCGCGGATTGACGAGCGTATGCGTCGCGCACCAATCGTGATGGCGCGCTTCCATATAGTAGTTCCAGATGTTGTCGCCGTGGCGCGGATCGCTCTCGGCAAAAAAATTGCGCGCGGCAGCCATCGCCGCGAGACTGACATTGAGATAATCGGGCGTGCGACCGAGCATCCCGCAGCCGAAGTCCGCCCAGGTCTTCATCATGCGCGAGCGCTTGCGCAGGTCGTCGGCGTTTTTCGGAATGATGAACGACAGGCCCGCGCGGCCGCCGTCGTCGGTGCGAAACGTCATCGTCTCGGGATGCTCCATCTGCATGTCGTAGAGCGAGGCGACCGAGCGCGCGCAATTGGCGAACGCGGGATGAGCGGTAACGTCGCCGGCGCGCGCGCCGCCGATCCAGATTTCCGCGCCGAGCTTCTTCAGCGACGACAGATAATTGTTGCCCGAACGCGCGCCCACTTCAGATGACCTCGTTGAGCAGTGGCAGGCGCTTGCGGATTCTTTCGGCGGCGTCGGCCGGCGCCATGTACGGCGGTCGCGCAGGGCCCATCTCGATGCCGGTCGCGACCGACGCGGTGACCTTGGTGGTGCCGAGATGGCCGAGCGTTTCCTCGCCGCCGCGCGGGAAGCATCGATTGAGACGGCGCTGAATTTCCTCGGCGCGCTTATAATCGCCGGCCTTGAAAGCCTTGAGCAGCGCGACCGCCGCGGGCACCGCGAAAATATTGATGAAGCCGCCGGCCGCGCCGAGCATCAACCCCGCCAGCATCGCGCGAAACGTATTGTAGATGTCCGCGCGGCCGTCCACTTCGTCGTACAGCGCCTCGAGATGCTGCAGGTCGGTCAGCACTTCCTTGAACGCGACGACGCCGGGAATCGCCGCGAGCTTGCCGGCGAACTTCGGCGTGATGTTGAACTTGCTGAGCGCGGGGTTGTGGTAGATGACGACGGGCAGGTCGCCGGCCTCGGCAATCATGCCGTAATGGCGCTCGACTTCGGCCTCGCCGCATCGCCAGTAGTACGGCGGGATCACCTGCTGCGCATCGTAGCCGAGACGCGCGGCGATTTTCGCGTAGCGCAGAGTCTCGAGCGTGGTCGCGCCCGAGGTCATCGCGACGGCGGAAAGATTCGGACGCTTGCGCGTCTCCTCGATCACGATTTCGAAGACGCGCGTGCGCTCGGCCTCGTCCAGGTGCAGAAACTCGCCGATACTCGGCGCGGCGACGACGCCATCAGCGCCCGCCGCAATCGCCCAATTCACTTCGCGCCGGAGCGCGTCTTCGTTGAGCCGGTAGTCGTCATGAAACGGCGTCACCAGCATCGCCAGTATTCCGTGTGCAAGTTTCAATGCGCACCTCCGGCGGTAATCGCGCTCAGGCGGCTTCGCGCTCGGCGCCGATAAAAGACGGTTGAAAGAAAAAGATGGATTGCCCGGTGCCGATGGCCGCTTCGTACTTGCCGAACTGCTCGCCGCGCCAGGTCCACGAATCGCCGCCCATCGCACCGGCCATCGTCAGGTAATGCGAGAAGCGGCCTTCGGGCGAGCAGTGCGTGCGGTAGTCGTCGGCGGCGGCCAGCACGGCGTCGTGGCGGCCGGCCTTGAACCATTCCATGATGCGTTCGTCGTAGAGCCGGTTCGCAGTCGATGAAATATCTTCGGACGACGCCGACGCGCGATCGAGAATATGATCGTAGTCCCAGAATTTGTGCGACATGCCGCCCGACGCGACCAGCACGACGCGGCGATTCGATTTCCAGATGGCCTGTCCGATCGCGGCGCCGTAAGCCAAATCATTTTTGACCGACGCCGTTTGACACACGCTCACCGAGAGCACGCGGCGGCGCGCCTCGTGATTGAAATAGTGCATCACGTTGAGCGTCGGATAATGAATCGGCAAGTTGGTGTGGGCCGACGCGATCGCGCGAATCCCGCGCTCGCGCGCCTCCAGCTCGACGCTGCGCGCGAGTTCGGCGTCGCCGCGATAATCGTAAGCGAGGTCATGGAGCATCTCGGGCAGCTCTTCGGAGGTGTACAGACCCGACAGACGCTCGTGAGCATTGAGCACGTACTCCAGAGTCGAGAACCAGTGAGTATCGATGAGCAGGAAGGTGTCGAAGTCGAGATGACGCAGCCGCTCGCGCTCGAGCTTCGGCATCGCGTCGTAAAAGGTCGTCACGTTGCGGCCCATGTAGGCGCGGCGCGCGATCGGATCGGTAATCATGAGGCGCGGCACGTGAGTGGTGAACACGGTCGCGACGACCTTACCCATCGTGGTCCTCCTCGCGATCGGCGATGAACAATGCTGGTTCCATTTGGCTGGTAGATGGAGTCTCGCGGATTCGATGAAACATAGCAAAAGCGTGGAGACAGAAAAGAGCGCTTCCTTGACGGGGGATCGTAACGGACTTAACCTGCCATCATGCGGAGGCGGTGAAACGTGGCGGCACTACCCAACATCATTCCGATTTTCCCGCTGCCGAATCTCGTGCTGTTCCCCGGGCTGAGTGTGCCGCTGCATATTTTCGAGCCGCGCTATCGCGAAATGATCGCCGACGTGGCCGACGCCCACGGCATAATCGGGATGGCGCTGCTGAAGGGCGACTGGGAGGGTGACTATCACGCCTTTCCGGATATTTTCGAAATCGGATGCGCGGGCAAAATCGGCGGCCTGGTGAAGCTGGCTGATGGGCGCTACAACCTGACGCTCGAAGGCGTCGGCGAGTTTCGGATCGCGCGCGAAATTCGCGAACGTTCATATCGGCAGGCGGAAGTGACCTGGTGCCCGGTGCGGGCAGACGCGCTCGATTGCGACGCCGAGACGATGGACGCGCTGCGCGAGATGCTGTTCAGCTACCTTGGCGCGGCAGCGCAAGAGGCTTGGCGCACGATAGTCGAGCAGCGCGGGCTGCGCGGCGCCGAGCTCATCAATTTCCTGTGCTTTCATCTCGATATCACCCCGCTCGAGAAGCAGACGCTGCTCGGGGCGCTGGCGGATAGGGTCGATTGCCTGCTCGATGTGCTGACCTTCAAGCTGGAGGAGCGCAAGCACGGACCTGCGGGGCCGAGCGGCGGGCCTGATACCGTTCAATAGTCGGCACTTCGTCTAATCTGAAGCCCACCCTGCCGCTTCTGGCGTGCAGGTGGGATATGGCAGCGGAGCGACACTTTGCTGGCGGTTTGTGGCCAAATCGTAACGCGTGTCGCAAATGAGTCACGCGTGCCACAAATGAAAGAAAATTCGCATAATGCGGAATGATTTGCGAAAAGACAGGCTATTTGGTGAATTTCGCAACGGAATGCAGCCACAGTTAGCGTTCATGACGCCTTAACATGCTACTTAAATTGCATTAGAGCAGTTGCTGTGAAATTCGGCATGGTCGTTGCTTCTACCTGAGATAAGAAAGAAAACTCGGGGATCCCGACACCGATAGCTTGACTCGCGCGAGCGGGCAGGCATGGTCGGGGAGGACAAAGACCATGGAATGGGAAAATAGCGCTCTCGGAAATCTCTTCGTGCCGGACGTTCTGACGCCTGAGCAGTTTTATGACAGCCGTCGTGACGACAGCAACATCCGCCCGGTCAAAAAGCTGATGATGGCAATTCTGGAAGACGCCTTGCGCTGCTTCCAGAATAATGCGGACGCCAAGGGCGGACCGCGCAAGCGTCTGTTCAGCGAGGCCGAGCAGTGGCTGATCGGCGAAGGCGGCGAAGGGCCGTTCTCGTTCGAGACAGTGTGCGAGACGCTGGGAATCGAACCGCAGTTTCTGCGGCGCGGTCTGCGTGACTGGCGCAATCAGCAGCTTGCTGGAGTGTCGACGCGGCGCCTGGCGCGGCGTTCACCGGTAGTCCGCAGCGGGCGCATCAGCGCTCCTGCGCGTCGCGACGCGAAGC
>Ga0209772_10000273_pt1 | contig 13064 bp, 13 predicted proteins | sample BogFormECP03_OM1_FD_188235 | JGI IMG/M metagenome (GOLD analysis project Ga0209772, IMG submission 188235) | Bog forest soil microbial communities from Calvert Island, British Columbia, Canada - ECP03_OM1 (SPAdes) (version 2) | ecosystem: Environmental > Aquatic > Freshwater > Wetlands > Bog ... | reverse complement strand
CCGCCTCGGCGTCCAATCGGCCTGAGGCCGCGGCCCAACCGATGAGCGGTGGCACGGCACCGGGAAAAGCTCCGACGAGAACGCATAACGGCGTTTTTCGCTTCAGCGGTGTGTATACGAACAGATAAGTCAGCAAAGTAAGAACCGCCAGCAGGCTTGCAAGCAAATTGACAGTTGCGGCGAGAACGATGCTGCCGGCCACCGCCAAGACGACTCCGAAGACGAGGACTTCAAAAGGTTTGAGACGCCCGGCGGCGGCCGGACGGCGGGCGGTCCGGCGCATTTGCGCGTCGAATTTTCGCTCGAGGTATTGGTTTAGCGACCCGGTTCCACTCGCTACTAGCAATGTTCCGAGCAAAGTGTTGAATAGCCCTGCGAATGAAAACGCTCGTCCTTCGCTTGCCGAAGCCAGATAAAAGCCTACAAAAGCGGTGATCAATATCAGGAAGTTCACTTCTGGCTTGGTGAGCGCCCAATAGTCTGAGAGCCGCGTCGATCCGCTCAAATGGGGCGATTGCACCGCATTGGAAGAAGCCTCGACAAGTGTGAACCGTTGGGACATTTCAGGCCGCCTCCATCCTGCGCGGATCCGTCTGCCGTGCCGCCATGCACGGCGAGTCGAATTGCTGAATCGCGAGCTCTTCAAATCCTTGGGACGAGAGTAAACGCGCGGTGAAGACTGCCCCGGCGATTAAGTAGACGACGGTAACGCAAGTCCACATCAACGCACCGGCGCATTGCTGGTCTTCCAGAGCAGAGAGGCCAAAGGAGCGTGGAGAAGACAAAGACACCGGGTAAACCACCCGGTCGCAGAAGACCAAGAATCCGGAGAGAATATCGCACGGTAAGGTAGCTAGAAACAGATACAAGAGCATCGACGATTCTGGCCATCTCAAGGCGTTCCGCGAAGGCTCGACCACTGGCCACCAGAAAAGAAGCCCAGCTACGAGGAACGATGCTTGCTCGATTCCGTGCCACGTTGGCGATCGCAACCCGAGCATGAATATCGAAGGAATATGCCAAACCACTAACGTGGCAGTCGCTCCAATCCAGCCGAAGGTAGGGTGCAACATCATGCGCCCCAGTTGTCGCATGGGGGACCAGCGGTGTGGTCGAGCGATCAGTTCCACCAGTCTTTGCGCCGGGACTTGCGGCAGTAGTTTCAAGGGTGCGCCAAGCAAGATCAGGGGAGGCGCTAGTGTCATGAGCAATAAGTGTTGAACCATGTGCGCCGTGAGCAGATTGTGATCGAGCAGAGATAACGATGAACCTAGCCCAAGCCGGACCAGCAACAGCCCCGCAAAAAAACTCCAGGCGCGCCAACTTTTAACTCCGTCTGGGACAAGCCAGGCAACGCGCATCCATCGATCCAGGTACGCAATCGCAACGAAAGACAAAGCAACGGAAATCCATAATGACTCGACCGTCGGGTGATCAACATGTGACATCTATATTCCCCTTAGGGTTGAGGACCGATCTTCGTTTTGCTGTAGTCAACTACCATGTCCCGCGCGGCATCCTTTGCAGGTCTCTGCGTTGCAGGGTGCAAGGTCTCGAGGAATGCTACGAGCGCCGTCGTCTCCGCCGGCTTCAAATTGTTCCCATAGGCGGGCATGTTGCCGCCGCCTTGAATCACCTGCCGGATGAGTTGGTCTTGCGTGAGGCGGACCGCAACACTGTCTAGCGCGGGCCCCCTTTGCCCACCCGTGTCGTCGAGCGAGTGGCAATTTCGGCATTGCTTGGCTTGAAACACGAGTGCACCCTGCCGCTCAAGCGCGGTCGTGCCATGAATGTAGCGCTCAGGCACGGGATCCCCGCTCCAGGCGTTCATGTGCGGACTCCAGGGCGTGAACTGGGCCATGCGAGTAAACGTGCCGAGAGTGATTGCGATCATCAGCACCGTGACAACCGCAATCGGACGGCGCTTCCAGCTTTTTTCTCCTTCTCCCGAAAGAAACGGCAAAAGTATTAAGCCAAGAATTACTAAAGGCGGGCAGATGAGAAGAAATGGCGTCTCCAGCGATGGAGGAAGAAGGGAAAGTAGTGCATAGAGCCACAGGAAAAAGTAATCGGGCTTGGGCGCGGTTTGAATGATTGTCGGGTCAGGCCGCCCTGTGGGCCCAAAGGGACCAAAATAGAAAGCGCAGGCGGCGACTGCAAGAACGATGAAGCCAGCAAAGAACATGTCTTTCCAAATCGCATATGGAACGAAGGGCACGCCATCTTTCTTCGTCAAAGCGTGGTACTCGGCCTCATAGGTCGCTCGCTTTACGATGCGTCCCGGCATCGGCCATTCATTGATGCCCAGCTTCAACACCATCAAGACATGGAGGCTGACGAACCCGATCAGCAATCCGGGAATCACAAATACGTGCAGCGCAAAAAACCGAGAGAGAGTTGCGCCTGCGATGATCGGGCCACCCAGCATCAGCTTCACGACAAAAGGACCGAGGATGGGAACTCGGCTGGCAATCGATGCTCCGATTCCTAGCCCCCAGTAGGCGTCCTGATCGAAGCGCAGGACTTGACCGGTAAATGCCATGCCAAGCGTCATTAACAGAAGAAACACACCGATAACCCAAGTCAGTTCGCGAGGAAATTTGTGAGCTCCAAAGAGAAACACCTGCACCATGTGAATGAGGACGACGGCGACCATGAAGTTGGAGCCCCATCCGTGCATGGCGCGGATGAACCAGCCGAAGGTGATCTGATGATTCAAGGCCTGTAGGCTGCTCCAGGCTTCGCCTCCCGAGGGCACATAAACGAGCGCCAACAGAATTCCGGTGACCAGTTGCAGAATAAATATGGTGAGAGCCGCACTGCCAAAAACGTAAAACCAACTCGCCGTGTTGCGCGGCACGGGATGTTCGGCAGCTTCACGAATGGGCGCTGCGAGCTGCAATCGATGATCAAACCATTGGCCGATGTTCTTGATCACGCGCATCGTGGTTTCTCCGAGGTCAGACTTGCTACCGGGTCGCCGGGGGTCGGCAGCTGTCCGGCCTCAATCGTGAGCACACCGTTTTCGATCTTGTAGGGATATTCGAAAAGCCCACGCTCTGGTGGCCCGGACGCCCTCGATCCGTCGCGGTAATACGCGCCTCCGTGACAGGGACACATAAAAAGACCGGATTGCGCAAACCAGCGGACTGGGCAGCCAAGATGCGCACAGTTGATAGCAAACACCTGGAATTGATTGCCCGCGACGCGGCGCACCCAGCACGCTGTGTCCACAGTCTTTCCGTCGGTTGGCATGACCAGGGGATTGCGAAAAGTAGCCATCCGCGTCTCCCCCTCAGGAAAGTTGCTGACGTCTCCCAGGCGTACCCACGCAAGATAGCCATTCCCGCGACCACGAGTGATGGAGGAGAAAAGAAAGCGTGCAACCGGCAGAGCCAATACGATCGCAGCGAATCCGTTGAACAGGATTCCCAGCTTCATGAGGAATCCGCGTCGCGAGAAGCTAGCTGCAGCGGGCGGGGCGGTCATGGGCTTGGTCGACATCTTATTTCTCCGAGTGTTGCGCGTTTGAAGCGGAATAGGGCTGCCCCGGATTCTGCGCACGCCGAGATACCAGCCACGCAACTACATCCGTAATTTCCTGGTCGGTCATTGGACGTCCGGCGACATTGCCACGCCAGTCGGGCGCCCCTAATTCGGGCCGGCCGGTGATCACGATTGTGCGCAGTGCCTGATCGCTGACCAGCGCCAGGAATGAATCATTCGTGATGGCACTCCCCTTGGGCGTTCCCCCGCCCTCAGAACCATGGCAGGATGCGCAATAGGTTCCAAATGCGAGTTCGCCGTGATCGACATTCCCCGCGGCCTTTGCTGCGTAGGGAGGTGGATTGACTCCATCGAAAACCTCTCTGCGCCCCCAGCGAGAAAACATTCCACTCGTGATCACTGCGATCTGGTCATCGGACATCATTCCGCCGGCATGCTGCGCGAAGGCAGGCATTGATGTCCCTCGGACGCCGGTCGCGACAATATTGCGCATTACAGCTTCATCCACGACGGCCAGATACACAGGATTGGCGAGGGCGATCGCCGCTCCTCCGCGGCCTTGCGCGCCATGGCAGCCGGCGCAGTTTTGTGCATAGAGAGTGCCGAAGTCCAAGACCTGGTTCGGAGCAATTTGTTCCGGATCGGTTCGCGGTTCACGACCCGGAGTGCTGCAAGCAGCGAGGATCGCCAGGCTGAGGATTGCGAGCACAGAGAGAGTTCTGACCTGACTCATCTTCATCAGTGGTTCTCCCCACTCTCTCGTGTTGGCATCGTTCCGGGAGCCTCGACTCCTGCCCGTAGAGCAAACGAAACATTCTCGCGCGTCGGAAAGCTCGGCTGGCGCACCACCACAAGCCCAGCAACGATTCCGAACGCGGCTTGCGAAGCCATGAACCAGAGCCAATCAATGCGACTCGCGAGCAATGGATTCAGCAGCCCAAGGGTTGTGTATAGGAGGCCTGACCACAGCGCCGGGGCGATGAATCCGCCAAGCAGAATCGGACGGCGGGGGAACATGGGCAGCATCGCGCCATAGAGCATCCCGACAAAGATGGACACAATGCCATGAAGGACAAAGGCAATCGCGAAAGCATCGGCGTGAAATGAATTCAGCTGTGCGGGCCCGAGCCTTATGGATTCTCGGTAAGCAACTGCGGCCAGCAGGTTGATGGGGTACCAGATGCTGCCGACTTTCAGTATCCCGTAAGCACAGGCCAACACTGCCATTGCGACGCTGCCTGCCAATCCGCCTTTCACACCTGCTGATATCGGATAGGTGTGAACCGGGAGCCACGCTCGCAATTGGTCCGGAAGGACCGGGAGCCGTTCCACGACCCGGCGATCCGTCGTCAGGCGGATGTCTTCGGAAACGACCGGTACAACCTCTTCGTGCTCGCGCGGAAAGACTTCACGGAACCAACCGACACAACCTGCCATCGCCAGCAGGGCGCCAAGACAGCTAACCGACATACTCGTCACAAGGCCAGCAAACAGAAGCGCGGCTCCAAGCGCCAAAATGAACGGCCATGCCGTCGGTGCGGGCACTTCAATCTCGCCAGGAGCACGAGGACTCTCGTTCAATTGCTCTGTCGCGGATAGGGTTGCCATATATGCCTCAGCGTCCAAGAACGTAAACTACCGTGAAAACCACAACCCATACGGCGTCCACGAAATGCCAGTACATCGAGAGCACCGCGATGCGACCTGATTGGCTTTCTCCGATACGGCCGATAAATCCGAATATCGCGACCACCGAGAGCATGATCAGACCGGCTGTGACGTGGAAGGCATGTAAGCCGACGAGTGAGTAATAAGTTGTCCCGAACAGGTTGGTCGAGATTGTGAGTCCGTGTTCGTAAATCAATCGGTGCCATTCCAGGGCCGTGCCGCAGAGGAACAAGCCACCCAGCGCAATGGTCAGCAGCCACAAGCCGAGGAATACTCGCGTGTAGTTCCGCTCTAACGATTTCGCCGCAAAGTGAAGGGTCAGGCTGCTAGACAGCAAGCAAATCGTGTAGAAGATCGGTGTCTCTAGCACTTCTGAGGGCGTCGGTCCCGTGACGCTCTTCCCCAGATAGAAGAGATAGGCAACCACAAAGATGGTGAAGATCGCCGATTCGGCGATGATGAGGCCGGCCATCGCTATCTTCCCGCGTGATGGCAGATCCCAAGCGGCTGCCGGGTTCGGACATGAAGTTGCCACTGCGTTCATAGCGGTTCGTTCACTCATAGCGGCTATCGGGATCTTCCGGATGCTTCAGGTCCCACAAGGGGCGGCGGCTCTCGACTGTCGGAACGATCGCAAAGTTGTACGCGGGCGGCGGCGAACTGATGCACCATTCCAGCGTCCATGCGTCCCAGGGATCGTTACCGGCTCGGGCTCCCTTGAAATAGGAAATTACGAGGTTTGCTAGAAAAACGAGAATCGCGATTGCCTGGATAAACGCGCCGATTGAAATGATGAGGTTCAAGGTGTCCCAACCGCGGCCGGGCTCATAGGTGTAGATCCGCCGCGGCATCCCGAGAATGCCGGGGATGTGCATCACGTCGAATGTCAAGTGAAAGCCGATCAGGAACAGCCAGAAGTGCCATTTGCCGAGGCGCTCGCTCAGCATTCGGCCAGTCATTTTCGGATACCAGTAATAAAAAGCCGCGAAGACGGCAAACAGAATTCCGCCCACGATCACGTAGTGAAAGTGCGCCACGACAAAATAAGATAGGCTCAGCTGCCAATCGAACGGCGAGGCGGCCATCATGATGCCGGTCAGGCCTGCAATGAGGAATTGGAATAGAAATCCAATGCTGAACAGCATCGGGGTCTTAAACTGAATCCTGCCTCCCCACATCGTGCCGATCCAGTTGAAAATCTTAATCCCCGTGGGGATGCCTACCGCCATCGTAGTCAGGGTGAAAAAGCTGTTGGCGTAGGAGTTCATTCCGATCGTAAACATGTGGTGTGCCCAAACGCTCATGCTCACGAATGCGATGCACACGGTTGCGGCAACCATTACCGGATATCCAAAGATCGGCTTGCGGGAAAACACCGGAATGATTTCCGACATGAAGGCAAAGCAAGGAATGATCAGAACGTAGACTTCCGGATGGCCGAATATCCAGAAGAAGTGCATCCAGAGGACCGCCGATCCTCCGGCCTGGGTATCGAAGAAATGGCCACCCAAATATCGATCGATGAGCAACATGATTTGAGCAGCCGACAAAGGTGTAATCGCAAGCAAAACCATTCCTGCCATCACAAGGTTCATCCACACCAGCAGCGGCATACGACTGATCTTCATTCCAGGGCATCGCAGGCAGAGAATCGTCGCAATTATGTTGATTGCCGTTCCGATGCTTCCAAACCCGGAGACCAGCAGCGCGAGAGTCCAATAGTCGGAACTATGACCAGGAGAGAAGGCTCGAGCGCCCAATGGAGCGTACGACCACCAGCCAACGTCCGGTGCGCTTCCCGCGCCGTACAAGCCGCTTCCACCGAGAAAGCTGAAATAAAGAAGAAGTCCTCCCAGAAACGACAGCCAAAAACTGAAGGCGTTCAAGCGCGGAAAAGCCATATCGCGCGCACCAATCATCAAGGGCACCAGATAATTGGCAAATCCGAACAAGATGGGCATGGCCACAAAGAAGATCATGGTCGTGCCATGCATGGTGAACATCCGGTTGAAGACTTCCGGAGAAACGAAGTTGTTGTGCGAATGCATCAACTGAATGCGAATGATGAGTGCCTCGACTCCTCCCACTGCGAGGAACAACAGAGCCGAGACAATGTAGAGAATCCCGAGCCTTTTGTGATCGACGGTGGTGACCCACTGATGAAGCTCGTCGACCCAGGGTCTGGCCTCGGCTTGGCCGACCGGAACGGTGATCACATGGGATGACATAATCAGCTTTCCGAGCGTTCTAGTGCAGCGTTTCCATGTAACTCACAACGGCATTCAAATCCGTGTCGCTCAGCTTCATCGCGGGCATCAGCGACCCAGGTTTGATTGCACTGGGGTTCTGGATCCAAAGACGCAGGTTGTCGTGAGTGTTTTCAGCAGCACCGGCTGCGATTGTGGCGCGACTCATTAAATGTGTCAGGTCAGGGCCAAAGCGCCCGTCCGCCCCGGTTCCGGCCACGGCGTGGCAGTTCATGCAAGCATTGCTTTCAAATACTTGCTTGCCTGCGGTTGCACCGGCGTCCTCGACTGCGGGTTCCTGCTGGGCGCGCACCCAGGCGTCAAAATCCTCCGGCCCATCTACCGAAACGCGGAGCAGCATCTTCGCGTGCTGTGTTCCGCAATACTGTGCGCACTGGCCGACGAATACGCCTGTGCGCAGCGGGGCCATCCACATTCTGTTGGGATGGTTCGGAATGAGGTCGGTCTTCCCCGCAAGCTCCGGCACCCAAAAGCTGTGGTCGGTGTCGGCCGAGAGCAATTGCAGAAACGTTGGTGTCGGATGACTGGGATCGCTGATCGGGATGTGCAGTTCGTTGGCGGTGACGATCCCCAGCTTCGGGTATCGAAACTCCCACCAGTATTGATGTCCAATAACGGTGACCTCTACAGCGTCCGCCGGTTCTGGAGCATCCTGAATCGCGTGGATCACTCGCGCAGTGGCCAGGAACAGCACGACGACAATCAGAATTGGAATGATCGTCCAAGCCAGCTCAATCTGCGTGCTTCCGTACACCTGAGCCGGCTCGCGGCCGGCATCCTTTGCTCGCCCACGGAACTTAACGACGGAATAGGCCAGTAACGCAAATACAACGACAAAAATGATTCCGGTAATGACAAGTACAAAGACGGACAAGTCAGCAATTGACTTGGCTGGGCTTGAGGCGGGGGCGAAGATGTTTGTGCCGTGAGAAGAAGAGCCTTTTGGCTCGCTTGCCCACACCGTCATTGCGGACCAAAAGAGAAGAAGGATCGTCTGCGCCAGGAACCGCACCGTCGAGGATCGTCTCAACATCGACATTTCCCTTCTTCCGTTCTGCACTGCTGAAATGCGCGCTATCACCAGACTCCGCAATCTCTCTTTACTTCTTACTGCAAAGCGCGCGCCACAATTGTTACCGCCCGGAATTCGATTAAATGGAGAGCAAGCGTGCTACCAAAGAGACAGGCACTCGTATTTCCTGCATTGCAACCACCATGAAGGCCAACACTCACGAAATCCCGAACATTAATCTCGTGAGGCGACTAGCACGTGCTGAACGGGTCAGTGTCATCCCTATGCCTCTTGCGTCAAGTGTCATCTGTGTTGTCACGCAATTGCAGGAATGAGCCTCGACGCAAGGTGAAGCGCCGTTTGTGCCCGCGAAGTCATGGCAGCGGAATTGCATGGACTCAGCGACGTGAATACCGAAGTAGAGGATTGCTCGAGAATTGCCGGGTAGGTGTGCGTCTTCATCCATTTTATGTATCTGGTGACTTTTCAGAGCCGAGTTCTTGTCTTAATTCAGTGGGCGATCCAGGATCTGACATTTAACCACGGCCCCCGATTAATCACCGGTAAAGCTCCCACGGATTTCGATTTCTCTAAGGAACGCTCTGAAATCAAGCGTGAAGCGGTAAATGCCCCAAGTTGACCTTCCGGGCCCCGTCTGTATCGACACAGGTGTTCAAGGCGGACAAGCATGCAAATCTGGTTAGCGTCATCGGTCGCTAATCATCCGCTAGTTCCACCCCACCCCCGGGGCTTTGCGCGGCTTCCCATTGCATCATCCGATACAATCTATCGGGCGTTGTCAACCGCCGCTTGATCGGTGACGACAGAATGAAGCTCGCGACATTTTCATTTTGACTTTCCTTCTGATTGAGGCGCGTCATTATGAGCACGCAGGATGTGCCAACCGTATTCATTGTCGATGATGATCGAGATGTGCGAGAGTCTCTCCAGGAGCTGCTGGAGTCCGTCGGCTTGCAATCTAAGTCTTTCGGGACTGCACAGGAGTTCTTGTCGAGTCCGCGCAGTGACGGTCCCAGTTGCCTAATTCTTGACGTGAGACTTCCCGGCATTAGTGGCTTGGACCTTCAGCACGAACTGAAAAGAGGGAAAGTAAGTATTCCAATCATCTTTCTCACAGCACATGCGGACGTTCCGATGTCGGTCAGGGCGATGAAGTCTGGCGCGGTTGAGTTTCTTACAAAGCCATTCAGGCACCAGGATCTGCTCGATGCGGTTCAGCGATCGCTCACTCGAGATCGCATCGTCCGCGAAAGGCAGCGAGACACTGCTGAGGTGCGACAGCGATACAACACATTAAGCATCCGGGAGCGCGAGGTGATGAGCCTCGTCGTTTCCGGGATGCTTAATAAGCAAATTGCGGCAGAGCTCGGTGCCAGTGAAGCCACCGTCAAAATGCATCGCAGCCAAGTGATGAAAAAGATGCAGGCTAAATCCTTGCCGGAACTCGTCAGAATGGCGGACAAACTCAAGTCCATCACATAGTCGACTTTGCGTGAATCGATGTTTCTTTCGCAGGATTATCGATAGTATGGATCTAATCTCCTAAAGTCTGGTTCAGTCAGCCTAAAGTTTGATTGCTCGAAGCCAGGCAATCTCGTTAACCTAGCCGCATGCCGGTGGATCGAACGCCCAAATTAATAGCGATCATTGATGACGACGAGGCCATGCAAGATTCACTGCGCGACCTGATGGAAGCGGCTGGGCTGGTCGCACGGTGCTTTGGATCCGCGGAAGAATTCCTCGAATCCGATTTGCACACTCGATCTGCGTGCCTGATTGTTGATATCCGTATGCCGAAGATGTCTGGCCTGCAGTTGCAGGCCAAGCTGAAAGAAGAGGAATGCAATATTCCGATCATCTTCATTACGGCTCATGGAGATGCCAGGATGAGAATTCGGGCGATGAGAGAGGGTGCAGTCGAATTCCTCGCAAAACCGTTCGATCATCACTTGTTGCTGAAAAGGGTCCGTACTGCACTTGATATGTGAGCAATCTTGGCTATTGCAGTCGTGCGAGACCCTTAAGTGTAGAGGTTTCTGTGGAAGATTATGCAACGGTCATGAACCCTGCGCCGGATCATGCCGAACGTACGTTCGAGCGGATCATCGGCAATAGCGCTGCCCTCGAATCTGTTCTCGACCAGGTGGAGCAGGTTGCCCCCACAGACTCGACAGTTCTCATCGAGGGGGAAACCGGCACGGGGAAAGAACTCATTGCTCACGCCGTTCACAATGCAAGTCAACGCTGCGGGCGCGCTTTCATAAAGCTTAATTGCGCGGCCATTCCGCTGGATCTTCTGGAAAGCGAATTGTTCGGTCATGAGAAGGGCGCCTTTACCGGTGCGATTGCGCAGAAGATAGGTCGCTTCGAAATGGCTGACAAAGGCACGCTGTTTTTGGACGAAGTAGGCGACATCCCTCCTGCGCTGCAGCCGAAGTTGCTGCGTGTGTTGCAAGAGCGGGAATTCGAGCGCTTAGGGAGCGGTCGCACGCACAAAGTGGATGTCCGGCTGGTAGCCGCGACCAATCGGGATCTCATCAAGATGGTCGATCGCGGGCAATTTCGCAGTGATCTGTATTATCGTCTGAACGTCTTCCCGGTCTTGCTGCCGGCGCTCCGAGAGCGCCGGGAAGACATTCCTGTTCTTGTCACGCATTTCGTGAAGATGTTTAGCCGCCGCATGGGGAAGCAAGTCGACAGCGTTCCTCCGGAAACCATGGCTGCCTTCCAGTGGTATTCGTGGCCTGGCAACATTCGGGAGTTGCAGAACTTAGTGGAACGGGCAGTTATCCTTTCGCGGAACGGCGTGCTCCCAAACCCACTTCACAAAAAGCAAACAGAACTCATCATCCCCAGTCTGTATCGCACCCGAACTTTCCACTCATCGAATTTTCACTCATCGGTGACCTTGGAGGACTCGGATCGCGCTCTGATTTTGGACACACTTGAGCAGGCCGGCTGGATCGTAGGTGGACCGCGCGGCGCGGCGGCGAAGCTCGGCCTGAAACGAACCACGCTGCTGGCCAAGATGAGAAGGATGGGGATCTCGCGACCGATCGATCAGGAAGGAACCAGCGTTCCCGGAGTCGCGTAAGAATATGCCCGGATTTGAGGGTAGAACTGGCAGCCGCACATGGAATAAAGTTGGAAGTCAGCAAGCGCGAACGGCTCGAGCGGCGAACCGTAATCGACCCGATCCTGGCTTTGTTCCGTCTTTGTGCTTGCCGGACGCACCCCTGAATTTGGCTGCGGCTCATGGCTGACATCACAAAACTCGACGCGTTCATTCAAAGTTCTCCACAGCCCTCATGGTTGGCGACCACTCAGGGGCATTGCGTGTATGCCAACCCAGCCCTGGAACGCCTCACTGGGTTCAATTCAGATCAGATCCACCAATCTGACTGGCGCAGTTTCCTCCTAGAAGGGGATCGAGCAGCCGCCTCGGCCTCTTGGCAAAGATCTCTTGCAACTGGGGCTCCGTATCGCGTGCAGGTTCGCATGCGGGGGAGCGATGGAGCCCCCGAATGGGTCGAACTCATCGCCTTCGGCCACAAAGCAGGTGACGGCACGGAACTATGGTTGTTTACCGGGTCAGACGTAAATGGCGTTGCTGCTCAGAAGCGCCCAGAGCTCGAAGCACAAATACAAGCCACTCTCAATGTCATTCCGGCGCATACCTGGTACGCTCTTCCGTCCGGCGCGCTCACCTTCGTGAATGAACGGACTGCGAACTACCTTGGTCTCCCGAAAGATCATCCTCTGCGCTTCGGTATTGACACGGGTGCAGAGTGGGATTCACATACCGCGCTTCTGCATCCGGACGACCGCGAGGAGGCACGCAGAGTCTGGTCAACCTGTCTAAGCACGGGGACTGCTGGTGAGTTCACTTTTCGCGTTCCTAGCGCAGAGGGAAAGTACCGATGGTTCCTTACTCGCGCCGAACCCCTCCGCGCAAACGATGGAACTCTGCTGTATTGGATAGGGGTTAATCTCGACATTGACGACGGGAAGCGGGCAGAGGATGCCCTTCGTAAGAGTGAAAAGGAGCTTCGCGATGTGATCGATACCATTCCGGCAATAGTGTGGAGTACTCTGGCCGATGGCTCCAATACTTACGTTAACAAGCGATTTGTGGAGTACTCGGGGTCATCGGCGGAACAGACGGCCGGATCAGGGTGGCAAGCGCTAATTCACCCTGATGATCTTGAGCGACATGCTGGTAAATGGAGGGAAGCGGTTGCTACCGGGAAGGCTCACGAAATTGAGGTGCGTTCCCGCCGCTCGGATGGGCAATATCGCTGGCAGTTGGACCGCGGAGTGCCGCTCCGAGATGAAGACGGAAAGATCGTCAAGTGGTATGGGATTGCAACCGACATCGAAGATCGCAAACGCGCCGAGGAGGCGCTTCAGCAAAGCCAATTTTATCTCTCTGAGGGGCAGCGCCTGGCCCACATGGGTTCCTGGGCGTTCAATGCTACGGGATTTACTTACTGGTCGTCCGAGTTATTCCAGATTTACGGCCTTGATCCGCGTGACAAACCGCCAACAGTAGAAGAATATTTGGCTCTTGTACACCCGGAAGATCGCGC
>Ga0209772_10000272_pt1 | contig 13094 bp, 11 predicted proteins | sample BogFormECP03_OM1_FD_188235 | JGI IMG/M metagenome (GOLD analysis project Ga0209772, IMG submission 188235) | Bog forest soil microbial communities from Calvert Island, British Columbia, Canada - ECP03_OM1 (SPAdes) (version 2) | ecosystem: Environmental > Aquatic > Freshwater > Wetlands > Bog ... | reverse complement strand
GCCGCCGAGCAGCACGAGCACGCCGTAGGCGCCGCCTTCAGAGCGCCCAACACCGACGGGCGCGCCGCCGCGTTGCGCGGCGGGGATCAGGTTTACGGCTCTCATTTGGGCGCCTCCAGAGCCGCGAGACCGGCGGCAACGGCAAGCCGGTGTGTGGAGACGGTGCCGGCAAGGCTCTGGTCGACGAGGCCGACCGCCGCACTGCGCACCTCGACGGCAAGCGCAGCCTGAAGGGCCTCGGCGAAGCCGGGGATGTCCTGTGCCGCGCCGCTCAACATGACGTGGGAGACCTCGCCCCCGCCGTCCTGGGAGCGGTGGAAGTCGAGTGAGTTGCGCACCTCTCCGGAGATGTCGCGGATGCCGTTCTCGAGCAGCTCGACGATGTCCTCGTCGGAGAGCGTCTCGGGGGGCGCCGGCGCCGATGGCTGGACCGCAAGCTCCTCATAGCTCATATCGGCCTCACGCGCCGCGTGCTCCTCGTGGCTCACGAGCGGCTCTGCATCCAGCACGGTGTCCTCGAGCTCTGTCTCCTCAGAGGCGATCTCCTCGTGGGTCGTCGTCTCCTGGGAGGATGGCTGTTCGGCCACATCCACCTCCGGCACGCTCGGCCTCTGCTCGGCTGCGGCGGCGCTCAGATCCACGCCGGCAAGCAGCGTGCGAGCCTCCGCGAGGGGAATACCCCGGCGGGATGCGAGCTCGCTTGCGATCCCCTCGAGGCCGCTGCCGACGACGCGGGTGAAACGGCAGATCGTTCCCTCGGCAATCGCCAGGTTGGTCAAGCCATCGACGTTGAGGTAGAGCACGCGACCGGTCTGGTCGGGTTCAGGGTGGTAGAGCGAACGGATCAAGGCGAACGCCGAGAGGTCGATCCCCTCCGGGCTGAGCCCAGCATCGCGTACGGCACCGAGCAGCCGTTCGATCATGTCGCGCTGGGCGGCGACGAGCACCACGCGCTGGCGGGGACCGGCCGGTGTGTCGATGATGCCGAGCGGGTGGAAGTCCAGTACGGCGTTGTTCAGCGGCATCGGCACCTGGTCCTGAGCCTGGAAGGTGACGGCGGCGGCCAGCTCCTTGCGGTCGGTCACCGGCGGCAGCTCGATCGTGCGCAGGACGGTGCGCTGGTTGGCGACGCCCACGCGGACGCGCTTGTTCAGGCCGCTGCTGCGGAACAGCTCTCGCAGGACCTCGCTGAGCGCGCCCTCGTCGACGACTTCACCGTCACGCACCGTGTCGCCGGCAAGCGGCAGGGCCGCGGCGCGCTCGGCGCGAATCGAACCGTTGACCTGCGCCTGGACTGCCGCGACGAAGCCCGGCTGAATGTCCAGGCCAACGACGTCGGCGCCAGCGCGGCGGCCGAAGTTGAGGTCGAGCTTGATGTTGGGTGAGGGAATTCGCATCTGCGTTGGGGGCGCCTCAGAGAAGTGGACCGATCGCCCGCAGGGGGGGTATCGGCGTCAAGGCGGTGGCGCTTTAGTGAAGGAGGTGATTCACGTAGAGATCGACGATCTGCTGTCCGGCGAAAACAGCCGCCAGCGCCCCCAGTGCGAGGAACGGCCCGAACGGCACCGCCGTCTTGCGTCCCTCCCGAGCTCCCTTGCGAGCGATCACGCCTGCGCCCAGCAGCACGCCTGAAACCAATGCGATTAGGATCGCGGGAGCGACCGCGGCTCCGAGAAAGAGCCCCATCATCCCGGCTAGCTTCACGTCGCCCATGCCCATCCCCCCGGGGTAGGCCAACGCCGCGGCCAACAGGAAGCCCCCCGCAGCGGCTGCGGCGATCAGGCGTTCAGGCTCGCCGGCCGGATCGAGCGCGAGCCCGATGACGAGCGCGAGGATCGCGCCGAGAGCGGTGATCTTGTTGGGGATGATGCGGTACTCGAGGTCGATCAGAGCGGCTGGCACGACGAGCAGGATGAGAACGATGCTCAGGGCGATCCCGGCCGCCGTGCTGTGCGCGAGCACGGCGCCGACGCAGAGCGCGCCGGTCAGCGCCTCGATCAGCGGATAGCGCGGGGAAATCGGGGCCGAACAGCTACGGCAGCGCCCGCGCAGCAGCAGGAAGGAGAGGACCGGGATGTTGTCGTACGGTCGCACCGGCGTATCGCATGACGGGCAGTGCGATGCAGGGGTGATCAGCGACTCGTGACGAGGCAGGCGGTAGGCGACGACGTTCAAGAACGAACCGAAGACCGCGCCCATGACTCCAGTGACAGCGAGTGCCCCCATGCAGGGATGATCGGCTGCTGCGGGGGTCGGCTTGAGTCGATGGCGACGGCGCGTTGGAGCATTCGGCAAAAAGCAACGGGGGGCGGCTGAAAGGCCGCCCCCCGTTGTGAGGTGAAGTTTGCGCCTGAGCTTGGACGCTCAGGCGTGAGATGCGCTTACCAGGTGCCGCCTTTGCAGACGGAGCTACCGGCAGCGTTGGCGCAGGTACGTTTGATTTCGCCTTCTTTGTTCTGCAGCGAGTAGGTGTCACCGGTGCCCTTGGCAATCGAGGAGACCGTGAAGCCCTGGCCGCTCGCTTCGACAGTAACCGGTTGCGCGGTCGCCGTCGTCGTGTCGTTCAGCGTGGGCTCAATCACCTGGAGCTTGGCCAACGTGGCGTTGGCGTAGCTACCGTTGTTTTCGTTGGCGTAGGTCTCCATCACCGTCTGCAGGGTTCCCACCTGCGTCTTGGCGGCGGAGTCGCTTGCCTTGCCGGTCTGGCTCAGGAACGCCGGGATGGCGATCGCGGCCAAGATGCCGATGATCAGGATGACAACCAGAAGCTCGATAAGGGTGAAACCACCCTCTTCAGTTGAGCGCTGGCGCAGTCGAGACAGCATGTGAATCCTCCTGGATCCGAATTGGGCGCCAGCCCTTGGTTGTTCGCCTCAAACGGCGATGCGTCCCCCTGTCGAGAGCCGCCGGCTTTGCTACACACCCTTGCGAATGTTCTGCCTTGGCACCTCGGAACTGGCCTTGTCAGCCTGCGCATCGGCGCCCCCACACACGAGCTTTACGGCTGCATGGACGCTTGGACAAATGGCCAGCGCCCGCTCGGCGCCCCGGGGCTCGGCGGCGTGAGCCAGAGCTCGTTGTCCGCTAGTTCTCCGGCTCGCCGGCGGCGCCGGACTCGGCGGCTTGGGCTGCTAGCCACTCAGCCTGTGCGTCGATCCCGATCTGGCGCACACCGCCGCCGCCGCACCACGGACAGCTGCGCTTGCTGGGCGTGCCGCCGAGATTGGAGATCACCTGGCCCGTGCCGCGACAGGCCATACACTCCCGCGGCTCATGGGACCCCTCGGGTTGATCCTCGCTGTCGCTGCTGTCGCTCGGCACCGGACGTTGAGACTAGCGTTCCCGGCATGAGGAGACTTCCGCGGCACGCAGACTGGGCCGTCGTCGCCCTCATCACGCTCGGGGCAGCGGTGCTGCGCCTGCTGTACATCGACCGGGTCTCGCCCGACCCCTTCTACGACGCCGCCGTCCGCAGCATGGCGCTGTCGTGGCACAACTTCTTCTTCGGCGCGTTTGAGCCGGGCGGGAGCGTCTCGATCGACAAGCCACCGGTCGATCTGTGGCTGCAGGTGGCAAGCGTGAAGCTGCTCGGGTTCTCCTCGACCACGCTCAAGCTACCGGAGGTTCTCGCCGGTGTCGCCACGGTGCCACTGCTGTTCGCCACCGTCAAGCGAATGTGGAGCGCGCCGGCGGGGATCGCGGCGGCGCTCGCGATGGCTGTGCTGCCGGTGGACGTGATCACCTCTCGCAGCGACACGATGGACGGGGTGATGATGCTGCTGCTCGTGCTCGCGCTGTGGCTGATCGTGCGGGCCTGCGAGACCGGGAAGCTCGCGTGGCTGCTGGCGGGCGCTGCCGCGCTCGGCGTCGCCTTCGACGTCAAGCTGCTGGAGTCGATCGTGGCCCTGCCAGCGCTCGCCTTGATCGCCTTCCTCGGATTCCCGGGATCGATCAGGCGGCGCTCCCTGCTGCTGGCGGCAGCCGGAGCTGTGTACGTAGTGGTCGCGCTGTCGTGGCTGGGAGCGACGCTGCTGTTCCCTGCCCACGATCGCCCCTATGCGATCGGCTCCACCAACGGCAGCGCTTGGAACGCGGCGTTCGTGTTCAACGGCAGCGACCGCCTGGGCAACAAATCACCGGAACCCCAGGGCACGGTTTATGAACCCGGCCACCGCTACCCGGTGGCCACCCAATCCGAGCGCGACCACATCCCGATCGTGCCCCCCTCCGCCACGCGGCTGCTCGCGCGCGTCGGCCCGCTCTCGGGCGAGCGGTTGGGGCTCGAGCTGCTGATTGCGCTGTTGCTGGGCATCCCCGCGCTGGTGAGCGCCGTGCGGGTGCGAGGGGCGCCGCGCATGCGCTGGGCGGTCGCCGGCGGCCTGTCGCTGTGGACCCTTACGGGGATCGTCCTGTTCAGCCACATGGCGCGCCTGCACCCCCGCTACGTCGATGGCTTCACGCCGGCGGTGGCGGCGCTGCTCGGGATCGGCGTGGCGTGGGCCGGGAGCGGGCGCAGCTGGGCGCGACTGCTGGCGTTGAGCGTGGCGATGGCCACGAGCGTGTACTACGTCGAGAGGCTGCTGTACGGGCGCACCGGCGTATGGTGGATCACGCTCGCGGCGGCGTGCGGGGCGATCGCAACGGCAGTGCTCGCCCGCGTCTTTCCCACCCGCCCAGGCTTGCTGTGGGGCGCGACGATCGCGCTCGCGCTCGCGACCGTGCTGGCGCTGCCGCTGAGCGCAGATCTCGTCGCGATCCGCAACGGCGTCACCGACGCGGGCTATGTGGGGGCTTTGCCGAGCTCGGAGCAACACCCGCTCAGCGCCTACCTGCGCGCGCACCAAGGTGGCGCGCGTTATGAGGTGGCGGCTGAGTCGGCGACCTCGATCGGCTCGCTGATCGTGCAGGATGCGCGCCCAGTGCTGGTGCTCACCACCTACAACGCGCGGGTCTTCACGACCATACCCCAGCTTCAGCGGCTGATCGCCGAAGGGAAGGTCCGCTACGCGTTCCTGAACACCTTCTGCGGCCGGCACGTCGCGACGCTGAACGCCGCCTGCTCGGCGCCCGCGAGGTGGGTGCGCGCCCATGGGGCGGACGTCTCGCGCCAGGCCGGCCTGGAACGGGAAGGCGTGCTGTGGTTGCTACCCGGAGTGAAACCGTGAGCGAGCCGATGCGCTCGGCGCCACAACCGGACCTGCACGCAGTCGCCGCGGCCGCGCGCTCAGCCGGACGCATCGCGCTCGACACCGAGTTCGTCGGCGAGGGCCACTACCGCACGTTGTTGTGCTTGATCCAGCTCGCCGTACCGGAGGGGGCAGCCGGCGAGCGGATCGAGCTGATCGACCCGCTGTCTGAGGATCTCGACGGCGCTCCTCTGGCGGAGGTGCTCGCCGACCCCGCGATTCAGGTGGTCGTGCACGCAGGACGTCAGGACATCGCTTTGTTGCGTAGACGGCTTGGCACCGAGGTGCGAAACGTGTTCGACACCCAGCTCGCGGCCGGCTTTGCCGGTCTCGCCGCGCAGGCGTCCTATGACACGCTGCTGAGCGAGCTGCTCGACGTTCGCTTGGCCAAGAGCGCGAGCTTCACGCGCTGGGAGGCGCGTCCGCTCTCAGGCGAGCAGCTGACATACGCGCGGGAGGACGTCGTGCACCTGCTGACCCTTGCAGGCGAGCTCGAACGTCGGCTCGATCAGCTCGGGCGCCTGCAGTGGGCGCGGGAAGAGTGCGAGCCGCTTCAGTGGGCCAGCGACGAGCGCGACATGGACGCTGTGGTAGCGCGCCTGCCGCGGGTGCGCGGTCTCAGCGCCGGCTCCCGTGCGCTCGCGCGGGAGCTCGTGGAGTGGCGCGAGCGCACGGCCTGCGATCAGGATCGCCCCGTACAGAGCGTCCTCGCCGACGCGGTGCTCGTGGAGATCGCCAAGCGCAAGCCCTCCTCCGAGCGCGAGCTCGAGCAGATCCGTGGCGCGGGCTCCGCGCGCCGTCGCGCACGCGAGGTGCTCGAGGCGGTCAGGCGTGGGCGCGAGCGCGCGCCCGAGCAGGCGCCACAGGACACGCGCCCGGCGCAACCGGAGCCTTTCGACATGCCCCTGATCGCGCTCTGCGAGGCGCTCGTGCGCGCCCGCGCGCGCGAGGCGGGCCTGGCCTACGAGCTGCTTGCCGCGCGCGCGGAGCTACAGGCGATCGTGGTCGCGAGGCGTCTCGCGCGAGAGAAAGCCGGTGCAGGCGACGGCAGGGCCGACGTGCGAACGATGCACGGCTGGCGGGCAGAGCTCGTGGGCGAGGAGCTGTTGGAGTTGCTCGACGGGCGCCTGTCGCTGTCCGTGCGAGATGGGCGGCTGGACGTCGCGCGCTGAGGTCGAACGCGGCGGGCGACGGTGGTTCGGTTATTCGATGTGGTTGTAGACTTCGAACAGCGGCAGGTACATCGAGATGACGATGAAACCGACGATGCCGCCGATCACGATGATCATGATCGGCTCGAGGATCGAGGTCAGCGCTTTGACCGATGCCTCGACCTGTTCCTCGTAGAACTCAGCCACACGGCGCAACATTTCATCGAGCGCGCCCGTCTCCTCGCCGACGCCGACCATGTGGGTCACCATCGAGGGAAAGATCGGCGCCTGCGCCAACGGCGCTGAGATCGTGCCTCCGCGCTTGACCGAGGCGATCACGCCGTCCATAGCTTCCTCCACCGCTACGTTGCCGCCCGTCTTGCCCGTGATCTCGAGCGCCTGTATCAACGGCACGCCCGCGCTCGTGAGCGAGGAGAGCGTGCGCGACCAGCGCGCGACGGCGATCTGCTGGACGATCGAGCCGATCTTCATCGGCACGTGCAGGCGAAAATGATCCCATTGGCGACGTCCCCAAGTTGTTTTCTTCCACTTGATGAAGACGACCACCGTCACACCCGCGCCGAGGAACATCAACCACCAATAATTCGTGACCACATGTGAGAGGAACACGGAGACCTTCGTCGGAGCCGGAAGTTCACCTCCGAACTTCTTGAACACGCCGACGAACACCGGCACGAGGAAGGCGACCAGCGCCATCATCACGCCGACGGCGAAGATGATCACCATGACCGGGTAGACCATCGCGGCTTTGACCTGGCGGCGGAGCGCCGCGTCCTTCTGCAGCTGGTCGGCGACACGGATGAGGGCGTCCTCGAGCACGCCGCCCATCTCACCGGCCTGTGTCATGGCGACGAAGAGGGGGTTGAACACCTTTGGGTGGCGCGCCATCGCATCGCTCAGCGATAGGCCCGCCTCGACGTCCTTGCGGACCGCGATGATCGTTTCCTTCAGGAACTTGCCGTCGGTCTGCTCCTCGAGCACGTAAAGCGAGCGCAGGATGCTCATCCCCGAGGAGATCATCGTCGAGAGCTGGCGTGAGAAGACCGCTAGTTCGGACGCTTTGACGGTCTTCAGAAAACCGAGCTGGATCTCACGCGAGGAGTGCTTGTCGCTGATGTCGAGGACCACCAGCCCGCGCTGCTTGAGCTGGTCGGAGACCGCCTGCTTGGACTCGGCCTCGACCTCTCCGCGCGCCTTGCCGCCGGAGACGTCGATCGCCTTGAAGACGTAGGTGCTCATCGGATCTCTACGCGGCCGCCAGCGTGCCCGATCCCAGCAGCCGTCTGAGCTCCTCCGGCGTGCCTGAGCGGGCTTCGGCAAGCTTCTGGGTGATCGTGCCTTGGCGCACGAGGGTGGCGAGCGCCGTGTCCATCGTCTGCATGCCCACGGCCGACCCGGTCTGCAGCGTCGAGTAGATCTGGTGGGTCTTGCCCTCGCGGATCAGGTTGCGTACCGCGGGGGTCGGGACGAGCACCTCGCACGCCACCGCGCGGCCCGAGCCGTCGGCGGTGGGCAGCAGCTGCTGCGTCATGATCCCCTGTAGGGCGACCGACAGCTGCACACGCACCTGCCCTTGCTGGTGGGCCGGGAACACGTCGATCACACGGTCGATCGTCTGCGCGGTGTCCTGCGTGTGGAGCGTCGCGAACACGAGGTGGCCGGTCTCAGCCGCAGTCAGGGCGGTGGAGATCGTCTCCAGGTCGCGCATCTCTCCGACGAGGATCACGTCGGGGTCCTGGCGAAGCGCTGCCTTCAAGGCATCCGCAAAGCTCTGCGCGTCAGAGCCGAGCTCGCGCTGGTTGACCAGGCACTTCTTGTGGCCGTGCAGGAACTCGATCGGGTCCTCGATCGTCATGATGTGCTCCTCGCGCGTGCGGTTGATCTCATCGATCATCGCCGCGAGCGAGGTGGACTTGCCCGAACCCGTGGGGCCGGTGACGAGCACGAAGCCGCGTGGCTTGCGCGTGAAATCGTGGACGGTCGGCGGCAGGCCGAGATCGTCGATCGAGGTCAGGCCGACGGGGATCAGACGGAAGGCGGCTCCGATCGCGCCACGCTGGTAGTAGGCGTTTACACGGAAGCGTGCGTGACCGGGGACCGAGTAGGCGAAGTCGAGCTGCCAATCGGTCTCGAGGCGCTGGCGTTGATCGCCTGTGAGGATCGAGTAGACGATCTCACGGGTATCGGTTGACGACAGCTTGGGGTACTCCTCGAGCGGCTCGAGGCGCCCTCGGACGCGGATCGTCGGGTGCGCGCCGGAGCTCAGGTGCAAGTCGGAGGCGCGGCGGGAGACGACCTCCATCAGCAGGTCAGCGAAATCAATATCCATGCCCGGCCCATCGACAGAACGGGCCGCGGCCATTAGCCCCGGCGATCGGGGCTCACGCCTGCTGGACGAAGATATGAAGGGACACGCGGCCCGGCGAGCGTGACGTGGGCGCCGATCGCCGGGCGCGTTGACGGCTCAGTCGTTGCCGACGACGCGGGCGAGCTCGGTGATCGATGTGCGACCCAGCCTGACCTTGTTCAGGCCGTCGTCGCGCAAACGCATCATTCCCTGCCTGACCGCTACTTCTCGGATCTCCTCGGCTGGTTCGCGCTGCAGCGCCATCTTCTGGATCTCCGGCGACATCTTCATCACCTCATAGAGACCGACACGTCCGCGATAGCCGTTGCCGCCACAGCGCCGACACCCGACGGGCTCATAGGCCTCGAGCTCCACCCGCGCCTTGTAGCCGCTTTCGTGCAGGACCTTCGCTGGGATGATCGTGCGCCGCTTGCAGTTGGGGCACAGCATGCGCGCCAGGCGCTGGGCGACGATGCACTCGAGCGCCGAGGCGACGAGGAAGGGCTCGACCCCCATCTCGATCAGCCTGGTGATCGCCGAAGGCGCATCGTTGGTGTGAAGAGTGGACAGCACGAGGTGCCCGGTCAGCGCAGACTCGACCGCGATCTGGGCGGTCTCGCGGTCGCGGATCTCGCCGACCATGATCACGTCGGGGTCGGCGCGCACGATCGCGCGCAGGCCGATAGAGAAGGTCAGCCCGACCTTCGCTGCGACCTGCACCTGCGTCAGGCCCGGCATTTCGTACTCGACCGGGTCCTCGACGGTGATGATGTTCTTCTCGGGCGTGTTGAGCAGTTGAAGTGCGCCATACAGCGTGGTCGACTTGCCCGAGCCGGTCGGCCCGGTCACGAGGACCGCGCCGTGCGTCAGCCGGCATGCGGCTTCGAAGCGCTCGCGCTCGGCGTCTGCCATGCCGAGCTTGTTCAGCTCGACTACCACCGACGCCTTGTCGAGCACGCGCATCACGATCCCCTCGCCGTGCACGCTTGGCATCGTCACGACGCGCAAATCGACATGCCGGCCGTCGACCACCAGCCCCACGCGACCGTCTTGGGGCAGACGGTGCTCGGCGATGTTCAGCTCGGCCATGATCTTCACGCGTGAGACGACCCCTGCCGCCATCCGGCGCGGCACGCTCGTGACCTCCTGTAGCACCCCGTCGATCCGAAAGCGCACCCTCACCTCGCGTCCATCGGGCGCTAGGTGAATGTCGGAGGCGCCCTGCTCCACCGCCTGCGCGACGATCTGGTTGACGAGCTTGATGACCGGCGCGTCCTCGGAGGTCTCGTGCAGCGCGACGAGCTCCTCGTCGTCTTCCTCCTCCCCATTGACGCTGCCGTCAGACTCGCCCACCACCTCTTCGAGGCGGTCGAGACGAGAGACCAGGGCGGCGATGTCATCGGGCGGCGCGACCGCCACGCGAACCTCGTAGCCGGTCATGATCGCGATGTCGTCGACCGCGAGCACGTTCGACGGATCGGCCATCGCCACCAGCAGCGTGCGCTTGTCCGAGAACGCCACGGGAACCGCCTGATAGCGCTTGGCGATCGCCGTCGTGACGAGGTTCGCAGCCGCCATGTCCACCGAGAAGATGCCGAGGTCGAGATGATCCAAGCCGTAGCGCTCGGCGAGCGCTCGCGCGAGACCGTCGGGGCTGATCGTGCCCTTTTCCAGCAGCACGCGCTCAGGCGTCGTGCCGGCTATACGCGAGCTCTCGAGCGCCTCCTCGACCTGACCGCGTGAGGCGATGCCCATATCGACGATCACGTCGGTAAGGAAGCGCTGGGAGGACCCCCGCCGCGACGGCCGAGTGATACCCGACCACTCATCTCCCCCATCCGCCGGCGGGGAATCGCCAGCCTCGCCACGAGGGTCATCCTCGTCTCGATCGGGCCCGCCACCCGAGGATTCGAGCTTGATAGCTGGATTCTCGATCGCCCCCTCGACCTCCGCGCCAAGGCGCACCAACGGCGGGTTCGTCGCTTCGATCTCGCGTTGCGCGTCCGCGCGCCCGCCCGCGTCGATCTCCACGTTGGGTCCCGCGGCCGCGTAGCGGTCAAGCTCGACGTCGGCGTCGACGCGACCGCCCGGCTCGCCGTCGATACCGAACAGGGCGTGCAGGTCGGGTCCGCTGCGCTGCGGAACGTCGCTCATCGGTGGCCCGCCGGAGCCGCGGAGACGCTACATGGCGTCCTCCTGCTGGTGAGCGGCCAGGCGCATGACGTCGAGAGGCGGCTTACGGCCGGTCCATAGTTCGAGGCTGAGCGCCCCCTGCGCGACGAGGATCTCCAGGCCGTCGAGAATTCTGGCCCCATGTGCGCGCGCGGCGGCGAGCAATGGAGTGGATCCTTGGCGATAGACCATGTCGACGACATATGAGTACTCCCCGACTTGATCGAACGTCAGTCCCAGTTGGTTGAGCGCCTCAGCGTCACTGGCCGAGCGTTCTAGCTCACCCCGCTCCAGGCCCACCGAAGTGCAGTTGATCAGCAGCTCGGCTGGCTCCGCGCGGCGCACGGCGCGCACGTCGAGCTCGCGTGCCAGCGCCTCGGCGCGCTCGGGCGTGCGGTTCCAGACCGATACCTCGCTCGCGCCCGCCTCGCGGAGCGCCCATACAGCCGCCCGCGCGCTGCCGCCGGCGCCCAGAACGAGCGCGCGCATCCCCTCGGGTGATCGCTCGAGCGCCGAGATCAGCCCCGACGCGTCGGTGTTCTCTGCCGTGATCGTTCCGTCTTTCGCGAACGTCAGCGTGTTCGCGGCGCCGATCTCCCGCGCCGCTGCGCTCGCCTCCCCGGCGAGCGCAAGCGCAGCAGGCTTGTGCGGGATCGTCACGTTCGCCCCGAGGAAGCCCGACGCTCCCAGCCGCAGCGTGGTCTCGACGAACAGCGCTGGAGGCACCGGCAACCGTTGGTAGCGCCACCCGTCAAGCCCCAACGCCGCGAGCGCTGCGTTTTGGATCGCGGGTGAGCGGCTGTGCGCGACCGGCCAGCCGAGGACGCCCAGCCGGGGCATCACTTCTTCTTGCAGGTCGGTGGCCGTCCGCCGTTTTTCTTGACCGCCGCGTGGTAGGCCGCTGCCTCGACTTCGAATTCGGCGAGCGTCCTCGAGAAGACCTGCTCGCCGCAACCGTCGGCGCCGGCGACATAGTAGAGGTAGGGCGCGTGGTCGGGGTCGGCGGCGGCCTGAATCGACGCGAGCCCGGGATTCGAGATCGGCGTGGGCGGCAACCCTGTATGGATGCGTGTGTTGTAAGGAGAATCGATGTGCAGCTGCGCTTCGGTGAGTTCGTGTGTGTAGGTCGCCACCCCGGTGCGCTGCTCGACCGCGTAGTAGATCGTCGCGTCGATCCCGAGCGGCATCCCCAGGCTCAGACGGTTGTAGATGACGGCCGCGATCTTCGCCCTGTCGGCGGGAATCTGCGCCTCCCGCTCGACCATCGAGGCGACGATCAGCAGTTGATAGGGGGTGATGTGCATCGCACGCGCACCCGCAATCTCACTCCCGCCGAAATGTTCACGGAAGGCAACGAGTTGCGCGTCGACCAGACGGTCGACCGGCTCGCTCGGGTTCGCATCGTAGGTCGCCGGGAACAGGAAGCCTTCGAGGTCGGGCGTTCCTCGGGGGGCGCCGTAGTGGGCCGGATCAAGTAGCGGCGAGCTCCTGGAAGCAAGTCTGTAGTTGCCGGTGAGACCCGCCGTGGCAGCGATCTCGGCGATCTGCGCCCGCGTCTTTCCCTCTGGGATCAGCACCTTCACCACCTTCGGCACAGGTGCTGGCTTGGGGTGCGAAGAATGAAGTAGCGAGTGAAAGAGCAGCACGACGGCCGCGACCACGACGATGAGCGCGAGCACTGCGCCCAGCCGAGCAAGCGGCGAGCGGGCTCGGTTGTTGGGCGGACGAAACCGCGAGCGCCGCTGAGGAATCGGCGGCATTTCCTGCGGCTGTGACGGGGGCGGTGGCGGCATCGGTGGCCCCTGCGTCGGAAGGGCGTCGAGCGTCGGCTGCAGCGGCTGGCGAGGGACGGGCGGGAGCGGCTGCGCAGGCTCAACAGCAGGAGGGAGCGGCTGCGCAGGCTCAACAGCAGGCGGGAGCGGCTGCGCAGGGTCGACAGCAGGCTGAAGCGGCGGCGCAGGCTCGACAGCAGGCGGGGTGGACTCGACGTCAAGCGCCGGCGTGGCGACCGGCCCGGGAGTAGGTTCAAGGACCGGAGCGGGCGGTTGCGCCGGCGCTCGAGCGACGGTCTCCTGAGGCGATGAGGGTGGCGGGGAAGCCGGTTCGGGCGACGACGCGACAGGCGCCTGCTCACCTGGATTCTGGGCGTCGGGCCCGGCCGCGGATCGCTGGGCGCGTCGCCGTTCGCGCTCTTGGCGATCGTGCTCGCGCTGGGCC
>Ga0209772_10000271_pt1 | contig 13110 bp, 8 predicted proteins | sample BogFormECP03_OM1_FD_188235 | JGI IMG/M metagenome (GOLD analysis project Ga0209772, IMG submission 188235) | Bog forest soil microbial communities from Calvert Island, British Columbia, Canada - ECP03_OM1 (SPAdes) (version 2) | ecosystem: Environmental > Aquatic > Freshwater > Wetlands > Bog ... | reverse complement strand
AGACAACGCAGAGACGCAGAGTTAACAGAGATTCGCAGAGAGATTGGCTCAGGGAATGAGGTAGCGAACAGGGCCGAGGTGCTGCGTTGAAGTGAAAGATTTTTTCTTAACACAGAGTTCGCAGAGGACACAGAGAAGAACAGTCACCCTCGGAAGGATGACCCTACCTGAGGTAGCCCCAGTTGTGGAGTTTGTCGGAGTCTTCGACCCAGCGGTCGCCTATGTCGGTGCGGTAGTACATGTTGGCGATCATTATGTTTTTTATGCGGGAATAGGCCTGGGCTTTGGCTTGGATCATGGTTTGGCCTGTGCCTACTACGATTAGGACTATGCCGCTGGTGCCGGCTATCAGCCACTGGCCTTTTACTTCTTTTACGTCTTCTATGTGGACGCCTTCATAGTTTGGTTTCTTGAAAACTATTGCGCCATTTTTGGAGAAGGATTCGAAAGTTGGTTCGTCGTCGAAGGGGAATGGGGGGACTACGATGCGGACGCCGATTTGGAAGCCGCTGCGCGTGCGCCACTTGGGGTCGGCGCCTGTGGCTAGCTCCCAGAAGAGGTCGGCCATGGGAGTTAGCATGCCTTCTTGCTGGATGCTGATTGTTGGGTAGCCGAAGCGGCTGGTGAATTCTAACGGGTAGATGCCGTTGTTGTTGACGATGCAATTGAGGTCGATGTAGCCGACGTAGCCTTCTTCGGCTAGCTTGGGCTCCATTTTTAGCAGGGTTTGGTTGAAAAGGCGGTTGGGCTCGGCCCAGAACATGCTGGTGCCCATTTCGCCTGTGGGCGGGCCGAGGTTGCCTGGGAAGAGTTTTTTGTGCTCGAAGTTGATGTTCACCGGGAAGATGAATTTTTTGCCGTTGAAGAAGGCGCCTACGGCCACTTCTACGCCGGTGACGCGGCGCTGGAGTTGGAAGACTTTGATTTCTTCGGAGAAGGCGCGCTTGTAGGCTTCGAGCATGCGGACTACGTCGTCGCCGTCTTCTTCTTCGCCTACGAAGAGGCGGCGTTTTACGTTTTGGGCTTCGCCGCTGGGCTTGATGACGTAGCGGTCGGGATTTTTCATTACGAATTCGATGGCGGGATCGAAGGAGTCAAAATCCTGGTAGGGGATGATGTTGACGCCGGCTTTTTTTAGCTCTTCCTGGCCGAAGGAGCGGTCGTCTTCGAGGCGATCGGTGTATTCAGAGCCGCCGATTACGGGTTTGCCTTGGGCGCGGAGGGCCTGGGCTCTGGCGCCCTGGCCGAGGGTGTCATCGAAGACGATAATGTCGGCCCACTTGGTGTCGCGTTCCCAGTCTTTAGATTTTGGAACGAAGCCGTCGGCAATGTCACGCTCTTTTTCGGCTTCGATGTAATAGCGAACGTCGTGGCCTTCTTTGAGGACTTGCCAGGCGATGTCACCGATGAGGCCGGAGAGAGAGACGAAGAGAAATTTGCGTTTGTCCATTTAGGATGTGGCTGGTGGCCTGGCTCCTCGGAAGGGAGAGAGTATAGCAGCGAGAGAGCGGAGGGAGGTTGTTACAATTTGTTGAAAGTTGTGGAGGCGCATGCGCATCGGGGGAGGCAACGCCCAGAGGCAAAAGCGGTCATCCTCAGAAGGATGACCCTACCCAGGCAACCTTTGGGGATGAAATTGTGCATCACAGAGGGTGGGGTTAGACGGCCGGGGGCGCGTGGTCGGTACCTGTCCGGGCGGGCAAAGTTCTTGCTCCACCTGTCCTTTAGTTCAGGTTATAATCGGGAATGCCGCCGGTCGAAGGGCGGGACGTGTTAGATTCCAGTGGATTTAGTCGAGGTTTGCGGCGAGGAATCCAAGATTCGCGAGAGAGGTGAAGTTTGGGCCAAATTGTGAGTGGTGCGACCTCAAAGCTGAGAGTAATAGGTGTGGCGAGCTGCCTTCTGGCAGGGATGTTTTTGCTGGGTGCTGCGAACTGCGATGCGCAGATCCTGCACAAAAAGAAAAAGCTCGATAAGTCCACCGGCGCGGACAACAACGCGCAGCCTGACAAGATTTTGTATGACCGGGCGATGGACGACGTCAAGCACGGGCGGCAGGAAGTCGGGCGGTTGAACCTGCAGACGCTGATCAATACGTATCCGGACAGCGAGTATCTGGCGAAGGCGAAGCTGGCGATCGCGGACTCGTACTTCAAGGAGGGCGGGACGTCGAACCTGGCGCTGGCCGTCTCCGGTTACAAAGACTTCATTGTATTCTTCCCGTTTTTGCCGGAAGCGACGTACGCGCAGATGCAAGTGGCGATGACGCACTACAAGCAGATGGAAAAGCCCGATCGGGACAGGACGCAGGCGCGGGACGCGGAAGACGAGTTTCAGATTTTTCTGCAGAAATATCCGAACGATCCCCTGGCGCCGCAGGCGCAACAGCATTTACGGGAAGTGCAGGAAGTGCTGGCAGAGGGCGACTACCGCATCGGCTACTACTACTACATGAAGGGCGACAAGAGGGCGGCGGCCACGCGGCTGTTGAGCGTGGTGAACCGGTATCCGCTGTACAGCAAGTCTGACCGGTCGCTGTGGATGATGGCGGATATTTTCGAAAAGAGTGAGCACAAAGAAGTGGCTTCGCTTTATTACGCGAGAATCGTAAGGAATTATCCGTTGTCGGCCATGGCGGGTGGAGCGAAGGACAAGCTGAAAGCGCTTGGATCGCCGATCCCGCAAGCAGATCCAAACGCGGTGAAGTGGATGACGGCGGAGCAGAATACTCCCCGGCCGCGCACGAGCCTGGTGAAGAAGCTGCCGGCGCTGCTGAGTAACGGACCGGGCGTGGAGATGCTTACGGCGGCGAGGAACGGAACGCCCACCATGGAGCCGGAATCGGACAGCCTGTCGACGGCGGATTTGTTGTCGGGTGGATCGAAATCGCTGCTTGCTGGTAAGGGCGGAGGCACTACGGGATTAGTGGCTAATATTACTGCGGGAGGGTCAGGCTCGACGGCGAGCGCAGAAACGGTAGGCGGCACGGACAGCGCGACGCCACCGGCTGACGGGGCGGCGGCCGAACCAGCTACGACGGAGCAGCCTAAGGAGGCACCGGCAGAAACGCCAGCAGTTGCGGCAGCGGCGGGCAACACTGGGAGCGACGCGGCCGCGAAGAATCCTCCGGCAACAGGAAGCACGACGGGAGGCACAACGGAAACTCCTGCGAAGAGCGATGCTGCCGCACCGGGGACAGAAGCGAAGAGCGACACGGCTCCGGCGGATGCAGCGCCAGCAGCGGATGCAGCGAAAACCGGTGACGCGCAGAGCGGCGATTCGAAAGACAAGAAGGAATCGAGCAGCAAGAAGAAGAAGGGGCTGCGCAAGCTGGTGCCCTGGTAGTCCGCTTCAGCAAACATTTAAAACTCAAGTTGGCAATGGGGTGCGGCGATCGCCGCACCCCTTGTTTTTTGCGAGTGGATGAGTTTCCGGTGGGCGTTTATCAGGAGCTGGGGCTCTACGTGGTTTTGCCTTACTTTCCGGCGTGGAAGCCCTGAGCGCGAAAATAAGTTCGGCAAAACTTCCAAAGAAGTAGCCTTCCCATGTAGAATCCTCCGCGAACCCAGTCCCGCTTTAAGAGAATTTCCGTGAACTACGCGCGCGTCGCTCTCGCGTTTCTCGGCGCCACCGTCGCCTATTTCGGTTGCGGCTTCGTCATATTCGCCAAAGGAGGCCGTGCTCACTCGGCCTGTAACACCCTCCAAACAAGGAAAACGTAGTGGTTGAAAAAGCAAAATCTGGTCCCCAAATCGTTCTTTACTTCCTTGCCGCGGGATTCTTGATTCCTTGCCTGATATATTTTGTGATGTCACTCGGTGCGCAGGTCCAAGGCTGGATCCCGCTGGTACTGTGGCCGACTATGATTCTGCTAATATTGGCCCTTAATACCAGCGAAACCGTAGCTTTTTTGATCTCAGCAGTGGCGAACATGGTCGTCTACAGCCTTTTGGGAGTAGTAGTTTCCTTTTGCTATCGCCGCTTCCGATCTCGACGAGCTGGTTGATCCCCCGCTTCTCCCGTAAGCGCGTTAATCAGGACCTACTCTTGGCCATGACTTCCGGATTGCCAACCACTGGGTTTTGAACTGAGCAGCGTCCACCACAACCTCAAAGAGGGATTCGATCGCGAACATCTTCAAGAGGAACTGCCGATTTCGGGAGGTTGCTGATGTTGCCAGGGCAAGTCGAAAGTGCCGGTGTGACCAACGAACAAAGTCGAGAGTACCCGATATCGGGGGGAGTGTAGACTCCAACGATTCGTAAAATGCGTTCTTCTGTCTCTGGATCTCTGCACTTTGCGCTGCGGCAAGAGAGAACTGCGACGCGAGATCGTCGATCATCGCCTTATCGCTGCTGCCAATATATGCGGCGAAGCGCTCTCGGGGAGCGTAATTCCGGCTCTCCGGAAAGCCTCTCGTTTGGAGCGCTCATGGAGCGCTTCTGAATCGACAAGAACTCCGTCCATGTCGAAGATCAAAGCTGCGGGTCTCAATGCGCACCCTATGCCATGTTCCCCAGCTGCTAAACCTACGCCTCGGACGGTGGCGCATCGCCGGACACCCTCAGTGGCAGTAAGGCGGCAGTCTCCACTCCGGCTCTTCCCGCATCACGCCCGCTTCGTAGCACTGAAACTGCTGATCGATCATTCGTTGTTGGTTCCTGTTTCGTTGCAATTGCGCCCGAAGCGCGTCCGGATCGCTGCTTCCGCTTCCGGCGGGAGCCGGCGGCGAATTGTAAGGCATAAGCATCTGCCTTAGCGCAGCCGGATCCACTCGATAGCTGGCCAACACGGCCTCCGCGGTCGCACGCTCCTGCTTCGCCAGACTAGAGGGGACTTCGGCGTCAATGAGAACCAGCTTAAAGATGCCCCCCGCGTCCACCGGTAACGTGCAAAATACCGTCTCGAATGTTACGGGCCCGTTCAACCCGTCGAGTGTTCCAATGAACTTGCCGCAATCAGCGATTGTTTTCGCGATCGGAATAGCCGCCGCGGAAAGAATCTGGACGTTCGCCGAATGAGGGCCTCCTGTGGTCAGTGCCTGCCACAGCATCAGGAATTTCTGCTGCAGCGTGGCCGAGCTGGGCATCGCCATCGTGACCGGGGGACTGCCCTGCATTTTGGCTTGAAACGGACCGTCCTTCACGTAAGCTCCGATTCCGAGGTTAATGGCCTCACCGTTCGGTCCCCTGATTTGAATCACGGTCTTCGCGCCTTGGATCACCTTCCAGCCGTCGGGCACTCCGGCCGAGGCAGTTTTGTCGGGCGTTGAATACGGAGTCAACGTAGCGGCTGCGGCTCCGCCTGCTGGCGCGCCTCCTTGTGGCGCGGCTTGCCCCAGAAGTGCGGCCCCCGCAAATCCGAATGCTGCCGCAACGGAGACGATCCGCACCGCAGTCCATTGACGATGTTTGATCACGGTTGATCTCCTAAAAGGAATCCGTCGGCAAATTAGAATACACATCGGACTTAATCGTGGCTAGCGCATCGCAAAATCCCGGTTGGTCGTGCGAGCTCAACCGAAACTTACGCTCTGCCATTTTCGCGGGCGAAAATGAGGATGGAAAGGGTCGAAAAGACCATATTCATTTCCGACACACAGCTACTGCGTTGCGATTGACGAGGCACACGCCGGGTGCTCAAATACTTGGGAGTCTTGAATTATGGCCGAAGATGTGCCGGCCGGCGGTTGATGCCACCGCGAAGCGGTGGACGCGATAAGAACGGATGAAGAGCATCCGGAGGGTGTTTGGTGGCCAGAATCCTCGTTGCCGACGATAACAGCAACATACAGAAGATGGTGGGGCTTGCCCTGAAAGATCAGGGCATCGACGTCGTTGCCGTGGGCAATGGTGAAGCCGCGGTGCGGAAAATTTCTGATATAAAGCCCGACCTGGTGCTTGCCGATGTGTTCATGCCGGTGCGAAACGGGTACGAAGTTTGCCAGTATGTGAAAACAGACCCTTCGCTTGCGCACATTCCGGTGATTTTGCTGGTGGGAGCGTTTGATCCGCTGGACGAACAGGAAGCGCAGCGAGTGGGCGCGGATGGAGTTTTGAAGAAGCCGTTTGTGCCGCCTGATCCGCTGATTTCCATGGTGAAGTCCGCGCTGGCGCGAGCAGGAGTGGTGATTGGCGGGGCGCCTGCGCCGCCGAAGGAAGAAGAGCCGAGACGGGTTGCGGAAATGCTGGCGCCGCGGCCGCAGCCGACGCCTGCTCCCGTGGAAGAGTTCCCATCTGTTGACAGCGAACCGGTACCCGCGGAGATATCCAGCCGCCCAGCGCCGGTACGGATTGATGCGGGCTCGCAGCCGCTGGCGTTCGGAAATCTGCTGGAGACGCCAGTGGCCGGTCAAGAGCAGGAAGATGACATAGCGTTCGCAGCCACGGCGCGTCCGGAGTTGGAGCGCGACTGGAAGGGTGGAGACAAGGAAGACGAAGTTGAAGAAGAAGAGGAAGACGAGAAGAGCGCTTCCTGGCGCCGCGATGCGGGCGGCGAAGCGATGGAGGAAGAGCCAGCTGCAAGTAAGGTGAAGGATTGGCGCGAGACGGCGTTTTCTGAAGGACCGGCGCGGAAGATGCGGGATGATTCATGGGCGCCGCAAAAAGAGATTTCGCGATTTGAGGAAGCGGCGCAGACGGAGCAGAGCGTAGGGACTTATGTGACGGAAGCTCCGGTGGAGGCGGCCGCGGAGACGAGAGTGGATACTCCGAAGGCTGGGCCATTTTCGGTAGACGCATGGGCTTCGGCGTTGGAGCCAAAGACGGCAGTGGAAGTGGCGCCGCTGCAAATGCCCGCGCCTCAAGAACAACAGTTTGTGGAAGAAGTCCGGACAGCAGCGCCAAGCGTAGTGCAGGCTGAGGCACCAGTGGCGGTCCCGGCCGAGGTTCCAGTCAGCGCGTCAGTGAATACGGCGGCAGCGCCGGAAGCGGTGAAACCCGCGGCTGGCGGTTCGTGGTTTTCGTCGGTGCCGAGCCCGTGGGATGCGGAAGCGCAGAAAGCATCTCAGCTTGCTACCACCTGGGATGCTCCCGCGGCGGCCGAGCCTGCGGCTCCTTCGGGTGCGTATTCGGCGGAACCGATCTTAGAGACGGCTCAAGAAGAAGTGCATGAAGATGTGGCGAAAGTAGATCCCGGTGCGACGGTGGACAATCTTGCGCCAGCCTTGAGCGCCGACGTGAAAGCCAAAGTAGAAGAGGCGGCGTTACCGGCGGCGACCGTGGAAGCGATTCGCGAAGAAGCGCATCAAGTGGCGGAAACTGCCGTGCAGGAAGCGCCTCCGGTGGTGGCAACTGCAAAAGCTCCGGAGTCCAGCATGGAAGACATGGTGGCCAAGGTGCTGTCGAAGATGAGCCCGGAGATGTTGCAGGCCGTTACGCGAGAGATATTGAAGCCGGTGGTGGAAGCGATGGTTCGAGAAGAACTGAACACGAAGAAGTAGCAGTTCCCTACCCTGAAAAATTATTTCCGCATTCGATGAAAATGAGGGGCGTTTGCACGCCCCTTTTTTCGTTATAGACCGCCGGTGATGCGAACGGTTTCGCCGGTCATGTATTTGGAGTCGGAAGAGGCCAAGTACACGACGGTGGGAGAAATGTCGTCGGGCTGGCCGACGCGTGCTAGCGGGGCGGTCGACTCGACATATTTGCGGAAGTAGCCCTCGTCGTTGCCCTGGGTTATGACGCCTTCGGTGATGATCAAGCCGGGGTTTATGGAATTGACGCGAATCTTGCGTGCGCCGAGTTCCTTAGAGAGGATGCCTGTGATGGCATCCACGCTGGCTTTGGTGGCGGTGTAGATTGAAGTGTTAGGAGGCAGCATGGTGCTAACGCCAGAGCTGATGTTGATGACGCTGCCACCTTCGGGGCCGAAGAGCGGAAGGGCTTCCATGGTGGTGAGCAGAAGGCCGAGTACGTTGAGATTGAAGTGGCGGTGGAAAAGTTCTTCGGTGGTACCTTCGAGAGGGGCGAATTCATAGACGCCGGCGTTGTTTACGAGAATGTTGAGCTTGCCGTAGGCTTTTTTGGTTTCTGCCATGAGGCGCTTGATGTCGGCGTGTTTGGAGACATCGCCTTGCACGGCGATGGCTTTGCCGCCTTTGGAGGTAATTTCGGCGACGACGCGGTCTGCGCCTTCTTTGCTGGACGCGTAATTCACGACCACTGAGGCGCCTTCCGCGGCGAGCGCTTTGGCCATTCCCGCACCTAGACCTTTGGAAGCGCCTGTTACGATAGCGACTTGACCCGGGAGTTTGCCCATACTTTTCTCCGTTTCCAGACTGCACATTAATTTAAAGATCGTGACCTTCCATCTGATGTGCGGGAGTGCAGGAAAGGTGCGTCGAAGGACGATAGTTGCAGGATTGTAATCCCGAGGCAAAATGGATAGAAACTCTGGAAAAAGACGTGCGAAGCATAGCGTCGTCGAATTGACGGGGTTGGATTTTGCACCGTATAGTCAAAGATTGCTCTGAACGAATTTTAGTTGCAGGGTGGGTGGGGCAAGCCCCACCCCTACGATACGAGAAAAACGCCACGGGGAGATGCGACTGTAATGGCACGAGAGATTGCCAAGGCTTACGAACCGCAGCTGATTGAGCCGCGCTGGGCGGAGTATTGGGTGAAGGAAGAGCTGTTTAAGGCTGATCCTGGCGCGCCGGGGCCTGCGTTTTCCATTGTGATTCCACCGCCGAATGTGACTGGGTCGCTGCACATCGGGCACATGCTGGACCATACGGAGATTGATATTTTGACGCGGTGGCACCGGATGCGGGGATACAACACGTTGTACCTGCCGGGAACCGATCATGCGGGGATTTCGACGCAGCGCGTGGTGGTGCGGCAGCTTTCGGAACAAGGGATTGATTACCGGACGCTGGGGCGCGAGGAGTTTGAGAAGCGCGTTTGGAAATGGAAAGAAGAGAGCGGCGGAAAAATTACCGAGCAGATGAAGCAGATTGGGGAGAGCTGCGACTGGTCGCGGGAGAAATTTACGCTGTCGCCGGAGCTTTCGCGCGTGGTGCGCAAAGTTTTTGTGCAGCTGTACCGGGAAGAGTTCATTTACCGGGCGACGCGGTTGGTCAACTGGTGTCCTGAGTGCATGACGGTTTTGAGCGATTTGGAAGTGCTGCACGAGGAGCGGCAGGGGCAGCTGTGGTACATGCGCTATCCGGTAGAGGGGGGTGGGGAGTCGATTGTGGTGGCTACTACGCGGCCGGAGACCATGCTGGGCGATACGGCTGTGGCCGTTAATCCGGAGGACGAGCGGTATCGGGGGCTGATCGGAAAAACTGTGATTTTGCCACTGGTACAGCGGAGAATTCCGATCATTGCGGATGCGATGGTGGACCGGGAATTCGGAACGGGGGCGGTGAAGATTACCCCGGCGCACGACCCGAACGATTTTGAAGTGGGCAAGAGGCATGGACTTGCGGAAATTGATGTGATGACTCCGGAAGGGCGAATGAGCGCGGCGGCCGGGGCTTATGCGGGAATGGACCGGTTTGTAGCGCGGAAAAAAGTGGTGGCGGACCTTGAGGCGGCCGGGCTGATTGAGAAGATTGCGCCGCATGTGAGCGCCATCGGATTATGCGAGAGGAGCAAGACCGTCGTCGAGCCGCGCATCATGACGCAGTGGTTCTGCAAGATGAAGGATTTGGCGGCGCCCGCGATTCAGGCGGTGCGGGAGTACGAGCCGGGAAAAGAAAACACGATTCAGATTGTTCCGGACAACCGGCGGCAGGAGTTTTTGAACTGGCTGGACAATATTCGCGATTGGACGCTTTCGAGGCAGTTGTGGTGGGGGCACCGGATTCCGGCGTGGTATTGCGGGGATTGCGCGGAAGTGATTGTGGCGGAAGAGGCGCCGAGCACGTGCGGAAAATGCGGGTCGCGGAAATTGACGCAGGATCCGGATGTGTTGGATACGTGGTTTAGTTCGGGGCTTTGGCCATTCTCGACATTGGGATGGCCGGAGAAGACGGCGGATTTTGAGAAATACTATCCGACGAGCCTGTTGATTACGGGATACGACATTTTGTTTTTCTGGGTGGCGCGGATGGCCATGCTGGGGATTCATTTCACGGGGAAAGTGCCGTTTCGGGCGGTTTATTTGCACTCGCTGGTGAGGACTGGCAGCGGGGAGAAGATGTCCAAGTCCAAGGGGACGGGCCTTGATCCGGTGGTGCTGAATCAGCAGTACGGGACGGATGCAATGCGGTTTTGCCTGGCGTCCATGGCGGCACCGGGGACGGATATTGTGCTGTCGGACGACCGGTTGGGCAGCGCGCGGAATTTTGCGAATAAGATCTGGAATGCGGCGCGGTTTTTGTTTGTGAATTTGGAGAAGTTTGAGCAGGGTGGAACGGCGATGGAGGAGTTGGCAGCGCCGGAGGTGAGGGCGGGGGCGCCGTATGCGTTCGAAGGGACGGTGCCACTGGCGGATGCGTGGTTGTTTTCGCGGCTGGCGAGCATCACGACGCAAGTGAACGAGGCGCTGGCGAATTACCGGTTTCATGAGGCAGCGCAGGGGGTGTACCAGTTTTTCTGGGGAGATTTTTGCGATTGGTATATCGAGTGGGTCAAGCCGGAACTGCAGAACTCGAATCGCGAACGCGCGGTGGTGGCGTGGAAGAATCTGTTTGCGGGATTCGACGCGGCGCTGCGGCTGTTGCATCCGTTTATGCCGTTTTTGACGGAGGAGCTGTGGCATCAGTTGCCGCAAGCGAGCGGGGCGAAGTCGATTGCGCTGGATCGGTATCCGGAGGCGCAACAGAAATGGCAGAACTCTGCTGCGCTCGAAGAGTTTGAGATGCTTCAGTATCTGATCACCTCAGTGCGAAACATTCGTGCGGAACAAAAGATCGATCCAAAGAAAAGGGTTGCGGCCGAACTGCTACCTCGGGACTCAGCGATCAAAGAACTTGTGGAACAAAACCTTGAGACGATAAAACGACTGGCATTTTTGTCGGACCTTCAGATGGTTACCGAGAGGCTCGGCGTTGGTGGGGCGATACGCTCGACACCACGGTTCGACGTTCGCATTCCCTTTGACGAGATAGTCGATCCTCGGGTTGAGTTGGCGCGATCGAAAAAAGATATTGAAGGACTTACAAAAGATATTGCTTCGAAGGAAGCGCAGCTAGGCAATGACACGTTTCGCAGCAAAGCTCCGGAAAGAATTATCAAGGGGATGGAAGCCACGTTGGAAGAACGTCGAATGGAACTGCGAAAGTTGACAGATCGCGTGGCCCAACTCGAAAAAGGCATTCCTTCCGGATACTAGTCGCGTGGATTTCTGGCATAACGGCCACAAAATCCCGTTAGCTTGTGGTCGAACTTGTAGAGACGTAAGCTTAGGCGGCGGACGGGGGCGTTGTTGGTAGGTTGAGGCTCGCACAGACTGAAGTCTGTGCTACATCGATGGCTCAAGAGACACTTCCGGGGACAACTGACAAGCGGTTGGCTGCGCTGCTTACCTTGCTGGCGGAGAACGCTACCGTTGTGAACAACGGGGCGCGGATTGCGCGGGAGATTGGGGTATCGCGCTCTACCGTGTGGCGATGGGTGGAGCGGTTGCGCGAGCTTGGTGTGCGCGTGAAGGGGCAGCCGCGGACTGGATATTATTTGGAGAAAGTGCCGGATATTTTGACGCCGGATATGCTGCGGCAGCGATTGAAGGGGAGCCTTTTCGGGAAGCGGATTTATCATTTTTTTAAGACGGATTCGACGAATCGCGTGGGGCTGGAGTTGGGGCATGGTGGGGAGGCGGAGGGCGCGGTTATTTTGGCGGAAGAGCAGACCGCGGGAAAAGGCCGGGCTGGGCGGTCGTGGCAATCGGATCGAGCGACGGGAATTTATGTGACTTTGCTTTTGCGGCCGCGGCTTGCGCCGGTGCAGGCGCCGCTTTTGACGATGATGGCTGGGCTTTCGGTGTACGCGGCGATTCAGGCGCAGACTGGGATTACGCCGGACCTGAAGTGGCCGAACGATTTGCTTCTACGCGGGAAAAAAGTGGGCGGGATTTTGACGGAGATGCATGCGGAGCCGTCGCAGGTGCGATTTGTGATTGTGGGGATTGGGTTGAATGTGAATCAGGAGAAATTCGCGGGGGATTTGGGAGCTACCGCGACTTCGCTGCGAATTGAGACGGGGAAACACGAGTCGCGGCTGGAATTGCTGGTGCGGTTGCTGCGCGAATTCGAGAACGACTACAATCGTTTTCTGCGCGAAGGGCCGGCTGGCGTGACACAGAAATTTGAGGCGGTCTCGAGTTACGCGCGAGGAAAACGCGTGCGGGTAACGAACGGCACCGGAAGTTTTGCGGGGACGACCGCAGGGCTCGGTCCGGAGGGATTGTTGCAGGTGAAGCGCGACGACGGGGAGCTGGTGACCGTTATTTCTGGCGACGTAACGGAGGCCCGGTAGATGTTGTTGACGATTGATGTCGGGAACACGAATACCGTGCTGGGAGTTTTTCGCGGCGAGGAGTTGATTGCCAACTGGCGATTGACGACGGCGCGGCAGCAGACCATCGACGAGTACGGCGTGCTGACGCGGAATTTGTTTACGATTGCGGGGTTAGACCGCGACGCGATTGGTGGCGTGATTATCAGTTCGGTGGTGCCGCCGGTGAATTGGACTTTGGCGGAGATGTCGCGGATTTATTTTGGGCAGAAGGCACTGTTTGTGGAAGCGGGTGTGAAGACGGGGATGGCGGTTCTGGTGGATAACCCGCTGGAGGTTGGGGCGGACAGGATCGTGAATGGAGTGGCGGCGTTCCATAAGTTTGGCGGGCCGTGCATTGTGGTGGATTTTGGGACCGCGATTACGTTTGATGCGATTTCGTCGAGGGGCGAGTATCTCGGCGGAGTGATTGCGCCCGGGTTGGGAATTGCTTCGGAGGCTTTGTTTGCTCGGGCGGCGCGGTTGCCGCGCGTGGAGATTAAGGATCCGGGGAAAGTGATTGGCACGAATACCGTGACGCACATGCAGGCGGGGCTTTATTACGGAGCGGTGGACATGGTGGATGGAATGCTCACGCGGATGAAGGCCGAGCTTGGCGGCGACGTGAAAGTGGTGGCGACGGGCGGGCAGGCGAGGCTTGTGGCGA
>Ga0209772_10000268_pt1 | contig 13140 bp, 13 predicted proteins | sample BogFormECP03_OM1_FD_188235 | JGI IMG/M metagenome (GOLD analysis project Ga0209772, IMG submission 188235) | Bog forest soil microbial communities from Calvert Island, British Columbia, Canada - ECP03_OM1 (SPAdes) (version 2) | ecosystem: Environmental > Aquatic > Freshwater > Wetlands > Bog ... | reverse complement strand
GTCGCCGACGCTGCGCACGCGCTCGGCGTCGAGCCGCAGGAGCTCGCCGACCGCAACGCCGAGCGCTTCAAGGCGCTCGCACCCCAGCTCGACGCCAGCAACGACTTCTTCATCCGCACCACCGACGCGCCCCATGAAGCCAAGGTTCAAGAGGTGCTTTCTCGCGTGCGCGAGAACGGCTTCGTGTATGAGGGCACCTACGAGGGCTGGTACTGCCCGAGATGCGCCGACTTCAAGGCGGAGAACGAAGTCGACGTCGGCAACCGCTGCCCCATCCACCACATCGAGCTGACACGCGAGCAGGAGGAGAACTACTTCTTCAGGCTGTCCGCCTTCCAGGAGGCGCTCGAGCGGCTGTATGTCGGCCGCGAGGACTTCGTGGCGCCGCGCACCCGTTACAACGAGGCGTTGTCGTTCATCCGCTCGGGCCTGCGCGATGTCCCGCTCACGCGACACAAGCTCACCTGGGGAGTGCGCGTGCCATGGGACTCAGAGCACGTCTTCTATGTGTGGTTCGACGCGTTGCTCAACTACTACTCGGCGCTCTCGTATGCGCGGGAAGACGACCTGACAGAGAAGTTCTGGCCGGCGAGCTACCACGTGATCGCCAAGGACATCTTGCGCTTCCACGCGGTCTACTGGCCGGCGCTGCTGATGGCCGCCGAGATCGAGCTGCCCGAGCACATCTTCGTCCATGGCTACCTGCTGATGGAAGGCGAGAAGATGAGCAAGTCGCTGGGGAACGTGCTCGACCCGTTCGCGGTGATCGAGCGATTCGGCGCGGACGCGCTGCGCTTCTACCTGCTGCGCGACGTCCCCTTCGGGCAGGACGGCTCGGTGTCCAGTGTCTCCTTCGAGCTGCGCTACGAGAGTGAGCTGGCCAACGAGTTCGGCAACTTGGCCAGCCGGGTGATCGCAATGGTCCACCGGTATCGCGATGGCGTAGCGCTGGCGCTCGCGCCCGACGAGGATCTCGGCCGCGACTTCGTGGGGCTTGCGGAGGAGGTCGAAGCGCTCGTCGACCGGGCCGAGCTCACGCAGGCGCTCGACGCGATCTGGCAACGCGTGCGGCGCCTGAACCGCTACGTCGAGGAGCGCGCGCCGTGGCAGCTCGCCAAGGACGAGCAACGCGCGGGCGAGCTCGACCAGGTCCTCTCCTCGCTGCTGGTCGGCCTGCGCGTGGTGAGCGTGCTGCTGCACCCGTACCTGCCGGCGAGCACCGAAACCCTGCTCGATGCGCTCGGCTGCCGCGACCGGTCGTTGGCTGCGGCGCGCTGGGGTGCGGGCGAGGAGCTCGGCGAGGAGATCGGTCGGATCGAGTCGCTGTTTCCAAAGGCGCCCGAGGGTTCATCGGCGTGATCGACTCGCATACCCATCTCGATCTCTGCGAGCCGCCGAACGCCGAGCTCGTCGCGGTGGCTGAGGCTGCGGGCGTGACCCGCATGCTGAGCGTTGGGATCGATGGTGTCTCCTGCCGCTTGGCGCTCGCAGCCGCCGAGGACTTTCCGCAGGTATACGCGGCGATCGGGCGGCATCCGAATGCGGCCAAAGGCTTCGACGACGCTGATCTTGCAGAGCTGCGTGCGTTGGCTGCGCATCCGCGCTGCCTGGCTATCGGCGAGACCGGGCTCGACTTCTACCGTGAGGACGCTCCGCCGGCGGACCAGGAGCGGGCGTTTGCTGCGCAGATCGCGCTCGCCCGCGAGACGGCCAAGCCGCTCGTGATCCACTCGCGCGCCGCGGAGGAGCAGACGCTCGCGCAGCTCGCCTCCGAAGCGGACGGTGTGAGCGTGGTGATGCACTGCTTCTCGATGCCGGATCGCCTGGAGGAGTGCGTGCGGCGCGGGTACGTGATCTCGTTTGCGGGCAACGTCACCTACAACAGCGCGGTCGAGCTCGCCGACGCCGCCCGTCGCGTTCCCGAGGATCGCCTGCTGGTGGAGACCGATGCCCCATACCTGTCTCCTCAACCCGTTCGCAAGGAGCGCAACCAGCCAGCGTTCGTCGCCCACACGCTTGCTTTCGTGGCTGGATTGCGCGGCGTCAGCGCCGAGGAGCTCGGCGCGACGGTGGACCGCAACGCCTCCCGCGTGCTCGGCTGGGCATGAGCGCGGTGGCCGACGCCCCCATCCAGCCGAGCCTGCGACGGATGCGCCAGTTCGCGGTTCGCCCCAACCGTGAGCTCGGGCAGAACTTCCTGATCGACTCGAACATCCTTGGCGTGATCGACCGCGCCGCGGAGCTCGCTCCCGAGGACGTGGTGCTCGAGATCGGTGGCGGCCTGGGCGTCCTCTCGGAGTACCTCGCAGAGCGGGTCGCGCACGTGCACGTCGTCGAGGTCGACGAGCGGCTGCGCGAGGCGCTGTCCGATGCGACCGATCCGCATGCCAATGTCACCGTGCACTGGGCCGACGCGATGACGATCGAGCTCGCCGGGCTCTCTCCACGTCCGGGCAAGGTCGTCGCCAACCTTCCCTACGGGATTGCCGCCGGCGTGCTGCTGCGAACGATCGAGGAGCTGCCTGGCGTGAGCAGTTGGGTGGCGATGATTCAGCGCGAGGTCGGCGAGCGCTTGGCGGCCGCGCCCGCAAGCGGCGCCTACGGCACCCCTTCGGTGGTCGCGCAGGTCGCGTGTGAGGTACGGGTGCTGCGGTCGATCCCGCGCACCGTCTTCCATCCCGCGCCGAACGTCGACTCGGTGCTCGTCGGGATGCGCCGGCGGGAGCCGTCCGTGACGATCACGCCGGCGCTGCGGGCGCTGATCGGCGGCGCGTTCGCGCATCGCCGCAAGACCCTCGCCGGCTCGCTGGAGCTCTCCGGGGGAGCTCCCGGGCACTCCCGGTCGCAGGTGCGAGACGCGCTAGAGCTGCTCGGGCACTCCGCGGACGCGCGCGCCGAGCGCCTCTCACCCGAGGATTTTCAGGCCCTCGCGCGCCTGCTCGACTCGTGAGGGTCCACCGGGCGCTAGCGCCCGCGAAGGTCAACCTTGGCCTGTTCGTCGGTCCCAAGCGAGCGAGCGACGCCAGGCACGAGCTGGTGAGTGTGATGCAGTCGATCTCCCTCGCTGACGAGCTGACGCTGCAAGAGGGCCAGGCTGGGCTAGCCCAGGACGAGGTCGTCTGCCCGGGCGTGCCCGGGCCGCCGAGCGCGAACTTGGCGGCCGCTGCACTGGCGGCTTTTCGCGCCAGCACCGGCTGGCAGGCCCCTCCGCTGCGCCTCAGCATCCTCAAGCGGATACCCGTAGCGGCTGGTCTGGGAGGGGGTTCAGCCGACGCCGCCGCAACCCTGCGGCTGGCTCGGCATGCGTCGGGGTTGGGCGATGAGGCGCTCCTGCGCCAGCTGGCGTGCGAGCTTGGAGCAGACGTTCCCGCTCAGATCTCACCGGGTCGATGGCTCGCCACGGGCGCGGGCGAGCGCCTAGAAGAGCTGCCGTCCCCAGGCGCAGAGCTCGCGCTGCTCGTTCTGCCGCTCCCCACACAGCTCTCGACGGCTGCCGTCTACGCAGAGGCCGACCGGCTCGGCCTGGCGCGCACGCTCGAGGAGCTCGAGGGCCGCCGCCTGGAGCTGAGCGCCGCGCTCATACGCGGTGAGCGCGAGGTAGTGGGATCGGAGCTCGTGTACAACGACCTGCAGCCGGCTGCCGTGTCGCTGTGCCCACAGATCGCCGACGCGCTCGAACAGGCGCGCGATGCGGGCGCGGACCTCGCGCTTGTGAGCGGTTCGGGGCCAACAGTCGTGGGGCTGTTCTCCCAACAGGCGATCGGCGCTTCGAGCGACAGCCTCGAGCGGGCCGGGGACGCGGCCGCCGGCTTGAAGGGGCGCGTACCCGCGCCGATCTGCGCCACACCCGTGGACGCCTTGTCGTCCGCGTGCGTCACAATCCCTGATTGAGAGCCAATGAGCAGGACATCTATCAATGACCTCGTAGCCGTCTGCGCGGGCACCTTTGGCCTCGCGCTTTACGCCGGCCTGATCCTCGTCCCGACGTGGGCGTCCTACTCGCGGCTGTGGGAGCGGGTCGCGGCGACCGTCCTGTCGCTGTATGTCCTAGCCGTGCTCGTCGGCGTCGGAGTGGTCGCGGCGTTGGCCGCTGTCTACTTCTGGGGCTGACCGACGTGTCAGACCTCGCAGCGCTCGACGCGATCACCGAGGCCGTCGAGTCGGGAGCCGGCTTGCCCGAGGTCGTGCGTGCGGCTGCCAAGGCGCTCGAGGCGAGCCTGGCGGTGACGGATGCCTGGGGCGCCACTCTCGCGGTCGCCGCCCGCTCGCCGGCCGAGGAGCGGTCGCTGCTCTCGCGTGGCAAGGGTGTCAGCAGCACCCCGCTGCGCGTCGCCGACACGGTTGTCGGAACGCTTCACATGCGAGCCAAGAGCGAGCCGAGCGCGTCGATGCGGCGGCTGCTCGTGACGATGATCGCCTCGGAGGTCGAGCGGGTGAGAGCGCCCGAGCGGGTGTCGGAAACCGCCTCCGCGGACTTTCTGCGCGCGATCCTGCATCGTGAGCTGAGCGGGCGGGATGAGCTCGTAGCGCGGGCCAAGGAGCTGGCGCTCGACGTCGAGGGCGGCGCGAGCATGATCGTCGCTAGGGCTCATCCACAGGCCCCTACCGACGAGGGCTGGCGCGGACGGGTTCGCGCCGTCGCCGAGCGCGGCGCGCGGGCGGTGGTGAGCCGCTCGATCGCCGCGCTCTCCGAGCGCGAGGGGGCGGTGCACCCACCGGTGCAGAGCGCTGCGCCAGGCGCCCGCTGGGTGGGCGCCGAGGTGCTCCTGCTCGTGCCCGGCGGCGAGGAGGTTACGGCGGCCCGTGCCGCGGAGGCGGTGCTGAATGAGATGCAGGCAGGGCTCGCGGGCTACACGTTTGCGATCGGCCGCAGCCGCATCGCCGAGGATCCCGCGGACTTGCCGCGGGCGGCCAGCGAGGCGCTATTGGCGGCGAACGTGGCACAAGGCGAAGCCGACGGCGCGCCACTCGCCTTCGAGCAGACAGGCGCATACCGTTTGCTGCTGTCCGCGATGAGCGAGAACCCGAGCGAGCTGCAGCGCTTCTACGCCGAGACCGTCGAGCCGCTGGTGGCATACGACGAGCAGTACGAGACCGATCTGGTGCGCACGCTCGAGACGTTCCTCGAGGCCGACGGAAATGTCGCCGGGACGGCACAGCGGCTGTTCACCCATCGCCACACGATCTACTACCGGCTGGAGCGAGTGCGAGAGCTCTCCGGACTCGATGTCAGCTCTAGCGACGGCCGCGAGAAGCTCAGCCTTGGCCTGAAGGCGATGCGCGTGCTCGGTATCAGCTCGGCGGGCGGGCCAGCGTCCGAGGCGGGCGCCGAAGGCGGGCGGGTGCCACGCCGGTCAGGGCGGGGCACCTAGGGCCACGGCGCGTCTGGCGCCGGGACGCCTCAGGGTCGGCGTACTGCGAACTCCATCGCGTAGGTGGCGCCCTGCTCACCGACGTCGAGGATGCTCGGGACGGCCGCCTTGACGGCAACGCCCGCATCGCGATATTCGGAGCTGAGGATGAGCGCGCGGTGCGGTGGAGAGGCCATCCAGGCCGCGACGATGTGCGCGGGAGTCGCATCGCCGCCGGTGCCCCATGCGATGTTCTGCCCGACCCCGATGGCCGCCGTGTTAGCGGGATAGTGGGTGACGACGACGAGCGAGAGCGGCGTCCGCCCCCCCGGGCGGGTGTCGGCGAAGTAGTTCCAGCGAACCATGCTGCTGACTTGGATGCCAGCGACGGCGCCGAGTTCTCGGTTGGCGCGTAGCGCGGGCACGCCCGCCGCGGCCCGGATCTGGTCGATCAAGCAGAGCGTCGCCTTGTCGATCGTGCGTGCGTTGGTCTGGATGGGCAGCAGTTCGGCCCCCGGACAGGACGGTGCTCCGTCGACGTTTGATGCTCCGATCACGGTCGGCGCTCGGTCGACGGTCGGTGCTCCGTCGACGTTTGATCCTCCGATGACGGTCGCTGCTCTGTCGACGTTCGATGCTCTGTCGACGGTCGGTGCTCCGATCCCGGTCGGCGCTCCCTCGGCGTTTGATGCTCCGATGACGGTCGCTGCTCCGACGGCTGCCGGTGAGGCGAAGCCGGCGAGCAGGCACGCGCAACTCAGCAGCGCCGCCCCGAGCACCGCAACCCCACTGCTCCCCGTTCTGCTTCTTCTCGCGGCCAGAGTGCAGGCATATTTGCATGCGGAGGAGATTCGCGTGTCGCGGCGATAGCGTAAGGCTGGCCGCGGACGTCTACGGCCTTACGGCGGCGGGCCGATCCACGATCTATCCTTCTACACCCCGATGGGGGGTCGTCCAACGGCAGGACATCAGGTTTTGGTCCTGAGAATCGGGGTTCGAGTCCCTGCCCCCCAGCTCGCGATGCCGATGAGCGACCAGCCAACAGCACCCTTTGCGTGAGCGCGCCGATCGTTTTGATCCTTGCGGCTGGCCAGGGGACGCGGATGCGTTCGAAGACGCCCAAGGTCCTGCACGAGATATGCGGCCGGCCGATGGTTCTCTGGCCCGTGCACGCTGCGCTCGAGGCGGGAGCGGGCAAGGTCGTGGTCGTGGATTCCCCGCTGCGAGCCCTCGAGGAGGTGCTGCCGGCGGGCGTAGAGTTGGCGGTGCAGGCGCAGCCAGACGGCACGGGCGGGGCGGTTGCGGCGGCGATGGCCAAGCTCGGCGCGGATCTGGAGCCCGCCGGGCGTCCCGGCGCCGCGGTCGTGGTCCTCAGTGGGGATGTTCCGCTCATTAGCGCCGAGTCGCTCGGCGGGTTGATCGAGGCCCATCGCCGGAGCGGCGCGGCGGTCACGATGGCGAGCACGATCCTCGAGGATCCCAGCGGATACGGGCGCGTGGTGCGTGACGCGGGCGGCGCCGTCGAGCGCGTGGTGGAGACCAAGAGCGACGGCGACTCCACTCCGGCAGAGCGCGAGATCCGCGAGGTGAACACTGGCGTGTTCGTCTTCGATTCACGCGCGCTCGCGCAGGCGCTGCCGAAGCTTACGACGGAGAATGCGCAGGGCGAGCGCTACCTGCCGCAGGTGCTCGACGTGCTGCGAGCGGATGGCGCCAGCGTCGTGGCGCACCGCGTCGAGGATCAGCGGCTGGTGCTCGGCGTCAACGACCGTCTCGGGCTCGCGCACGTGAGGAAGCTCGCGCAGGAAGCTATCCACGAACGGCACATGCTTGCTGGGGTGGGCGTGGTCGACCCGGCCACGACCGTCATCGACATCGACGTGCAGATCGGACAGGACACGGTGATCGAGCCGTTTACCACGATCAAGGGAAACACGCAGATCGGCTGCGATTGCACCGTCAGGCACTCCTACCTCGTCGACTGCGTGCTCGAGGACGGGGCGAGCGTCGGGCCGTTCGCGTACGTGCGTCCGGGCACCGTCCTGCGACAGGGAGCGAAGGCGGGGACGTTCGTGGAGATCAAGAACTCCGACATCGGAGCGGGGGCGAAGGTGCCCCACCTCTCATACATCGGCGACGCCGACATCGGCGAGGGGACGAACCTTGGGGCAGCGACGATCACCGCCAACTACGACGGTCGGGCCAAGCACCGCACCACCGTCGGCAAGCGGGTGCGCACAGGCGTTGATACGACGCTGCTGGCCCCGGTGACGGTTGGAGACGACGCGTACACCGGCGCCGGGTCTGTCATCGGCGAGGATGTGCCCGACGGCGCGCTCGGCATCGCGCGTGCCCGTCAGCAGAACATCGACGGCTACGCAGAGCGCGCCCGTAAGCCTTCATGACCGGCTGTCGTGGCGACGTTTACACTTCTTCGCGAGATGAGCGCGACTAGCGCGATGGACACGCGCACTCAGTCCTCGCGGGCGAGCCTGCCGATTGACTACAACAAGCGCCTGATGCTGTTCAGCGGGCGCGCTAATCCGCAGCTCGCGGTTGACATCGCCGACAAGCTCGGCGTCGAGCTCGGCCCGGTCGAGCTGAGGACGTTCTCCAACGGCGAGGTGTATTGCCGCTATGACGAGTCGATCCGCGGCGCGGACGTATTCATCGTGCAGTCCACCTGCGGTAATTCCCAGACCGGCGTCACGGCGAACGACTCGCTGATGGAGCTGCTGTTCATGATCGACGCGGCGGTTGGCGCGTCGGCCCACAGGGTGATCGCGGTGACACCATGGTTCGGGTACTCACGCCAGGACAAGAAGTCCGCGCCGCGCGAGCCGATCTCCGCGCGGTTGGTCGCCCGCATGCTCGAGGCCGCCGGAGCGGACCGGGTATTGACAATGGATCTCCACGCCGGCCAGATCCAGGGCTTCTTCCAGAAGCCCGTCGATCACATGACCGCGTTGTTCATGCTCACTCAGTACTTCGCCGATCTCGGCCTGCCCGATTTGGTCGTTGTCGCACCGGACGCAGGCCGGGTGAAGCTGAACAAGAAGTTCGCTTCCAAGGTAGGCGCCGAGTTGGCGATCCTCGACAAGGAGCGACCCGCCCAGCAGGTCGCTGAGATCGGGTACGTGATCGGTGACGTGAAAGGCAAGACGGCGGTGATCGTCGATGACATGATCGACACTGCCGGTACGCTCAAGGCTGCTGCCAAGACGGTCAAGGAAGAGGGCGCAGCGAAGGTTTATGCCGCCGCCACGCACGCGGTCTTCTCGGGCGACGCCTTTGAGAACCTGCGGACCTCCGGGCTGGAGGAGATCGTCGTGACAGACACGATTCCCGTCAGCTCGAGACGGCCCGAGAACGTCCGTGTGCTGCCGTGCGCGGACCTGCTGACTGACTCGATCCGGCGGATATTCGTCGACGACTCTGTCAGCGAGGTGTTCGGCGGCGAGAATCAGCTGTTCTAGCCTGCAGCCGGTAGGCGATGTCGCAGGAGAACCTCGAGCTCACGCGCCTCGGCTTTGCCGCGCTGAATCGCACAGACCCGGACGCGTTCATCGCCCTATGCGATCCGCGATTCGCCATGCACCTCGTAGGCGTCGTGGGCGAGCCCGTGTACTACGGCGGCGCCGATGGCGTTCACCAGTTCGTCGCCGACATGAGCGAGATGTGGAGCGACTTCGGTGTGGAGATCGAGGAGATACGCGACCTCGATGATCAGGTGCTCGTGATCGGCAAGTGGTGGGCTCGGGGACGGGTCAGCGACATCGAGGTCAACTCTCCGCGTGGCTGGGTAGTTGCCGTTCGCGGCGGCTTCCTCACCGCGATTCGCTTCTTCCTGACCCCTGAGGAAGCCCTCAAAGCCGTGGGGCTTGAGGAGTAGGCGGTGTCTCAGGAGGACGTCGAGCTCGTCTTGCGGTTGCAGCCCCCTGCTGAGGTGGATCTCGCGCGATTGTTCCGCGACGATGAGCGCTGGAGACGGCTGACGGAGGCCGCCGCCCCGTTCTACCATTCCGACTTCGAGACCATCGGCACGATGCTTGCCGTGCAGGCGTCCGTTCCGGGAATGGATGGCCTAAGGGCCCTATGGCTTGATTGGCTGGCGCCATGGGCGACCTACCGCACGCAAGCGACGGAAGCCGTCGATCTCGGAGACCGTGTGCTGCTGCTGAGCAACTCCTTCGGACGCCTCGAGGGGAGCACGCACGAGGTCACCGAAGCGCCCGCGTCAATTTGGACCGTCCGAGATCAGAAGATCGCCCGCGCCGAGTTCTACTCCGACCGCGTCGATGCCCTCAGCGCGGCGGGGCTCGATGGGTAGCTCGGTGAACCCCTAGCCGGGTCGGCGGCATGAGCGATAATGACCGGCCCGCTATGCCCCGAATCTCCTGCACACCCGGACGTCCTATCTCCTGCACACCCGGACGTCCTGTAACCGCCGAGCACCGGCCAGCAGGACCGGCAGCGAACCGGCCGCTCTGAAACGAGTCCTGCTCATCTCGGTGGCGGTCGTGCTGTTCATTGCCATCAGCGGCGAGCTGACGAGATTCTTGTCGGTCGAGAACACCGAACGCGATGACGACCTGACGCTGATAGAAGCGGAGGCGAGGGGCGATACGAGCGCGATGCTCGACCAGTTGAGCGGCTGCCGCGAGAGTCCTTCATGCGTCGCAAGCGTCAAGGCGAACGCGAGCAATCCGCGGCTACGCAGGCGTGGGGCGGTGAAGATCCTGCTGTTGAAGTCGCCGACGGCTTATTCGCTGACAGGCGCTACCGGCGAGACACGGCTCGCGTGGACGGTGATCGGCAAGCTCCCGGTAGTGCAGTGCGTGAACGTGCGGCGCACGGGCAACGTGCTGAACGGCATCGACGTGACGCTGCTGTCGCTCAGCGCCCCGATCCCAAACGAAGGCTATTGCTAGAGTCCTGTGCTCTCCCGATGGCCGCGACAACCACCAAGCTGAACGTGAACAGCCGCTCTTCTGAAGGCTCGCGCGCGGCGCGACGCCTGCGCCGCAGTGGCCGCGTGCCCGGCGTGCTGTACGGCGGCGGCCTCGAGCCCGTCGGCTTTGACGCCGATGCGCGTGAGCTGCGCCTCGCCCTGGCAGGCTCCGGAGCGGTTCTCGACCTGAGCATCGACGGTGACAAAACCACGCCTGTGGTCCTGAAGGAATCTCAGCGCAACCCCGTACGGGGCGAGACGACCCACGTCGACCTGCTGCGGGTGAAGCTCGACGAGGAGATCCACGCGGTAGTGCCGTTGGAGCTCGGCGGGGTCGACGACGCCCCCGGCGTAAAGTCCGGCGGCGTGCTCGAGCAGATCACTCGCGAGCTGAACGTACAGGCGCTCCCGACCGCGATCCCAGAGTCGATCGTTCATGAGGTCGGCGAGATGGAGATCGGGGAGACGATCCTGCTCGGCGCGCTCACTCCGCCGGAGGGCGTAACGCTGCTGGACGACCTCGAGGAGACGGTCCTAGCCACGCTGTCGCCGCCGCGGCTGCAGGCCGAAGCCGCCGAGGAAATCGAAGCCGAGACGGAGCTGGTAGGCGAGGGCGAGCAAGAGGCCGGGGAGGGCGCCTCCGATGGCGCCGCCGGCGAGGACTAGCTGCCTCTGCGACGCCCTTTCGGCGGCGGTGGCGGAGCCGTCGACTGGCTGATCGTAGGACTCGGCAACCCAGGTCGCGGGCACTCAGGGACCCCCCACAACGTCGGCTTCATGGTCGCCGAGGCGCTCACTGAGCGGTGGGGGCTCGGGAAGGCCAAGGATCGCTTTCGCGGCCGCATCGCTGAAGGTCGCGCAGGCACTCCAGGCTCGCTCGGCGCCGCGGCCGCCGATGCGCCGCGGGTGGCGGTGCTGTGCCCGCAGACATACGTGAACGCCGCCGGCCTGTCGGTCGGGCCGGCGCGTGGCGCGCTCAAGCTGCCACTCGAGCGCGTGCTCGTGGTACACGACGAGATCGATCTGCCGTTCGGCGAGGTGCGCACGCGCACGGGCGGCGGGCTCGCCGGGCACAACGGGCTGAAGTCGATCAAGCGCGAGCTCGGGGGCGCCGATTTCATGCGCGTGCGCGTCGGCGTCGGGCGACCGGACTCCACCGACCCCGAGATCGTCTCCGCGCATGTGCTCGGCCGCTTCCGCGAGGGCAAGGAGCAGGTGCAGCAGCTGATCGAGAGCGCCTGTGAGCAGGTCGAGGATGTCGTGCTCGGTGAGCTCTCTGACCGATCGCACAGCGGCCAGGCCGAAAGGGAGCTCTAGATGACCGAGGACGCCGGTCTGCGCACGCTGCTCGGGTTCGTCCACGAGGACGAGTCGGCGCTCCGGCTGGCGCGCGAGGGCGGCCGCGCGTTCGTGTCCGGGTCGCTGCGTCCGTATCTGATCGCTGCGCTCGCCGAGGTCGACGAATCCGCGCGAGGGCGCCCGACGCTGGTCATCGTCGGCGATGACCGCGCCGCGCGTGACCTGGCGGGCGACCTGCGTGCGTGGCTTGCGCCGCGGCGGGTGCGCTACTACCCCTCCCGCGGGGTCGCCTACGAGTCGCATCTCGCTCCACCGGCGCACCTCGTCGGGCTGCGCGTCGCGGCGCTCGACGCGCTTCTGGGCGCCGATGGCGCAAACGAGGAGCGCTCGCCGGCGGACCAGCCGGTCGTGGTGGTGAGCGCCGTCGCGCTGTCCGAGAAGGTTCCCGATCCCGCCCTGCGGCCCCACTCGTTCACGCTGCGTGTCGGCGAGCTGCTCGATCTGGAGGAGTGCGCCGCCGACCTCGTGAGCGCCGGCTATGAGCGCACCGATCAGGTGGAGGAGCGCGGCCAGTTCGCGCTCCGGGGGGGACTCCTGGATGTCTTTCCAGCCACCGAGGACCGGGCGGTGCGTGTTGACATGTTCGACGTCGAGATCGAATCGTTGCGTTGGTTCTCGACGTTCACGCAGCGCTCGCTCGGAGAGGTCCAGGAGGTCGAGATTGCACCGGCGGCCGAGCTGGCGGTCGAGCACCGGGAGCTGGCCGAGATCGCCGTCGAACAGATGCCCGGCCACACGGCCTTCGGGGGCGGCGAGGGCGCGGACTCCGAGCGCCCAGATATCGCCGAGCTGCTGCCGGTCGAGCGCTTCGGCGCGCTGCTCGATCTGGTCGGTCAAAGCACCGAGTTGGTGGTCGCGGCCGAGGAGGAGATCGGCCCTACCCTCGCCGATCACTGGAGCGATGTGTGTGCGGCGTTCGGGGACGAGGACGCCCATCACCTGTACGTCAGCCCCGACCGTGTCCAGACGACGCTGGCGCAGCGCACGCGGATCTGGCTGTCGGCGCTCGCAAGCGGCCAGGAGATCGAGCTGCGAGCGCAGTCGGCGGACACCGCTGCGCGTTCGTTGGCGGAAGCCGAGCCTCAGCTCGAGAAGCTCGTGCGCTCGGGCTACCGCACGGTTGTCACGTTTCCCCGGCGCGGCGAGGGCGAGCGGGCGGCGTACAACCTCGGCCGCCTGAAAGCGACATGGCTGGGCGAGGACGTCGACGCGGGCAGCCAGGCGCTCGAGCCGTCGCTGCGTTTCGCGGCCGCTTCGCTGCGCGACGGCTTCGTGGCCCCGCAGCTGAAGCTCGCGGTGTTCCCCGAACACCGGTTGCTGCGCCGCCGCCGCGCTGAGGAAGTCGGGCACCGTTGCTCAACCGGAAAAAGGATCGCATCGATGTCGCACCTTGACATCCCGGAAACTCAAATCCCGCCTCGAGCCCCGGCCTATTCTCGATCAGCCCGTTCGAATTGCCCGGACTGCGAGGCGAGCCTG
>Ga0209772_10000267_pt1 | contig 13147 bp, 7 predicted proteins | sample BogFormECP03_OM1_FD_188235 | JGI IMG/M metagenome (GOLD analysis project Ga0209772, IMG submission 188235) | Bog forest soil microbial communities from Calvert Island, British Columbia, Canada - ECP03_OM1 (SPAdes) (version 2) | ecosystem: Environmental > Aquatic > Freshwater > Wetlands > Bog ... | reverse complement strand
TTGCGGCTGCCCCCTTGGGGCCGGCAACCCGTCCGCCGCTCTCTGCGAGACCCGCCTCAATAATCTCACGTTCTCTATTAGCGATCGTCATCACAAGCGGCGCAGCCGGGCCGGACCGCTGTCGCTCAATCTCAAGCTTCCTCATCCTGTGAATCAGCGTGGTGCGCTTCAGTCCGAGTTGTTTAGCCGCACCCTTGGATCCGCCGATGACCCATCCGGTCGCTTCTAACGTCGCAAGGATAAGGGCACGCTCGGAATCTCTGAGTGTCGTTGGCACATGAGGGCTAACGTTTGCAGTCGCCGGTACAGCGCAGTTCGTCGTTGGCAGCGGATTTGGAAGCACTCCATCATTCGCGAGGATCACCGCGCGCTCGATCATGTTCTCAAGTTCGCGTACGTTTCCGGGCCAAGGATAGGATTGGAATCCTGCCATAGTTTCCGGAGAAACATAATCGATCTGCTTGCGGATTCGACGACTGAAGACATTTACAAACTGCTCGACCAAAGCTGGGATATCTTCGCGGCGTGAGCGAAGTGGCGGAAGGAGGATGGGAAACACGTTCAGTCGGTAGTAGAGGTCGCTGCGAAATTCGCCCTGAGCTACCATTGCCGCGAGATCGCGGTTCGTGGCAGCTACTAGCCGAACGTCGACGCGATGGGTCCGGCCGCTTCCTAAGCGCTCGAACTCTTGTTCTTGCAGCACGCGAAGTAATTTGGGCTGCAACGCTGGAGGAATGTCGCCCACTTCGTCCAGAAGCAGCGTGCCTTTATCAGCCATTTCGAAGCGCCCCATCTTCTGTGTTATAGCTCCGGTGAAGGCGCCTCTCTCATGACCGAACAGTTCGCTTTCGAGAAGGTCATGAGGAATGGCCGCGCAGTTCAGTTTAATAAATGGGCGATCATAGCGAGGGCTAAGGTTGTGAACCGCGCGGGCGATTAGTTCTTTGCCTGTGCCTGTTTCGCCTTCGATGAGCACCGTGGAATCGCCAGGCGCAACTCTTCGTAACAAGTCCAGCGCCTCCCTAAGCGCACGGCTGTCGCCAATAATTCCTTCAAATTCCGAATTCTGACGGTTTATGTCTGGGAATCCTGTTCTCGGGGAGCCTTGGACGCTTGTGAAGACTGCAGCTGCCGGTGTCATACGATCTCCTCCTCAGCGATTGCATCGCGAAGTGATGGTCCCTTCGTGACAGGCCCAGTCGAACCAATCGCGGACTGCGGACAACCCTGAATGGGGGTTTCGGCCGCCCGATCGTCGTGGGCCTTTCATGGTCCGCAATCATTGTCGAGATGGTTCCTGGCGGGAACCCCGAAAGAGCAAATCTGTTGCGTAGAAATGGCTACCGTATCCGTCTTTTCAGGTCACGGACGAGGCTCTTTCGAGGGATGTGCATACCCCAAAGTGTGCCTGTCAATCCCTAGAAAGCTCCGCGAGTATACGGACTAAGGGAAAATGGGTTCCGGACGGAGAGACTTGCTGTTTGCGGGCGGTATAAGTACTCGATTGACTTACTTGTCTCGGGGGCGAATATCAATCCGCTTCCAACCAAAAAGGCGTGCATCGATCGACCACGGACCAGGTCCGAGCAGTGCCAGGGCGGCACCGAGGGTTCCCAGCAGAGCGAAAATCCACGGGTCTCCAACATGCAAGAAGATCTTCCACAGCTCAATGACTGCAACCAGCGTTCCCGCAACACGAGTCCAAAAACCTGCAAGTAAGAGTATCCCGGCGCCCATCGCAAGCACGGACAAGATCGCGAGTAGGGTCGGAGGCCCGCTCCACAGTCTCATGACTCCACGGTCAATTAATGCAATTCCGGCGACCAGTCGCATGAGCAGACGGCCGAAGCCAGACGGGCCATTGTAGAAACTGGAGCGCAGACGCAGCAAAATACACCCAGCGTATCAGCTTCGAAAACAAGCCCAAGCCCCAAAGGGCTTTTGTTCACACCATTTCGGGTGAACTAGCCTTCGATGATCCCGCGTTTTAGTCCGATGGTGGCTGCGTGGGCGCGGTCGTTGGCGCCCAATTTGGAAAGGATGCTCCTAACCTGGCCTTTGACTGCGTCTTCGGTGACTGACAGCTTCGTGGCAATATCTTTGTTGGAATTCCCTTCGGCGATCAAGCTCAATACGCGAACTTCCGCGGGGGTCAGGGCGTCCTCGGCGGCGTGCTCAGCTAGTTCAAAAGAGACCTCAGGGGAAACCGTCTTCTTTCCGGCGTGCACTGCGCGGATTGTACCTAGCAGCTCTTCGCGCAAGCTGCTTTTCAACAGATAGGCGCGGACTCCCGCTTTTAGAGCTCGTAGTACCTGGACATCGCCGGCATAAGTAGTCAGTACGATGATTCGCGCCTCCGGAAATTCTCCGCGAATCGCAATCAGCGCATCCAGGCCGTTCATCTCCGGCATCTGTAAGTCCATCAGAGTAATGTCCGGACGATGACTGCGAAACTGCTCAATCGCTTCACGTCCGTTCGCTGCTTCGGCGACCAGGGTCATGTCAGGTTCATCGGCGATCAGGCCGGCAATACCCTCCCGCAGCATCGGATGATCATCCACCGTCAGAATCCTAATCGGGATGGAACTGCGACTCATGACTCTCTCCCGCCGCCAGCCGGACCTTTCGTCGAGAATACCTGCGACAGCCACGCCCGCCGGGGAGAGGCAGCGTAAGCAATCGCAGCGGGAATGGTCAACTGGAGCTCGGTCCCTGAGTCGACTTTGCTCCAGACATCAAGGCGCCCACCCACCATTTCGGCACGCTCATGCATGCCATGCAAGCCAAAATGCCCGGCGGACGTACGCCGCCGGGCAGCGTCCTCGTCAATGCCCTTTCCGTCGTCATGGACTCGCAAGCGAAACTCCCGCTCGTCGTATCGGATCTCCACCACGATGTAGAGTGCCTGTGCGTGCCGAAAGGCGTTGCGTAGCGCCTCGCCCGCGACGCGATATACCTCGTCGCGGACAATCGGCTTAAGATTCCTAGGCGCGCCACCCACTTCGACATGAATAGCGGGAGAATTGGGGTCTGTTCCCCCCGCCGAGAGCTCTTCTCCAATGGTCGTTATGCTCTGCACAAGATCGTTGGTCTCGATCGCCGACAAGCGCAGGCCTTGTACAGAATCGCGGGCTTCCGCGATCGCCTTAGTCGCCTGATCGAGAGCTCGCTCCAGCCTTTGCTCGGCTTCCACTGGGCGCTCGGGGAGCACCTTCAGAACCGATTGGAACCTGAGCAGAAGTCCCTGAAAACTTTGCAGCAGAGTGTCATGCAATTCCCGCGCGATTCGCGTGCGCTCATTGACGCGCTCTTCCAGGCGCATGTTGAACTCCTGCGCCACTTGCGCTAGGCGGAGTTGGTAAAGCCCCCAGAGCATTGCCGTGAACGCGATCACACATGACAACCGGAACCAATTGGTCTGGTAGTAGGCAGGGGCGACCGAGAAATCCAGGAATGTGCCGGCCTCGTTCCACACGCCGCTGTTATTGGAGGCGGTGACACGGAAGCTGTAGTTGCCCGGAGAAAGATTGTTGTAGAACGCTTGCCGGCGATTGCCCACGTCCTGCCAATCGCGATCCCAGCCTTCCAGCTTGACGCGGAAACGGATCTTCTCCGGCGCGACCAAGCTCAGCGCGGTATAGTCGATCTCCAAATCGTGTACCAGCGGGGGCAGCTTCGGGTGCGAGGAGGATGCATCGCCGGATGAGTTCTGCCAGTACATCTTGCGGTCGGCGGTGATTTGCTCGACGTGGACCGGCGCCGGAAGTTTGTTGGTGGGAAGGTGACGCGGGTCGATGACGCTGACGCCGTCGTTTGTCACGAACCATATTTTCCCATCCGGGGATTTGGTCACGTGCGGCCCGTAACCGCCGTAAACGCCGAGACTCGCCACTCCGTCGAAAGCGTCGAAAACCCTCGTCTGAACCGTCCGTTTCGGATCGTTGACCCACGCATCCAGCTCGGACTCCGCGGTGCGCACCAAGCCGCAGGACGTATAGATCCACACGAAGTGATCGTCATCTTCGATCGACCAGTGCACTGTGTCACAGGGCAGGCCGTTCTTGCCGGTGAGCGTTATAATGTGACTGTCCCGAATGCGGCTTAAACCCCCTTCGGTAGCAGCCCATAGTGAGCCGCGAGACCCGAATCGAAGGTCGTCGACTCGGCCCTTGCCCAGCCCGTCGGCAGCCGTGTAGGAAGTGCGGACACGCCCATCTCTGAAATAAGCAATTCCGCCGTCAAAATATCCGATCCATAGACCGCCATTCGAACGATCAGGCAGGAAAGCTTGTGCGCCGAAATTCTTTTGGCCCAACTGGGACCAGGGAATCGGCTGGGCGGCTTTCCCAGGCGCAAGGTGAGAAAGACCTAAAAAGACGTCGCCGATCCATACGTTTCCATGGCCATCTCCAGCGATATCTGGAATAGTATTTCGGCCTTGAAATTCTGGGATTCGGGCAAAGTGGGTGCCGTCGAGGTAGAACACGCCGTTGCTTGTTGAAACCCACAGACGTGCCTGGTCGTCCTGCCCAAGCGACCGAGGAGTGCCTGTGAGCCCGCTGTCGGCGATGTTCGTTACCGCCTTGCCAATGCCCAGCTCCTGCTCGCCTCTGATTCCGCTTTGGGCGGACGCGCTTGGCCAAGCGTAAACAGTCACGTGCGCGTCCTGCCAACGATTTAACCCATTTGGAGTGCCAATCCAAATCGCTCCATCCTGTGTCGACTGGACGGAGTAGGCATTGTTGGTCGAAAGACCCTGGCTCCTAGAGATTTTTGGGGCAGCGTATTCACGAAACCGGTCTAGCCCGCCTAGCGTACTGATCCAAACATTGCCTTCGTGGTCTTCAAAAATGCACGTTGGGTCATCGCCGGAGAGGCCGTCGGCGGCTCCGAAGGCATCGATCCTCCGCTTATGCAAATGCAACAAATACTGCTGCGCGCCGACCCAAAGGCTGCCATCGCTGCTGCGGAAGAAGGTAACCGGCCTGAACGTCCCCGTGACTCTCGGAAGCGCATAGCTCTGGATTTTTCCGTCTGCAAGCTGTTTCAGCCCGTTATTCGATGCCAGCAAGAGAGTCCCGTCGTCGCTTTCGATGAGCGAGTTAACCTCAACTATGCCGCGAGGAAACGTATACTGCTTTGGAGGACCGGGTTTCCAGCGCCAAAGTCCAGTCGTACCTGACGCCCAGAGATTCCCTTTCAGGTCCTCGTATAACGCGACGACGGCAAGACCGAAAGTCCCTTCTCCGTAGCACCGGGCTCTCGGGCCTTGAATCGCACAGATCCTGCCGGGACGCTGAAGCCCAAACCAAATCGTTCCATCGCGATCTTCAAGGAGTGTATCAGCAACGGATCCTGCGACTTCTGGGTACCGCGTGAGCTTACCGTATTTCCAACTCGCAAGCCCTTTATTCGTGGCAATCCAAAGGGTGCCGTCGCGCCCCACCAACAGGGCTGAGATGTAATCGCTGGGGAGTTGCTGACCGGCGGGCGGCTGCCAGGGAAGTGCGCGCACGCCATCGAAGCGATACAACCCGGATTCGGTGCCGAGCCACAGATAACCGTCAGGAGTTTGCGCAATACAAAAAATCGAACCTTGCGTAAAGCCGTCGCGGACCTTCCACGCGGTGTGCGCGAACTGACTCACGTCGAGAGATGGATCCAGCGCGAAAACACAGGGGCAGCACGCCAGCAGAATTCCAAACGCCAGCATCGCTCGCCATGATCTGCGCGCTCTCATTTCGCCGGTGCGCTCTCCCCGCATTGGTCCACATCATATCTCACCCGAACAGATTGCCGGGCCTCTCTGCGTGGGAGCCCGCGCACAAATGCGGGGGCTCCCTGCCAACGACTCTACTTATCTCGGCATCCAGTTATCTCTTCGTTCGTTCCTCAGAACAGAAGCTTCAGCGCCAGCTGAATGGAACGCGGGCCGCCAACCTGATAGAGAGGGTTGAAACCTGCATTATCAGCGCCAGCCAGACTGCTGGCTAGTGTCTGCGTGGATAGGCCGAACAGAGGGTCGCCCAGGGTGTTGTCAGGACTGCCGAAATTCGGGTGATTGAAAATGTTGAAAAACTCGGCTCGAAAACGCAGACCGAACTTTTCGGTGAGATGAAATTGCCGCTGCAGTGCGACGTCCGCTTGCCAGGCTCCGAAACCCCGCAGCACGTTGCGCCCAAAATCGCCCTGTTGCCCGGTGGGCGGTGCAGCGAAAGCTGCTGGATTGAAAGCTTTGCCGCCAGGATATTGCGACCCATGGAGGACGAGAGGTACTCCTGTATTTACATTCGGGCGCGGATACAGCGCGATGCCGTCCGCAAAGACGAGTCCGCTAACCACGTCCACCGGCGGAGCCGTCCTCGCGAAAATGAAACTATCCACGGACCAACCGCCCAATGCGGCGTGGGCAATCTTGTTGGATTCCGGCGAGGGTAGGTCGTAGGTCACGCCCGTCGTGAAGGAATGGCGGATGTCGAAGTCCGAATCGCCGCGGTCGATGTTAGGATTGGCGATCGAAGCTGGCGTGTCCAAGTACGTAAACGCTGCATCCGTCGAGCCATTATCAATCGAGTGGGAGAACGTATACGATGCCAATGCCTGTAATCCTCTCGAAAGACGCCGCTGGAATTTGACTTGGAGGGCCTGGTAGTCGGACGTCGCGGAGTTGGTGGTTACGTTGACGAATTGAAAATTCGGATTGGGATTGAGAAGATTGGTCGCCCGAAGCAGGTCACGCCCTAACGCGCCGATGTACGTCACAGAAAGACTCTGACTGCGACCCAGAGACTGCTCTATCGCCACGTTCCACTGATACGTGCGCGGAAGCTTCAATTGCGGGTCGGCTACCAGAATAGCGGAAACGGGTGGACTGGTTGTGATCGGTGGAGGCGCAGCGTTCTGAGCGCTTAACGGAAACGTTACGTTCGAAACGATATTAGACGCACTGTATGGAAAATAGACAGAGACTCCACCGAGTGAACCGGACCCAAGATCGTAAAACACCCCGAAACCTCCGCGAAGAACGGTATCCCAATTCGATCCCGTGCTCAGTTGATAGGCGAGACCCAATCTAGGCGCCACGTTTCCATAAGTTGTCTTATAGAGCGGAGTACCGCGGGGTGCCAGGGTCATCGTCGCCGGATTATTCAGCCCCTCCACTGTGAATGGATCATTCGCAAGGTTCGTGCCCTTGAGCGGCGGATTAATGTCCCACCTCAAGCCATAAGTAATTGCTAGTCTTGGTGTGATTTTCCAAGTGTCCTGGCCATAAAACGAGAGGTTTTTTGAAAGGAGCGAGTCACTTTGTGTGGCTTGTGCATCCGCGAGCGACGCCGTTCCTGAAAGAGCTCCTCCAGGGCTTGCCGTCATTCCCGAGAATTCGACATACTGACGGTAAGTGTACAGATTACTGAAAGGCGCAAGCCACCGATAGTCCACGCCAAACTTCAATTGATGACCGCCCATGGTCACCGATAGGTTGTCGACAAGATTGACCTGGCGTTGCTCGTCCGTCGCTTGCTTGCCCTTTTCGTACTGTCCGGCACCCCCAATATAGAGTGCGAAAAGACCATTCGTGGATGAATACCCAGAAGGAAACAAAAGTGAATCGGGGAGCGGCACGGCTCCGCCGAACTTATCCAAAGCATACGAAGTATTCACTCGTTCGTTACTATAATTTGCTCGGACATCGTTGCTGACTGCTGGGTTGATCGTTTCCGTCAGGCCAGCTGTGAGAGTTTGTAGGGAGAATGAACTCAACTCTGTGCCGCTAAGGACCGTACCGACGCCGAAGTAGGGACCTCTTTGGTCTATGCTGGACGGGGAGTAATCATAACGGCCAAACAGTCTAATCTTCGAGTTCACGACGTGATCTATTCGGATGCTGTACGCGTTAAGAGTAGAAGGATTCGAATAACTGGCGTTGAATTGCGCCAACCCACCCCCCAGCTCAGGCCCGTTCTGCACGGGAAATGCATTTAAGTATGGCTGCATAGAAGCCGGAGCCTGCTGCCGGGATGTGGCGTCTGGGACGACCGTCTCTTGGGTCAATGGCTGGCGCAATCGAAGCCCTTCGTAGGAGAAGAAGAAAAACGTCTTGTCCTTCAGTATTGGGCCGCCGATTACACCGCCGAAGTCATTCTGCCGTTCCTCAGGCTTCGGCAGATGATTGAAGTTTGAAAACCAGTCGTTGGCATCGAGCACATCATTTCTGAAGTATTCGAAGAGCGTGCCATGGAAATCATTGTTTCCGGACCGCGTCAGAATAGAAATCTGTCCCCCGGGGGTGCGTCCGAACTCCGGAGCAAATGAAGACGTCTGGATGCGAAACTCCTGCATGGCATCGACAGATACAAGACTATTTGTCCCACCCAAAGCGCTAAGAGCGGGCACCGCTCCCGTAGCGCTCTGCACGAGCGTAATGTACCCAACACCCACATTGGCGCTGACCCCATCCACCGTGAAATAATTGGCGTCCGCGCGCTGGCCATTCACACTGAACTGCCCTTGGTCTTCGTAAGTCGTGGCGTACAGGACCACACCCGGCGTGAGCATGATTAAAGTCTGGAAGCTCCTGCCATTGAGGGGAAGATTCTCGACGAACGTGCGGTCGATCACCGTGCTGACCGTCGCCGACTCGGTGTTCACCACCGGCGCTCCACCTTCCACCGTGATGGTCTGTAATGCGGAACCCAGCGTCATCTCGAAGTCGATGTCGAGAGCATCCTGGACGTGAAGGATCACGTCCGGCTTGATTAACTTCTGGAAGCCGGACTTCTCGATTTCGATGCGATAGATGCCAGGAGGCAGGTTCGTGAAGTAATACTTACCCGAATCGTCGGTCCCAACCGCGTAGCGGACATTTGTGCCCGCGTTGATGGCGGCGACTTTCGCATCCACAATGACTGCCTTGCTAGGATCGGTTACGCGACCCGCAATGGAACCATTTGTGGACTGTGCGCGCAGAACGGCTGAATACAAAGACAAGAACATGAGCGTGAGGAAGGGGACTAAGCGCATGTTTAAAACCTCAAACGTGCGGAAAAACTAGGCCCGAAGATACTTCATGCTCCGGCCCTTGGCAAGGCCCGAGCGAATCGAGGGCGGTGACATACGCTTTAGGGTGAGTAGGGTCGCCTGAAGAAGGACGCCAGCGGAATAAGGTAAAACTTCTATTCTATTTGGGGAAAGTCCTCAATATAGGCGGGTCCGGGAGCATGGGATGCTACCCAGTATGAGCAAACCCGGGCAATCGGTATGACAATGCTACATGCGAAAGCTTTCTCAAAACGCTGAAGTGTGAAGAGATCACGCGACCACCTACTGTGATTTCGAGGACTTGCAGAAGCGGCTGGATGAATTCATTGATGGGTACTCCAACGTGTGTCGGCTACACTCGGCGCTAGGCTATCGTTCGCCCGACGACTTCGAAAAAGAGTCCCGAGGAGAATCCCAGAGAACGTTAGCGGCGGCGATGATGATGTTCTACGAAGGCTAATGCGGGCATCCAGCAGAGCAATGCCCTTCGGAGGAGGGTGTGATGCACATCTTTGTCTCACCCAGGGGTTCAGTCTGTAGTTTTTTTGTTGGAACTCATGGAGTGAACCCCAAAACTGAGACAGTTTTGACGGGTACACTCTGCAGGGAGGCACCTGCGAATGGCAACCCGACGAGTTTGGCGACATCCGAACGAATTCAAGCGGATGGCCGTCGAGCGTTTCAACAATTGCGAGAACATTGTAGCACTTGCGAAGGAACTCGGTATCCAACGGCGGCTGCTATACAAGTGGAGAAAAAGCTTTGAAGTGGCCAACGCGATCGGCGAACCGGTCCCACCGAATGCAAGAGAAGGAAAGCTAAGAAAAGAGCTCGGTGACGTCAAGCGCCTGCTTGCCGAGAAGGCATTAGAGGTCGATTTTTTCAGAAGCGCCTTGCAAAGAGTCGAGGCTCGACGCCAACAGAGCAGCGTTGCTGGCGAAAAGACATCTACGACCACATCTGTGGCGTGATGTCCATGCAAGGCGGCTTGAGTATCGAGCGCATGTGTCGATTGGCAGACGTCAGTCGCGGCGGTTTCTATCGAAGCTGCGAACACAAAGTGCCGCCGCAAGATGAGATGGAGCTGAAAGCGGTGGTGCAGGAAATTGTTTTGGAGCACCGTCAGCGATACGGATATCGACGAGTCGCGGCGGAACTGCGACGACGAGGAATCATTGCAAATCACAAGCGGATTGCGCGGATTATGCGAGAAGACAATCTGCTCAATGTACAGCCTCTCTTCGACCCTAGAACTCAGAATCCCGGAGAGCGATTCGAAGTTTATCTAAACCTTGCGGCCCGAATGAAAGTGACCGGTGTGAATCAGCTATGGGTAGCGGATATGACCTACGTTCGCTTGAATCGGGAATTCGTTTACCTTGCAGTCGTTCTGGATGCATTTTCACGGAAGGTGGTGGGCTGGGAACTGGATCGAATGCTGGCCACGCGCTTGCCTCTAGCAGCGTTGAAGCGGGCGATTGAGGCAAGACAGCCGTCGTCAGGCTTGGTACACCATTCAGATCAAGGGATTCAATACGTGTCGAGCGACTACAGAAATCTTCTGGAGAAGCACGGCATTTTCCCTAGCATAAGCCGGCCAAGGACTCCTCTGGACAATGCAAGATGTGAAAGCTTCATGAGAACCCTGAAGCGAGAAGAGATCCGGGTAGGAGCCTTTCAAAGCTTGGAGGAGCTTCGAGGAAGCATCGAAACATTCATCGAGCGCTACTACAACAGACAGCGGTTGCATTCTGCATTAGGGTATAGGCCCCCAGAGGAATTTGAAAAATCAGCCGATTCTGGCGGGACCGCGATTCCTTCAAATGGCGCGATTCTCAGCTTCTGAAAGCATGGTCGGGGCGGCGTAGATTCAATGATGGCAAGATGACCGCCATACCACATTCATGAAGGGATTTAGGCAGCAAACACGAATTGACGCCAAGCGTGCCAACACAAATTGTCTCAGCGGGGGGTTCACCTTATGATCCGGCTGGCGATCGTAAGGTGTGCCAAAGTGTGCCCAACAGCAATTTCCTCATCGCTCTTGTCTGCCACGCGGACCGGAGTCGGCGCGCCTGCCTGGTGAGCTGGTGTTTTGAGCGGAGTTGTAAGCGAAACACTTTGATTTACTCAATCGAATAGAGCTTCACTTCTTGCTTCAACTTACAGCTCGTTCTTGATGAACCCAGAACTGCTCACGCAGGAGTCTCTTTAATATCTTGCCGGAACCGCTTTTCGGTAACTCTGTGTCCGAAAACTCGACGCGCCGCGGAATCTTGTAACTCGCGAGGCTTTTCCGACAGAAGGCGATCAGGTCATCGGCGGTGAGAGTGCTTCCGGGCTTCAGGATCACGCAAGCCATCACTACTTCGCCCCACTGGGGATCGGGTATTCCGAAAACTGCGGCTTCGCGAACTGCTGGATGCGCGTAAATTACAGCTTCGACTTCACCGGAATAAACATTCTCGCCTCCAGTGACAATCATGTCCTTCGCGCGGTCGAGAACGTAGAAATACCCGTGGGAATCCTGGTAGCCAATGTCTCCAGTGCGAAAAGAGCCATCTCGAAACGCAAGCGCGGTCTCCGCCGGATTATTCCAGTACCCTCGCATGATATTGGCGCCGCGAGCCACCAACTCGCCAGGCTTTCCAGCTTCGACCTGCTTCCCTGCATCGTCTGCAACCTTCAGATCGATGCCAGGGCAAGGGCGACCGCAGGACAAAAAGCGGTCATCCGTGTGCTCCTTGTCCTGCAGACCTGTGAGAAACCCGCTCTCGCTGAGTCCGTAGACCTGAACAAGTTTCACATGCGGCAGAAGCTGCCTCGTACGCCGGATTAGGTCGGGAGCCATCGGAGATCCGCCGTATGCGAGAACCTCGAGGCTGCTCAAGTCATACTTCTTAACTTCCGGAAACTGCGTTAGCAAATTGATCATCGTCGGAACCAAAACGGTGTGGCTGACGCGCTCGCGTTCGACTGCCTCACAGAAGCTCTGCGGGTTGAACTTTGGAAGCGTGAGCTGGGAGGCGCCGAAAGCTGGGGCGGCAAATATCGCGGGAAAGTCGGCAATATGAAAGAGCGGTGCCGCATGCAGGTAGATGGCGCCTTCCGCATAACGCATCCAGTAATTAAAGTGGTGAACATCGGACAGAATGTTAGCGTGAGTTACCATCACCCCCTTTGGTCGGCCAGTCGTACCACTCGTGTAAATGAGAGCAAGCACCGCGTCTGGGTCATAAACACAGCTGGAAGGAAGATCGTTTTGAATCTCCAAGGGATCTTGGTCGAGTACTCGCTGCCAAGAAATCTGCACGGTTGGAGCCGGCAACGAGGAATGACAGATCAGCCCATGTGGAGTCGCATCGGCGAGCACCCGGTCAATCTCCGCCAACGAGAGGCGAGTGTTTAGCGGAACCGCTACGACTCCGAGCCAGCTACATGCATACAGCAACTCGATGTACTCGGGGCCATTCGGCAAGAGAAGGGCGAGACGGTCTCCGGCTTTGAAACCACGCGCGGCGAGCGCGGCTGCTATGCCCTTAACACGAGTTTCCAGCTCGGAGAAGGATAAGCGGACTCCTCCGGGAGCAAGCGCGGTCCGCGCTGAGTAGTATCGGGAAGCTCGGCCAACTGAATGGACATAGATCATCTTGTCCTCACGTATCCTTACTAGAAGCGCTTCAATAAAAACCCTGATTGTCCCTCTTCACGCTAACTTTTCCCGCGTAGCGTCGCGAGATGAAAACGAAATATGTGGTCGCCAGAGCGAAACCGATTGGCCACCAGATTGAAGCGATAAGCAAAGATTTGTGACTGGCAGCCACGGCATAGGCCGTCAACGAATCCTGAGGCGACAGCGTCGAATAAAGCATGACCGGAAAAATAGCGGCGCCGCCGGTGATCAATAATCCGGCCAGCAGAAAATTCGACGCCAAGAAAGCTCGCAATTCACGGCCCGTTCGCAGTCCCGAAATTAGAGTGGTCGTTGACGCGATTACGACGAGTAATCCTAGCCAGCAAAGTGGATTATAAATCGCGCGCCCGGGCAGGTCGGGACGAACCACCCACGACTCGAGCGAGATGGCGCCAAAGAGAGGGACGACCGCGA